>RHMF01000953.1_pt1 | contig 13012 bp, 5 predicted proteins | sample 5365151 | NCBI WGS metagenome assembly RHMF01 (sample SAMN10266501, study PRJNA497801) | feces metagenome | isolation source: feces | host: Bos taurus | place: China: Prairie of Fairy Mountain | collected 2017-08-14 | reverse complement strand
AGAATATGTTCCCTGATGGAGTGTTCGACTTTTTGGATAATGCTATTGTAAACGGAGGTACGATACAAAAAGATAAAGCTTTGGTGTTTTTTCCTACGGTTGAGCCATTCGGAAAGGACTTAAGAGCAACCTTAAACAATGATGAACTTGCAGATAAGTATTGTTTCGACTCTTTATATACGCTTACAAAATCACAAGCCGAACAATATCCGAATCAAAATAAGTTTTACTTGGAGGGAAGATATAAATCATCTTCGGGAGCTGAGATTTCGTTGAATGCGATGAATATTCCGCAAGGTTCGGTTAAGGTTATGGCAGGTGGAATCACTCTTGTTGAGGGTACGGATTATACTGTTGATTATGCAATGGGACGTGTTCGAATCTTAAATCAAGGTTATTTGAACTCGGGAACTCCTATCACAGTATCTACTGAATCAAATTCCGTATTTAGTTCGGTAAGTAAGCGAATGCTTGGTTTGAGAGCAAACTATGAAGTAAACAAAGACTTTACTTTGGGTGCTACTTTGATGAATCTGCACGAAAGTCCATTGACTCAAAAGGTGGATTTAAGAGAAGAGCCTTCAAGCAATACAATTTGGGGTGTTGATATGAACCTTCGCAAAGATGTTCCTTGGCTTACTAAATTGGTGGATTTGCTTCCATTTTATCAAACAAAAGCTCCATCGGTTTTGAATATGAGTGGTGAGTTTGCTCATTTTATGCCGGGAAACCCTAATGTAATTGGTAAAAGCGGTACTGCATACGTTGACGACTTTGAAACCTCTAAGCAATCTCGCGATTTGAAAGCAGTTAGTGCATGGTTTCTTGCTTCAACTCCTCAAGACTACAATACGAATGCTCCACTCTTCCCTGAGACTGCAAAAACTTTGGGATTGACATACGGTTTCAATAGAGCAAAAATTGCGTGGTACTATATAGACGACAATTTCTATAGTCGCCCTCCTGCAAACATTAGTGCAGATGATTGTTCTGAGCCATACACTCGAAGAATCAAAGAAAGAGAGTTTCACCCTAACAAAGATATTCCGCCAACAGGCATAGAATATATCAGAGAATTTAATATTGCTTACTATCCTTCTGAACGTGGACCTTACAACTACGATACTATTTCGGCTTATTCGGCAGGTATTGCGGAAGATGGTACGCTTAGATTACCAGAATCTCGCTGGGGAGGTATAATGCGTAAATTGGATCAAACGGATTTCGAAGCCACAAATACGGAATACATTGAGTTTTGGCTGATGGATCCTTTTATAGACAAGCCTGACCATAGCGGTGGTAAGTTATACTTTAACCTTGGAGAGATTTCGGAAGATATATTGAGAGATGGTAGAAAGAGTTTTGAGAATGGATTGCCTTTAAGTGCAGAGGTTATTGATGTGGATACTACTATTTGGGGACGTGTGCCTCGTTTGCAATCAATCGTTAATGCTTTCAGCAACGATCCAACGGCTCGTCAATATCAAGATATTGGATATGATGGTTTGTCAGATGAAGACGAAAATACATTCTTTGAAAGATTCTTACAGATAACATCTCAACAACTAAATGACGATGCTTATAGCAAACTTATCGAGGACCCTTCTGCCGATGACTTTATGTATTTTAGGAATGACCATTACGATGTTTCAAATGCTAAGATTTTGGAACGTTACAAAAAATACAATGGTCCTGAAGGTAACTCTTCTGTTGTTTCTGATGATTCGGAATATTCTTCTCAAGCAACGTCGCTTCCAAACATCGAAGATATCAATCAAGACAATACCTTATCGGAGGCTGAGAATTACTATGAGTATGTTCTTGAATTGACTCCTTCAAATATGGTGATAGGTAAGAATTGTATTACCGACATACAAGAGGCTCGAAGTATTGAATTGAGCAATGGAACAAGTGTAGATTGCAAATGGTATCAGTTTAAGATTCCTATTAGAGAACCACATCGAAAAGTTGGTACGATAAATGGTTTTCAGTCAATCCGCTTTATGAGAGTCTTTTTGCGAGAATTTGAAGAGCCAATTGTACTTCGTTTTGGTACGTTTGAGCTTGTGAGCGGAGAGTGGAGGAAATACACCGATAATTTGCTTACACCGGGTATTTATCCAAGTGGAACACAAAGTGAAAATACCTCGTTTACCGTTGCAACTGTCAATTTCTTTGAGAACGGAAAACGTTTGCCTGTTCCTTATGCAATGCCTCCGGGAATAGAACAAGAACAGATTTACACGACAACAACGGTTACAAATCAAAACGAACAATCTCAAAGTTTGAAGATTCTAGATCTTGGAGATGGAGACGCAAGAGCAATATACAAAACAACGGATTTTGATTTGAGACAATACAAACGATTGAAGATGTTTGTACATGCTGAAAAGGTAAACGAATTTGACGAATATCAAACCGGAGAACTTTCATTGTTTGTGCGTTTAGGTACGGATTTTACAAACAACTACTACGAATACGAAGTCCCATTGTCGTTTACACCTTGGTTTATAAGCGCTTCAAATAGGGAAGCGATATGGCCTGAGGCTAACAGCGTAGATATTGACCTTGAAAAGCTGGTCTCTGTCAAGGAAAACAGAAATGCAAGAATTCGTTCTAATGACAATACTGTGAGTTCTTTGATTCCATATCATGAAAACGTTGATGGGAGAAAGATAACCGTGCTTGGTACACCGAATATTGCAGGAGTTAAAGTCATAATGATAGGAATCCGAAATCCTAAAAAGCAACATCAGAATGACGGAGACGATATGATGCCTAAGTCAGCTGAGATTTGGATTAACGAATTAAGACTTACTGATTTCAATCGCTCGAGTGGTTGGGCTGCAACGGGATTTGCGAGAGCCAATCTTGCTGATTTGGGAGACGTATCCTTGTCTGCAAGTTATCGTTCAGCAGGATTTGGAGGCTTGGAACAAAAAATCTCGGAAATATCTCAAGACAATATAGGAACGGTTGATGTTGCTACCAATATAGAAGTAGGAAAGCTGTTCCCAGAAGAGTTAGGAATCAGACTACCTGTACACTTTGACTACTCACAATCGGTAAGTAATCCTAAGTATAATCCACTTGACCCTGACGTTAAGTTGGAAAACGACCTTATGAGTTACAGAACGGAAAGGGAAAAGGACTCTATACGTCATCTTGTACAAGATTATGTAAGCAGAAAGAATCTTAATTTGATGAATATAAGGAAAGACCGTTTGGGAGATAGAGCCTTAGAACGTCATTTCTATGATATAGAAAACTGGAATGCCTCATATTCGTACTCATCTACCTATGCAAGAAATGTGGATATTGACCATAACACCAAAAATCAACACAGAGGTACATTGGCATATCAATATGATATGAATATCAAAGGCTGGAAACCATTTGCTAAAGTGCCATTATTTAAGAAGAAAGCCTTTGCAATACTAAGAGATTTCACTCTACACTATGCACCAAAGTCCTTCTCGTTCCGTACCGAAGTAGTAAGAGACTTTGAGGAAACATTGCTTCGTGCCAAGAGTCAAGGCTTAGTAATAATGCAGCCATACCATTTCAAGCAATTCTATATGAATCGTGCTTACACATTAAGGTATGACATTACCTCAAATATAAAGTTAGAATATGATGCAACGGTGAATTCACTTATAGAAGAGCCACGTGGACGAATTGATACAAAAGAGAAACGAGATTCCGTTTGGGCATCTGTTCTGGAACTTGGACGAGCACAGCAGTTCACTCAAAACTACAAACTGAACGTATCAGTTCCAATCAACAAAATACCAATATTTGATTGGGTTCGTTTGAATGGTTCTTATAGTGGAACATACAAATTCACCTCTTCAACTGAGGCAACAAGAGCTTTGGGTAACGACATAGAAAACTCACGCCGTATTACAGCAACTTCAAGTCTTTCTTTGATGACACTATACAACAAAGTGCCATTTATCAAGAAAGCATACGAAGCACAGAAAGGCAACAACTCGTTAGGTTTACCTCAAAGACCATCTCGACAATCGCTTTCAAGAGCACCGCAAGACACCACAACTGCACCAAAGGATTCTATCTCGGGAGTAGAAAAAATATTAAAAGAGGTCTTGAATTATAGCATACGATTCGTCACTTGCGTCAAAACCGTATCAGCAAGCTACAACCTAAGTCAAGGAACCTTCTTACCAGGATTTATGCCAACAGCAAAATGGTTAGGAACAACCCCTGACAATAAATTCGCTCCGGGCTTTGGTTTCGTATTTGGCTCACAAAGTCTTTCTGTAATAGACAGAGCAGTCGAGAATTCTTGGTTAAGTACCGATAGTATGCTCAATGCTGCTTTGAATCAAAAGACAACAGAAAACCTAAATGCCCAAGTCAAAATAGAGCCATTTAAGGAATTCAACATAGATGTAACATTCAAGAGAAGCAGAAGCGAAACCTTCTCTGCATATTATAAATTCGATCCACTAATTGATGGAATAGCAGGGCCTCTATCGCCTATTGAAACAGGTAGATATAGTATCTCCATATTAGCATTTCCAACCCTCTTCTCAGCAGTAGATGACAACAACATCAGTGAAGTATTCCAAACATTCCTTACTTATAGGGAAGAGATAGCAAGAAGATTGGCAGCAAGCAATGCAGCAGCTAATCCAAATTATAGTGGAATGATGATACAAGACACAAATAACGGAAGATTGTATCCAGATGGCTATGGAGCGTTAAGCCAACAAGTATTGATACCTGCATTTCTTGCAGCCTACACAGGCACAGATCCATCTGCACAAAGTCTAAATCCATTCTTGCAAATCCCTATGCCGAATTGGAAAATGAGCTATACCGGACTTGGAAAGTTGGATTGGGTAAAGAAATGGGCTAACTCCATCACACTATCTTCAAACTACTCTTGCGAATACAATATTGGAGCATTTACAACAGACACCCGAGTGCCTCTTGACGAGAGATACGACTATGGAACCGAATGGGTAAGAAACCAATTGAGCAATAACTTCATTGCAAAGGACATTATAGACCAAGTAACCATAGTTGAGCAACTCAGTCCGTTGATTAAAATCGACATAAACCTAAAAAATAGCTTCCAAACAAACTTCGAAATCCGTCGAGATAGGAATTTGTCGCTTTCATTTGCCAACTCACAATTGACAGAAGTGAATAGAACGTCCTTTGTCTTAGGAGGAGGATACCGATTCAAAGACGTAGAACTAAATATCCGTATGGGAGGAGGAAGCACTAAGCAATTCAAGAGCGATATCTTGCTTAAAGCAGACCTATCTATCAACATAAACAAAACATCATTGAGAAAGATAGACCAAAATGTCAATTTGATTTCCTCAGGTTCGCAAGTCTTCACACTTAACCTTTCAGGTGAATACTCATTGACTGAAAAAGTCGTTTTGAGAGCTTATTTTGAAATGACCTCAAACACACCTTTCGTATCAAATGCCTACCCTAACTCCACAACACAAGGAGGCTTCTCGGTACGTCTAACTTTGTAGGCTTTTCAAACGCTGAATTAGAACGTCTGTTTCTTGGTTTTAGATTCGTAAAAGGCTATTATAAAATAACAAAACGCCCGTTTGTCAAAATAGATTCAAAACTTGCGGGCGTTTTATTTTGAATTGACTATATCAAAAGCTTATTTCTGTTTCATAACTATTGTTTTGATGATAGAGTGTAGCTGTTTCTCTGTCTTGGCAGCTCCTTCGCCTAAGATGAAACCAATTTGTTGCACTTGCAAAAGAGTCTCTTTTATCACCTCATTAACTCTTTTGATAATCTCTTCTGGACGTTCCTCATCTGCATATAGGTTTCTGAAAATCATACACACCGATTTTTGAGGAATAAGCGTGAATATAGACACGTTAATAAAGCGGTTGTTGTATTCTATATCCTTGTTGATGATGTCTTCTGAGGTTCTAAATACATATTCCACCTGATTGAACAAGTCTTGTGGCAAAAGACTCTTTATGCTTGCTCCAACCAAACCCGGGATTATCTCATCTATTTCCTTAGCATCTTCTCCCAGAATCTCAATAAAGCCATTGTTCGATTCGGTTACTTTCATTTTCGAATCAATTATTGCAATGCCGGGATAGATATGGTGAATAATGAGCGAGAGTGAACGTAATAGTTCTCCATTGCTTAGTTTCTGATTATTCAATTCTTCTTCCAAGCGGTTACACTCAGTTTGCAAATCCACAAGTTCTGTCCTTGTGATTTTCAATTTGTCGTTAAAGTCCCTTGTGCCTCTTTGTGTGTAGGCAAAACACATTTCCGCAGAAGCAATTCCTTGTGCCATGGCAATAGCTAACTCAGTACATGTGTCATATCCGCAAGAACGGCAGTTGGTGTGCTTTCCGCTTGCTTGCTTACCAAGTTTCACAAAAGCCTCTTCAATTTGCTCTTTGCTTGGATAAGGCAAGGTCTTGTCGTTTGCTTGATAGAATGCAACCAAATCAGATTTATTTACATACTTATCTACGTTTTCTTGCCATCTTTCTTGGTCAAGTGTCGTTATTCTTTTCTTTGCATACTCTGTAACAAGATTATGTCTTACGAATTTCTGTCCCTTAGTACAACCAGGTCCCATAAGACAACCTTTACAGAAGTATAAATTGAAGTGAGTGTTGAATTCATTGCTGTGCTTTGAGAACTGCTTTAACACATCAGCCACATCTTTCTTCCCTTCCACGTTAAGAAAATGGCTATCCATCATTGTGTTGGTCATATCACAAGCCTCAACAAATCCTTCCACTATAGGATAAAGCGAACCCTTGCCTCCAAGTGGCTCATCAAAGTCAGAGAACTCTGCCATTTCTTCTTTTATTCCATGGTTTTCAAACATGCGTCTGAGTTCCACAAAACTCAAGAAAGCATCTATGCGTAATCCTTTTTCGTATCTTTCATTATCCTTCTTTATTCCAAGACATGGCGTAATGTTTACAATCTTCACATCTTCGCCATAATGTTTGCGAACAACCGAAGCTGTTGCCACTGCCGGAGGAACAATAGGCGATAGACTGCTTACAAGACCTGGTTGATATTTCTCAACATACATATTTGAGACAGGACAATGTGAACTTATGAAACTTCTTCCTTGGAACTTTTCACACAATTCTGCTTGTCTTGATGCAACTAAATCAACTCCAAAACTTACTTCACATACATACGAAAAGCCAAGTCGTCTTATCATTGTAACGAATTTGCGATAGTCTCTTATGTCATCAAACTCTCCTGCAATGCTTGGGTCACATATAGCAGCCACTTTGCTATCTGACTTCAACATTATCTCAACCTCTTCTATGTTTGATACCGCCTTAATGACTGAATAAGAACAAGCTGACAAGCAACTGCCGCAAGCAATGCAACGATCCTCAATTATCTTTGGCTTAGAGCTATCGACATTCACTTGAATCGCCTTCACAGGACATGCTCTTACACAAGCATAACACTTTACACATTTGCTCTCATCTAAAAACAATACATTATCTGCCATAGTCTATGGAATTTTTCAAGCTTCAAAGATATGATTTTTTCACTTTATGACAAAAACTTGAAAACAAAAAATCGTTTCGAGTTGTTTCTATTTTGTTTTTTTCTTAACTTTGCAGAGTGAAACGAAGAGTTAGTTTTTTAGAATTAAGTTTCAGAAAATCCTTTCTTCGTTTGGTGAGAATGGAAACTTGAAAAGGGTAAAAATGGATAGACGTTATCTTTCATATTTGTTTGCATTGTTTGTCTTAGTTCTGTCTTCTCAGGACTTGGCTGACCTATCCATAAAAACAAAGTCTGAATTCTCTTACAGATTCTCTTTGTCTGCTATATCAGATGGCAAACAAATGTGCGATAGATTCGCAGAAAACGAATCTGAGAACAAGAACAAAGCAGAGATTGCCTTATCCGAGTCTCGCCATATTACAATACTAAGTCAAGAGGATTGGGATTGTAAAGATGTATCCACTATTGAATTTCACTATTCGAACAATGTAAATAACCGTTTGAATAGTCAGAAAGCAGATTTATTCCTAAAGAAAGATTTATCCTTGTTACAAGTCCTTTTAATATAGCTTTGCAAGGGATAATCTTTTGTTTTTAACACTATCATTTCAATATCGGAGAATTCTTTGTTTTAACACCATAAATGATTATATGATGTTGGAATGATTAAAATTGGGACTAAAAAAGCTTTTTTCAAAAAGATAAATTGATAATTTCATAATACAGAAAAGGGAAACATGTGAATGTTTCTCTTTTCTTATTTTGTACGAAAGTCAAATTTCAAACAATCAAACTCTTTTGAGAAAACACAATAACACAATGTATTTTAGACTGTATTAGAGAAAAAAATAGTAATTTTGCCACCTGTTTTTGAGAAAATAAGATATGGCAAAAATTAAACGACACTTCTCTTCGTGGAAGGCATTTGGCAAGTTGTGTTATAACATTCTTCTTTATGGTTTTGCTTTGGCTGGAATGGCTATAATTGGAGCTTGGGGCATTTATCAATTAGGCTGGACTAAGAACAAGGGAGCGGTGGATCAAAATAACCGATACTTAGCTCAGGTTTCTGAACTTGGAGTACAGAATAAGAAAAGCAAGAGAGTTAATTCCGAAAAGTTGTCTGAGGAGTTCCTTAAGCTATCTATCATCTCTAAACTCTATCCTAAAAATGCGGATTTGATAATGCAAGCGATTAAAACCTCTGAAGGAGGTACGGATATTTCGCAAATGATTGCTGCTTGTGAATTATACATAAACAATGAGGCAGAGTACGCTAATTTATTCAAAAGACAAAAGCAGATTTTAGCCTCTTCAAAAACTCAAACAAGCGATAAGCATGCTATACTTTGGATGAATACTCCTGAATGGGAGACCTTGAAGGTTGCTATTGTGAAAGACAAAGACAAAATCGATAGTGCAGCTATGGTAACGGGAGTTGAGCCGAGAATGATTGTGAGTTGCCTTATCGGAGAGCAGATTCGTTTGTTCAATTCCAAGAGAGAAACCTATAAAAAGTATCTTGGTCCTGTGAAAGTCTTGTCTGTACAAAGTCAATTCTCTTTTGGTGTGAATGGTATCAAGGATTTCACGGCAGCATGGGTAGAAAGAAATCTTAAAAACGACACTTCTGTCTTCTATATGGGCGAAAAATATGAACATATATTAGATTTCAAGACAGCAGATCACCAAACAGAAAGAATAAATCGCTTGGTTGATTACAGAGATCATTACTACTCATACGTATATACAGGTTGTATTTTGCACCAAACAAAAAAGCAATGGGAGAGAGCAGGATTTGACATAAGCAATCGCCCAGAGATATTGTTCACTCTTTTCAATATTGGATTCTCTGAAAGCCACCCAAGTGCGAATCCTCAATGTGGAGGTTCTCACATAACGGTTGCAGATAATGTCTATACCTTTGGGGCTATTGGATTCGACTTCTACTACTCTGGAGAGTTGTCTGAGGAGTTTCCTTATATGGATAAAAGATTTGCAGATTAAGACATAAAAAAATAACTTCAAGAAACAATTTAAGGAATCAAAGAATTGAAAAATTGTTTCTTGAAGTTAATTTATTGAATCTTGGTTTTAATTCACTCTAACAATGAGATATTTTGAAGACAAACTGTTTGTATAGTTTGTCTTTTTGTTTGAAGAGTATAAAGTAGTATGCCGCTGTAACCAATAGGGCTATCAAACACGACAATGCCTCCGAAAGATTAAGTACATTCAAACTCAACACAAGAGCAAATAGCAATAACACAAACGGAATTATAAAGGCAATAACCACAGCTTTCATTCCAAGTTTTGTACTTATTGATACCTTTACTTTATCGCCTTGTTTGTATTCTGTGGCTTTTTCTGTTCGTACTTCAATTTCCTTATCCTTTTTGTCGAAACTTGAACATGCACCTCTTGCATGACAAGCCGCACAAGCCGATTTTTGTTCTATTTTGACAAATACTTTATTGTCTTCAACCCTTAGAACAGTCCCTACTTGTTCACTGCAACTTTCTGAAACGTATCGCTTGCTCATCTTTATATAACTTTAATCAAACTACTGTCAATCCAACCTTGCTTACCATCTTCTGTTCTTACAAAGACCTCTTTGCCTGTTTGCTTTTCGATTTTCACCTTTTGACCTTTGAATAACTTTATTACAGAAGAATCATCTTGGTCTTTTTCAGGCACAAGCTTTGCTTCGGCAGAAAATACAATAGCAGTATCTTTCGCATTTATCATATTCTGACGATAGAAACCTAATCCAAAACTGCTCAAACTTAGAACAAATACTGCAAGACAAAGATAAAACATCAACACTTTGTATTCGGAGTTGAAGTAATAAAGGAAAAACAAAATGGCTGCGGCTATAAAAAGCACTACAAACAAAATTGCCCAAGCTAAAGGTGAAAGAAGGTTTGCTATGCTCTTACACCACTTTACCAAAAAGAAATCCGGCATAACATAAACCTCGCCCATAAGACGACTACGACAAACCTTGTGATTACGATTCAAGGTTTCATCGTTTGGTGTTAGGCGTAAGGCTCTTTCGTAATAAAGTACGCTATTAGCATAGTCACTCATTCTAAAATAGGTATTTGCAATGCTGTGATACAAATCGGCACTTGGATTTGTTTTTTCGGCTTTCAAATATATTTCGATAGCCGTTGCAAAATCTCCTGCTTGATAAGCTTGATTTGCTTTGGTCAAATCTTGTGCAAAAACAAGGTTTGAAAAGCCACAAAACAAAACTACCAAAATGGCATTCATCGTTTTATTAGAGCGTTTCTTGCTTTTGCCCATTTGAGTTTCTATATCGCTAATTGTTTTCATTGTTTCATTATAAAGTTCTTGGTGGATGTCGGATTCCTTATTTTGAGAGAATCTTATGTATTCGCAATCATTTAGAGTCTTCAATGTGTTTTGCAATATTGTTTCTTCCAAAGAACTTTCGCAAAGAGCCGTGCGTATGTTTTCTAAACTTAAATCATAGGTTGCAATTTTGAATTTGTCAGATAGATAACTCCAAAGTGCTTGTCCAATTTCTGTTTCAAATTCCTCTTTGCGATTTGTGTCTAAATATTGCTTTGCTTTTTTCAAACGTTTCATTGCAACCTTGTTTGCCTTTTTCAATTTTACGCTTACTACATCTTCTCTTTGTTTGATTTGTTGTTTAGTCAATCGTATCAATACAACCAATGCAACTATCAAAAGTATGATTATGATGTACAAAACAGCTGATGAGAAAGGCGAAATAAAGTTCAAATCTTTTTTATTCTTTGAAACGAAAAAGTCTGTTATATTCATATTACGGTATTTCTCTCGTTCAGACATTTGTTCAGAGAATTTACCATCGTTTTTGCCTTTTTCGATATTAAGAGTATAGGCTTCTGAGGTAAGGGTTTTGTACTGCTTGGTTTGCGGATCAAAATAAGTGAACTTGAATGCAGGAATTGTGTAATTGCCTTCTACTCTTGGTATGATTATGTATTGAAATGTTCTGCTGCCACTTTGTCCTGCTGCAGTCTTACTTAGATTGTCGGTAATATTGGGCTCATATACTTCGAACTCACTTGGAAGCTCTAATTTCAATTTGTCAATCAGTGTTAGGTTTCCGCTTCCTCTTACAGTATAGCTAAGAGTTATCGCCTCGTTTGTGCGACAGAATGAAGTGTCTATTTGAGATGAGAGTTCAAATTGACCAACTGCTCCTGAAAATACTTCGTCGCATTGTGGCAAGTCTTCAACTTCTATGCTCAAAGCATTAGTTTTCATTTTTTTGTCCACTCTTTCAAATACCGGAGAGGCACTTGAAAAGAATGGGTCGTTAAAAAAGGCATCGAAAAATGGATCTCCCGAAGATACTCTTTGACGTCGATTCATTCCTGTTTGAATATGAGCAACTACTTCCAAGCCCATAGGATTTATTTTCAAAGTTCCAGTTTTTTGAGGGTAGACTAAAACTCGTCTAAGGGTAGCTACTTGATATGTTTTCCCGTCTATGATTTCTTGTTCCAAGCTTGGTGTTACTTGATTGTCTAATTCTTCAACCCAAAAGCCTTGTGAAGATGGGAATTTTTCAACTTGATATTCCGAAACAGGAACAAGTGTATAGATTTTGTAAGAGATAACTATTTCTTCTCCCTTTACGACTTTGGTTTTGCTTGGTATAGCTCTAACGAAAACTGCTTTATCATCTACAACTTTGACGCTTGGTTGTTGCTGCGTAGCTTGTCCTCTTTGTGTATTGCCAGAACGTTGAGCCATTGTTGGATTATCTTCTACGGAAATAGTTCTTGCCTTTGTTGAATAAGTCTTCCCATCTACCTTAATGTGTGCTGAAGGAATTATTATCTTGCCTGTGGTTAGGCTTTGCAGCCAATAGACAAAGGAAGTGCTGCTATTGTCTGTTCTTTTCCCGTTTATAATACTTATTGAGGAACTTCGAGACGTTGAAGGACCTCCTAAGATATTTACATTTTGAAATGTTGGTGCTTGAAAGTTAGAAATGTTAGATGAATTTACGGTAAATACGACCTTGAATCTTTCATGTAGTCCTATGACTTCTGGTGCCTCACATTTGAAACTTATTTCTTGTGCATAGATTCCAAATGCTGACAAAAGGCTTATCAAAAACAGAAACACTTTTCTTTTCATCTCTACCAGTCTTTTTCTATTTTACGTTTTTGAACATTGTCCTCATCTTTTCTTTTTACCTTGTTGAGAGTTTGTTTCTCGCTATTTTTTAACGCTTCCAACATTCTCTCCATTTGTTTTTTGTTTTTGTCTTCTCCTTGCTTGATTTGCTCGTTTTTATTCTTGTTTTTGTTTTCGTCTTTCTTCGATTGAGAATTTTGATTCTGCGAGTTGTTTTGCTGTTGTTTGTCTTGGTTTTGTTGATTCTGCTGTTGCTGTTGCTGATTTTGTTGTTGTTGGTCTTGTTGTTGCTCTTGCTTGTCTTTGTTTTCTTGTTTCTCTTCTTTCA
>RHMF01002313.1_pt1 | contig 13014 bp, 16 predicted proteins | sample 5365151 | NCBI WGS metagenome assembly RHMF01 (sample SAMN10266501, study PRJNA497801) | feces metagenome | isolation source: feces | host: Bos taurus | place: China: Prairie of Fairy Mountain | collected 2017-08-14 | reverse complement strand
ACAACATGAAGCCCCTGAATTGCTACATCATGAAGCAGCATGTCGTAAGAACGCTGTAGGAAAGTGGAATACACTGCAAAAACAGGTATGGCTCCTTGCTTTGCCATACCGGCCGCCATGGTCACAGCATGTCCTTCGGCAATTCCCACATCAAAAAACCGCTCTGGATATTGCTGCGAGAAACGATCCAGGCCGGTACCGGACTGCATCGCCGCTGTAATTGCGCAAATACGAGTGTCTTTATCCGCCAGTTCGCAAATTGCATCTCCGAACACGGAAGAAAATCCGGGTTTCGAAGCCTTTAAAGGACTTCCATCTTCAATGTGAAACGGCGAAACCCCATGAAATGCATCCGGATTTTGCTCAGCGGGATCATATCCCTTACCTTTTGTAGTCCGGACATGGAGCAGAACTGGGGCTTTCATTTCCTTTGCATACTGGAGAAGACTGGTCAATTGACGAACATCATGTCCGTCGACAGGGCCGAGATAGGCAAAACCCATATCCTCAAACATACTGCAGGAAAGCAATACATCCTTCACAGCTCTCTTAACACGATGAGTGAAATTATAAATCTTTTTACCAAAAGGCAAGAATTTGATTGCCTTTCGGTACGCTTTTTTCATGTTAAGATACTGAGGCTTTAAGCGCTGATGCGCCAAATGCTGGGCAACACCGCCCACGCTTTTTGTAATAGACATTCCATTGTCATTCAGGATGACAATAAGCGGTTCTTTGCTTTCTCCGGCATCCGAAAGACCTTCGTAGGCAAGACCACCGGAAAGGGCTCCATCACCCAGAAGAGCAAGAACACTGTAATCTTCCTTCAGAATCGTTCGTGCACGAGCCATACCCAAGGCCACGGAAACAGAATTGGAGGCATGTCCTGCAATAAATGCGTCATGCTCACTCTCCTTGGGCTTTGGAAATCCTGACATTCCCCCAAAAGAGCGCAAAGTATCCATCGCGCTCTTTCGCCCGGTCAACATCTTATGGCAATAACACTGGTGACCAACATCAAAAACAAGACGATCTTTCCCCGTATCAAACACACGGTGAATGGCTACTGTCAGCTCAACAATGCCCAGATTGGAGCCGAGGTGACCGCCGGTTTTAGAAACACTTTCAATTAAATCGGCTCGGATACGAGCGCAAAGCTCTTCTGCCTCAATATCAGAAATCGAATGCAGATCCAAATCCTCATAGTATATCATAACGACGGCCTCCTTTCACCGAAAATCGCCAATAAACTTTTAGTTTTCTCGATTTACAAGCAGATCAGCCAACCAGCAGAGAAAACCACTGTCAGGAAACACATTACCCAACGCACGCTTGGCAAACAACGTATGTTCCAGAACAAGTTCTTTACAAGCATCCACTCCAAGCAGAGTGACAAAAGTTGTTTTTTTGTTCGTCTCATCCGAGCCAACAGGCTTACCAAGGGATTGCGTTGTGGCTGTCACATCGAGAATGTCATCCTGAATCTGAAACGCCATTCCAAGGTGCTCTGCATATTCTCGTGCGGCACCAAACATTCCCGGATCAACATCCTTTTTTCCAGCAGCAGCACAAACACCCATCAAGCAAGCTGCGCGAAGCAGCGCACCGGTTTTTCCGGCATGAATTAACTTCAATTGCTCAACAGTACGCGGTTGATCCTCATCCATTGTGTCAAGAAACTGTCCACCGCACATTCCCTGTTCCGATGCAGCCTCAGCAAGATAACGCGCCGCAGCCCATGGTCCGGAAACCAAAGAATTGTCCCACGGACCTTCTGCAGCAAGAATAGTGCGGAATGCTGCAGCCTGAAGTGCATCACCCGCAAGAGTGGCCATTGTCTCACCATAAACCTTGTGGCAAGTAGGTTTTCCTCTGCGCAAATCGTCATTATCCATGCAAGGAAGGTCGTCATGGATCCGAATAGGTGTGAAGCATTTCCACAGCACAGGCAAACTCCAGTGCGTCTTTCATCGCTCCACCGGCAGCCTGACAAAACTTCATCGTTAAGACAGGTCGAATCCGCTTCCCTCCTGCCAGTAAACTATAACGCATTGCTTCGAGCAGTTCTTGCTGGGGACAGCACTCAGAAAAATACTCTTTCAGTCGCTCCTCAATCAAGAATCGACATGCATCATATTCCTGCTGATAGCCCATTTTCATTCCTCCGGCTTATCGAATGGAACTTCTCCGGATGCAGTCAGTTTTGTAACCTTCTGTTCTGCTTTATCCAGCATAACAGTGCACTGCCGCAAAAGCTTGCTGCCCTCTTCAAACAATTCCAAAGACTCCTCCAGCGGCGCCTCACCCTTTTCCAGGGCAGAAACAATCTCTTCCAGGCGTTTCATGGCCTGTTCAAAGCTCATTTTCTTCTCAGACATTGTGTTTTTCCTCTCTCTCAATTCGACATGGCACTTCTCCATCAGACAGCCGAAGGCGGAACCGAGTATCCGGTTTCAATTGTCTGACGCTTGACAAGATTGTGCCGTTATTCGTTTGAGCAATCGAATATCCACGTCCCAAAACCTTCAGCGGACTCAGAGCATCCAATGAAGCAGCAAGACCGGTTATTCGGCGCTGCGAATGCGAAAGGACACTGTTCAACCCATTCACCAAGCGCCTTTGATTATAATCCAGAAGCATGCGTCTGTCCTGAATATAATTATCCGGTGAAGTCAATGCACGACTGGATGCGAAACGGTCCAGCATAGCACGATGTTGCCGGATATTCCGTTCCGCAGCATTCTTCATACGAGCACGCAACTGATCCAGGCGTGCATACAAGTCATTCTGATCCGGCACAGCAAGCTCCGCTGCATTGGACGGAGTCGCAGCACGAAGATCGGCAACAAAATCCGAAATCGTCACATCCGGTTCATGTCCGACTGCAGAAATAACAGGTATCTCCGATTCATAAATGGCACGTGCTACGATCTCTTCATTAAATGCCCAAAGATCTTCAATTGAGCCACCACCGCGGCCTGTAATAATCAAATCAGCCTCAACATTGTCATTTGCCCAGTAGATCGCCCTTGCAATCTCTTCGGGAGCTTCAGCCCCCTGAACCCGAACCGGAAGGATAGCAACCTGCGCAAGCGGCCAGCGAGCTTCCAAAATGCGAAGCATATCGCGCACAGCCGCTCCCGCTGGAGAAGTAACCAAAAGAATCTTATTCGGGTATGCAGGCAGCTCTTTTTTATGTTCCTGTGCAAACAATCCTTCTTTGAGCAGTTTTTCCTTTAACTGCTCAAACGCCATATGCAGATCACCAATTCCATCCGCAGTTAATTGTGTGCAGTACAGCTGATACTGCCCATCTCTTGGAAAAACAGCAACACGGCCAAACGCAATGACCTTCATGCCATTTTGCGGACGAAAGCGCAAGGAATCAGCTTCACGCCGAAACATGACACAGCGAATTGCGCCACCTTCATCCTTCAGCGAAAAATAGTGGTGACCGGATGGGTAGGCTTTGTAATTCGATATTTCCCCTCGTACAAAAATAGCCGCAAGATTACGGTCCCGGTCCATCAAGTCTTTCAGATAATTATTGACCTGAGTCACGGAATACGCATTCATGTGTGCTCCTCCATCCACATACGATGAGCAAGGATCGCCGTCCCCATTGCATTATCTGTAGAGAACTGCGGCTGAGCAAAAACAGCGTCATTCAGCCAGCTGCGCAGACGTAAACTGGACGCAACACCGCCCGAACAAAGCACAGGAAGTCCAGGCCATTTATCCCAGGCTTTCTTCGTGGTCGACAACACTGCATTAGCGATAGTATCAAGTACATAGCACGCGATCCGAGCATGTTCCTCACCGCACTCAACCATCGCTTTCACCTGGTTTTCAACCCCGGACAGCGAAAACGAAAAATCATTTATTTTAACACGAAAATACTGCCCAATGTCCCGTCCGCAAGTTAGCCCATCCAAAGCCTTTCCGGCAGGAAACGCTACTCCAAGCATCTTCCCGGTGCGATCGATCAATTGGCCCGCAGAGATATCGCTGGTGCCGCCGATACACTCGGCGTGAATTCCACTTCCATGCGGCTCTACATAAAGAAGCTCGGTCGTTCCACCGGACAAATGCCATGCGAGATGCGGGCAGTCAAGCAAATCCATTCGTCCTGCAGACCAGGCCGCTGCCGCCTGATGCGCACAGGCAAAAAAGGGGATTCCCAGAGCGTCAGCCAAACAACGCCCAACGGTCTCCCCCGGTAAAAAGCACGGCATATACGAGCCATCAACCGCCCGAGGACGTGTGCTGGCACCAATAACAGCAAGGTCCTGAAGCATCCCTTTCTGGCGCAGTGCAGAAAACATTTCAGGAAGGCGCTTCACATGCTGAAACAATGCGTCACTCTGACGCAAGCCCAAAGCGCCCTCCGGAACATCCAGCAACCTGCCGCAGTTTTCGCCATTCGATCCGTCAAACACCGCAACAGAAGTTGTGTAATTGCTGGTATCAAGTCCCAAGCAGACCGGCATATCAGAATTCCTCCGCAGGTACAGAAGATGCAGGATCAGGAATGTGTTCGCCGCGAACAAAAGAGCCCAAAATACCGTTAATAAATTTCACGGTTTCTTCGCCTTCATAATTCTTCGCAATCTCGACTGCATCATTGATCGCAGCAGCATTGGGAACATCCGGCATATAGAGAATCTCATACATCGCTACACGCATAATAGCTGCCGCAACCCGACCAATGCGAGAAAATTTCCAACCCACGGCGTATTTTTCAATGTAACCATCCAATTCAGCACCGTGCTCAAAGGCACCGCGCACAAGGTTGAAAATGTATGCGCGCTGTTTTTCGTTGGGAAATTCAGCATAAAGCGGCTCTTCTTCCCCAAGAAGAGCAAAATATTCGCGGTTAAAAAACTCACTCAACAGCTCATTAGCAGATAAATTGGAAAAGCTCAATTCAAATGTAAAATGAATGGCGATTTCTCGGGCGTTTGTTCTGGTCATATCCGTTCCCCCAAGCATAATGTTGCATTATACATGCACGAAATTTTTATTCGAATTATTATACATTATTTTATTAAAAAAATAAACCCCGAATTATAATACTAATACAATTTTCTCCAAAATTATACGCTTGAAATAAACAAAAACATTGAGCAGCATATGCCGCTCAATGTTTTTATCGTCTTTACTTAGGAAAAACTACACCAGCAACATGAACGTTAACGTATTCAACATTCAAACCGGTGGTGTTCTGTACAGCGCTCGCAACTGCATCCTGAACGGCACGACCCACTTCAGGAATTACAAAACCGTACTTAACCAAAATGGCAACGCGAATTGCAATGGAATCTTCGTTCACCTTGATATCAATACCACGGTTCAACTTTTTCCCTGCGACCAGTTCAGACAGTTCTCCGGAAAGGCCACCGGCAAGACTGCTGACACCCTCGACCTCCATTGCTGCCGCTGCTGCAATTACCGCCAAAACTTCTTCCGATATATGGATGTTTCCCATCTCATCCGGACGGGAAATGTATTCCTTTACTTCGCCCATATTAGCCGCGCTCCTTTCATGCGATAAAGGTTCTAAAACATTTTACCACAAAAAAGGAAAATTACAAGAGACAGTTTTGGTCATGGTTCTGCTTCGATTATTTTAATCTGCGATGCCATTAATCCCGTTTCATCTTTCACGATCTCCATAATACGAGCCGTATCTGCTTCGGTCAGACCGGACTCAGTCGCTGAAACAACCACACTCGCACCAGTATCGTCAATAAAACAGATGCAATCCGAATATCCTTTGGCTGTTACAAGATTTTCGATTTGTGCCTCCGCTAACGTATTTGCAGCCATTGTTTGAATGCTTGCATTTGCCTCGTTTTTTATTGTTTGGTCAGCCGTCTCATCCTCCGCAGCATCTTCCAGCAAAGAAAGTGCTGCATCCCGAGCTTGCTGACGATTCAGACGTGCGGAAGAAAAATACCCTGTCAGTTCTGCGTCTTCATCAGACAAAACATCTTCCGTCGATGTATCGAGCAGTGGATCGTCACTGCTTCCATCCACCAATGTCGCTTCACCAAGCAGTTTTCCATCTGCAGCCTCACTGCCTTCTTCCACTTCTTGTCCATAAGACCAGTTCAGATACACGGCTGCACATACAAAGAGCATGATCAAGGCAACCACCGCATTGCGCTTCCAAGTTTTCATTTTGTCTCCTCACTTTCCTTTACAAACAGATATTTTATCGGCTCCAAGTCCCGTCAGGGCTGCCACGGCCTTAGTCAGATTTAATCGCACCGAAGGGTCACCTCCACCCTCTGAAACAACCAGCGCTCCTTGAAATCGCGGATATATCTGCTGCACCAACACGGTTTCCTGAGTCCCTGATCCGCTTGAAATAACCACTGTCTCTCGTTCTTCATGAAGCATATTGCTATCCCGCTCCACCCTTCCATCCTGAGCGAAGATATGCTGCATTCCACTTTCAACCGTAAGCATCACATCGATCCGGCCCGCTCCCTCAATTTGCGAAAGAATCTCTTCCAATTTTTCTTCCATAGCTTCAACCGAAAAATACTCCTTATTGTCTGTGATATCTGTGTTTGCTTTTTCTTTCGAATTTGATGTTGGAATAAGAATCAGAAGCATACCAATAACAAGTATCAGAATTCCATACCTGTATTTACTGAATTGCTTGCTCCATGTTTTAAAATCAGTGCTCAGCTTGGACTTTTCCTTCACGATTCTTTCGTCCTTTCGTATTGCTGCATCTCTGCAGGAATCGCAACTTCCGCGTCAATGATTCGAATTAACTTCTCTTTTTGCTCCTGCGACAGATCACCGTACACTGTTACAGACACAGGATATAATTGATCCTTTTCGTTCATACGACATTGAACCGCGACATTACAATCAATTCCAATCTGTTCAGCCTTGTCACGAATATATGCGCCTGTCCGATCCTCTATGATTATTTTCTTCATGCGCTCATTTTCGATTTCAAGATCCGAACTGTATTGCTGAACATCGAAGCGAAAATTCGCCAGGGATCCGGCCATGATTTCATAATCTATACTCAACACCGGTCTAAGAATTGCAATGACCATAACCAGACCACCGGCAAGCTTTCCAATCTGCTTCACCGAACCATCCGGAACAAGACAGTCTACACAAGCCACAATGATTGCCGCCCCCATTAATCCAATCAACCAATTGCGTAAGAAATCCATCATAACGCTGTCACCTTTATCGCAGAAATCATTGCAATCAGAAGAACCAGCGCACAAGCTCCACACATCCCCAATACAAGACCAAAGGCACTGCCAATTCCGTCAATCAAAGCCGTGGTTCGTGAATCAGTAATCGTCGCAGAAAGGGTCGCTGTTATCTTATACGCAATATAATGAATTCCAAGCTGTAAAAACGGAACAAAGCTCATACCAAGAACCACAAGCATACCGAAAATTCCAACCGTGTTTTTCAGCATTCCCGCTCCAACAAGTACAGTTTCTGCGGCATCCGAAAGGATTCCACCTACAACGGGCACAAGACTGGACATAGTGAATTTCGCGGCTTTCAACGTCATCGCATCCGTTGTGCCGGCAATGATTCCACTGACCGACAAATAACCAACGTATGCGATCAGCAACACGGTCAAAACGGATGTAACAATCCATTTCAATGTTCCCGCTATTCGCTTCAAGCCGGAATTCCCCAGGGCGGCATACGCTGTAAACACCGCAATGTACGAATAGACAAGAGGAAGCAGAAGTCGATTGACCGATAAAATCAACAAATTTGAAAACAACATTGCAGCCAGCTGTTTTGCAGCTGCTGCAGCCGGAGACCCTGATGCTGCAGTAACGGCCGCCATGGTTGGAAGCAAAGCATTTGTAAATACCTCGATTTTCCCAATCATATCGCGGCCCAATCCGATCAGGGTTGTAGTGTCCGCAACAGCGACCGAGGAAACCGCAAGCGAAGATACAATCGGAACCGAAAGTCGGCCTGAATCGGTTCCTGTTTTAAATAGCCCCTCTGCAATTCCTCCGAACAGAACAACCGCAAGAAGCAGAACACTGCTGCGCAATGCACTCTTCACGATCCCTCCAATGGATTTGCTTCCCACTTGTATTAGATCGCCCAACCCTTCGTTAATATCCGGGATCTCATCCCAACTGAAATCGGGCGCATATTGCTGAGCTGCATTCCTTAATTCATTCAGTTTCAGCGCATTGATTTGAGCATCGAGAACCTCTTCTTTGCTCATCGCAGAAACTTGTCCGATCATAAAGCACATCAACAAGGTCAAAATAATAATTGTTCGTTTTAAAGCAGCTCTCCAACCAAGGACAAAACTGCTTCGATCAAAGGAACGCAAACAACAAGTGCAAACACCGCACCTGCCGTCTCCAGAAAGGACGCGATACCACCCTCTTTGGCATCTCTGCATATTTCGGAAGCTATTTTTGTCGTAATTGCAATACCTGTTGTTTTGATTACCGGTCTCAATACAACCGGCTCCAGATTTGCCGTTTCCGCCAGCGTAGTCATCAATTCCACTATATTCTTCATTGCCGGATATGAAAGAAGAAGAATTAACACCCCGGACGACAGAACCAGCACAAAACCAATTTCCGGCGCCTGCTTTTTTACAACGATGGCACACAATGCCACAACGATCCCGATTGCGGCAACTTGTAATATACTCTCCATATCTCATAGACCAAACAGATTCTTTACCAGTTCAAACAGATTTGAGATCTCCTGTACGACCATCATAAGTACAACAACAAGCCCGGCCAGTGTCGTCATCGTGGCCTGTTCATCCCGTCCGGACCGTGATAAGACCTGGTTCAGAACCGAGACAAGAATGCCGATCGCTGCAATTTTAAAAATCAAATCAACGTCCATCTGCATTCTCCTTCGTTACAGAAACAGTATCACAAGAAACACGCCCAATGTTGCACTCAATGTTTTATACAATTTACCTTGACTTTTTCGGTCTGATACTGCATTCAAAAATGTCTGTTGTAAGGCGATGTGTGCCTTATGCAACGCATGTTGTTGTCCATCACTGTCATATCGTCCCAAAATGCTACCCAGCATGAGCACATGTTCAAGATCATTTTCTTTTAACGCAGTAAGATGTTCCCGCGCAGCACGATCCCAGATTTCAGAAAAAGGCACACCCGAATCGTTTTTCAATTCACAGCTGCACAAGGAAAGAAAATCTCTTATCGCCCCCTCCGTTGAGCGAGCCGCTAAAATTAACATATCCTCCAACAAAGGCATACAAAACGACATTTCACGCTCCATGATCTCCAACGCACAAAGCATCGACTGCAGCATTTTAATTCGCTTGTCCATTTGTTTTACCTTTAACATCCCCATCCACAAACATCCAGACAAAAGCAACATCGAGCCAACCGCTTTCAGCATCGGATCTCCTCCATTTGATATTCCCGTACACCGTTAAACACACGAATCAGTAAAACACGCTGAAAGATTTTTTGACGAAAGAGCATTTCATAGAGCGGCCTCATCCGCAAATCCTCCACCGAATTTCCGTGTGCCGTTGCAAGAAGGCTCACACCGCATCCGGCTGCAAGCAGCAGCGCATCAATATCCTCCGGCGCAGTAATCTCATCCACCGCAAGCACCTGTGGATTCATTCCACGCAGAAGAATAATCAGCCCATCCGCCTTACTGCACCCATCCAAAATATCCGTATGTGGCCCGAGGTCAAATTGGGGAATACCGTTCCACATTGCCCCCAACTCACCGCGCTCATCCACGACTCCAACCCGAAACGGTGTTCCGCCTGTCCCATACGACAGCCCACAAATTAATTCGCGAAGTATCGTTGTTTTTCCTGCACCAGGCGGCGCAAGTATAAGAACCGAAGGCACCTTACCCTTTACATACATTTGCTGAAGAACTCGATCACCAATCCCTGTAATCTGCTTTGCAATTCGAATGTTTAAAGAAGAAATCCACCGTATATTATGGATGGCCCCCTCTCTGCATACCGCGCTGCCGCACAGTCCAAGACGATGTCCGCCCTGAACCGTAATGAATCCGTTTTTTATATGATCCAACACTGTATGAACAGAGGATTTCGTAGCAATTTCAAGTACTGCATGCAAATCTTTTGACGTAACAAGCAGGCTTCCCGGCAAAACCATCTCACCATCCGGCATGGTAACGGAGACAGGATGTCCAACACGCAGACGAATTTCCTCTGCTGCATCTTTCCGTTCCGGTGGAATCATGAGAACAGAACTGCGCAAACTGAACGGAAGCAGTCTTGCCGCCTGCTCGAACGGTTGCGTTGAATTCATACGCACTCCTTCTCCTTCCATCGCATGTCCCATCCTATGAATGATTGTCCTTGTTTAGACCCTGGTCTTTTCACACAAAACGGACATACTACCTCTGAGGTGAACTAATTATGGAACATCGATCACTGTGGCAGAAAACATCCTCCCCTTCGGCTCATTTCCCTTCTCTGCAGACCAATTTGAAGTGTGATGCCGTTGTAGTGGGAGCGGGTCTGACCGGAATATTGACTGCGTGGATGCTTCAGGAACGCGGCCTGGAAGTTGTCATATTGGATTCCGGAATACCCGGCCAAGGTGCAACCGCACATACAACCGCTAAAATTACCGCACTGCACAGTTTTTTCTATTCCAAATTAATTTCAACGCATGGAGTCGATACCGCAAAGCAATATTTTCGAGCAAATCAATCTGCAATTGAGCGATATGCAGACTTAATTGCAAGTAAAAATCTCAACTGTGATTTCCAAAAAATCGATTGCTTTTTATATGCACGTGATTCCTCTTCGAATCTTCAAAATGAAATGTCTGCATTAAATGCCTTGGGAATCGCTTCAGACATTACAAACGAAACCCAACTTCCCTTCCCCGTTTCGTCTGCTCTGAAAATCAGAGATCAGGCTATATTCCATCCATTGAAATTCATTTATGCGTTGCTTTCGCACCTGCGTGCATATGGGAACAGCACGGTCAGAAAAATTGAAAGCGACCGTGTAATAACCGATCAGGCAGTCGTTTCCGCAAAGCACATTGTAATCGCAACGCGATATCCCTTCTTTCTCTCGCCCGGATTATTCTTTTCAAGAATGCATCAGGAGCGATCCTACGCATTATCCATTTCAAATACCAGTCCGATAAACGATATGTATATCAACGTCGACGAGGGTGATATCACTTTTCGCCCCTGGAATAATCAAATCATTCTGAGCGGGTTTTCACACCGCACCGGTCAAGCCGCAATTCAAAGTGGATATGATGTGCTTCACCTTTGTGCACAGCGATGGTATCCAGGAAGTCAGCCTACCGCACAATGGTCCGCGGAAGACTGCATCCCGGCCGATCATTTCCCTTATATCGGCAGTTATGAACACGGTTCCGCCCGTCTGCATGTGGCTACAGGATTTCAAAAGTGGGGCATGTCCTCCGCAATGGTTGCTGCAGACATTTTGACTGACTCAATTTGTGGCCGGAAAAATCAATATGCTTCACTGTTTTCACCGCATCGTTTCCCCGGCATGAAAGCAGTAGGAAACATACTGCACGACGGCGCGATCAGTTCAGTTAATCTTGCCAAACAGATTTTTTATATCCCAAGAGCAAAAGCTCATGGTATTCCACCGGGTCAGGGCGGCATTATACAGTGGAACGGCTGCAAAGCAGGTGTTTACCATCATGAGAATGGTAAATATTACTTTGTGTCGACCCGTTGTCCGCACATGGGCTGCCAATTAAACTGGAACCAAGTCGAGCGATCCTGGGACTGCCCCTGTCACGGCTCGCGTTTTTCCTACGACGGAACACGGTTGGATCCGCCGGCAAAATCAGACCTGCCGTGTAATTGTCGAAAAGCATAAAAAATAGCGTGCCGTTCGGCACGCTATTTAAATATATTCAGTTATTAACCCAGCTATTTTCGCTCTCGTGTTTCTTTTCACGAGACATCAGTTCTGACAAAACAGAACGGGGATCCTTATTCTCATACATAACTTCGTAAGCCGCCAGCGCAATAGGCATTTCCACACCAAGCTTATCGGACAGAATCTTCGCATTGGCCGCCGCGTAATAGCCTTCTACCACTCCTCCGGCTTCTCTCAATGCCTGTTCAACCGAATAACCCTGTCCGATTAAAATCCCACATCGGCGATTACGTGAGTGCATGGAGCAGCACGTCACGATCAAATCACCAACTCCGGTCAAACCGGCAACCGTTTCACTTTTTCCACCCATTGCAACAACAAGACGCGCAATCTCGGTCAACCCGCGGGTCATCAGCATTGCTTTTGTATTGTCACCGTAACTCATGCCGTCGATGCAGCCGGCACAAAGAGCAATTACGTTTTTCAGCGCTGCACCCATTTCAACTCCAATGACATCATCCGAGGTATAGACGCGGAAACGCTCATTCATGAAAAGCTCCTGCACAAGTTCTGCAGCACTCCGGTCAGACGACGCAGAAACGACTGCAGTGGGCACACCACGGCCGACTTCCTCAGCATGAGAAGGGCCACAAAGCGCAACCACGGAACACCGGGGGCCTATCTCCTGCTCAACGACTTGAGTCAACGTCAGTGAGGTATCCTTTTCAATCCCTTTAGAAACGAGAACTACCGCAGTACCGGGATCAAGCAACGAAGCCATTTTTCTGGCAGTCTCACGCACTGCAAACGAAGGAGTTGCAAGTACAACGACTTTACACCCTTTTACACACGAGAGATCGGTTGTAAAATTCAATTTTGAGGGCAGCGGCACGCCTTTCAGCATCGGATTTTCGCCCGTATGCTTCAGGATATCAGATTCTTCCTTTGAGTAGGACCACATGGTCACTTCACTGCCGTTTTCCAAAAGTACAAGTGCCAGTGCGGTTCCCCAACCGCCGCTTCCAATTACTGAAACCTTCATGCTCAATTCTCCATTTTACGGCAGAAAGAAAACTTGGATTCTGTCCCTTTCAGAATTCGCTTAATATTTGCATGATGTT
>RHMF01000952.1_pt1 | contig 13020 bp, 15 predicted proteins | sample 5365151 | NCBI WGS metagenome assembly RHMF01 (sample SAMN10266501, study PRJNA497801) | feces metagenome | isolation source: feces | host: Bos taurus | place: China: Prairie of Fairy Mountain | collected 2017-08-14 | reverse complement strand
TGATTACTTCGGAAAAGCAAGCCTGAACCACACATTCGCAGGCGAGAAGCTGGCATAAAACAAACAGAAACGGAGGAAGAAAAAATGAAGAAAATCATCAATCAGAAACGCTACGACACAAACACCGCAAAGAAATGCGCAGAGTGGGAAAACACACCCTATGTTACCGATTTTCACCACATAAGCGAAACCCTTTATCAGAAGCAGACCGGAGAATTCTTTCTACACGGTGAAGGCGGCCCGGCATCAAAGTACGCTGAATCAGCAGGGTTAAACAGTTGGACAGGTGGCGAGCGGATCATGCCGATGAGCTACACAGAGGCTCAGAAGTGGGCAGAGGAGCATCTGAACGGTGAAGATTATGAAAAGATTTTCGGAGATGTTGAAGAAGATGACAGTAAAGTGACAGTCACCTTGTCGCTACCAAAAACTGTAGTAGAAAAGCTAAAAAGGATGGCATCACAGACAGGGCAGACGCAGTCGGAGATCATAGCAAATTTAATCAAATAAGCACAAAAATAAGGCTCCCGGAGTAATTCCAGGAGCCTTACTTTTGTTTGAATTATGAAAGATGCAGGTAAGTAAATAAACTTACTTACTCAATAATGCTTTCCAGCTCTTCGGACCGAATGATCCATCCACATCCACGCCAAGAGCCGTCTGGAGGTTTTTGATCCCGGCAACCGTCAGAGGACCTGCGCTGCCATCGATGCCTCCAGCATACCATCCATACTTGGCCATGATCTGCTGCAGTGCTTTCACCATCTCGCCAGTAGATCCGTATTTGATCACAGGCATACGTGGTGCAAGAGTCGCATCAATAAAATCTCTGTCCATAACTACTTCCTCCTGAGGTTTTTGATGATCGATGATCCTGTAAATGTTGGACCATTCATAAGTCCCGTTTCCACAGTTCCGATACGTGTGATTCCTCCTCCTCCCAACGCCCGTTTTACCATTGTCACAGACTTTGTGAGAGCTGACAGGCGAGCCTTCCCAGACCCCATTGTCGCCATCCCAGACAGCTACATGGTATCCCTGGCTCCACATGATGTCACCTCTCTGCAATTTGGTGTGATCCCATGGTATATACTGGAACCGTGTAGTATCTGTAAGAACACCTCTGTCACCCTGCCCTGCCCAGAAAGATTCTCCTGCATTGATTATGCCTGCTGTCTGCAGGGCAAGCCTCACATAGTCAGAGCAACCGATGCCCGGATTACCTTCACCGTAGTAGTAATACCGACCATCGCCCAGAACATCCAGAGCAGTGCAAAACTTATCAATCAGGCTTTCTGTTGGTGTATTGGTTGGTGCTTCAGTTGGTGTGTTGGTGCTTTTCGGTCTGGCGGTTCCGGCAGTATACGTCCCGATCCATGTGTCTCTGTCTACCTTGGTCGGGATGCCGTTAATCACTCCATACCAATCATACTGCCTGTATAAGCAATCACAGTACGGCTCGCCCTCCAGATCCGCAAGCCAGATGTCGTATTTCTGGATGATGTCACGCCCATAAACTCTGATCAGATAATCCTGATTGAGATAAACACCAGTACAATATCCCTGTGACAGAACATAATCACAAAATACTTCGGTGACCTTGCGCTGGAGGTCTGTGGTCAGATTATAGCCATGGTTGACTGCCTTGATAACCGTGTCTTCCTCCTGATCGCACCAGATAATCGTGGACTTAGGAAGCCCGGCAGCTTCTACTGATCTGATAGCGCACTGTGCATTCTTGATAGCATCCTCCATGCTGTAAACATAGATAAAGTGATACACAGCCGGAACAGAGATCCCGTTATCCTGCGCCCCCTTTACATACTCCAGAAACTTTGGATCAATGCCATCCCCGTCACAGTCTACGCCCCATCCGGTTCTGGGAATAATAAAGTCAACCTCACCGGACTGCTTGACCTGTTTCCAATTAACATCATGCTGCTGGCAGCAAAGATCTATCCCTTTCATATCATCCCTCCTTATTAAACCACTCTGGAGCGGAATCGCCCCTGTCCTGTAGCCAATGGTTGAACATATCGGTCATGTACCAGTTGCCCTCAAGACCGCCACGCTCTTTCTTGGAAAAGTATCTCTGACCGATAGTCATGATTTCCTGTTTGGATTCCGGTTTGAGAAGCATCAGCATCAGGAGCTGAGTCCGCAGGCCATCCTTTTCCAGCGTCTGTAATTTGGTTTCAAGGTTTTTCTTGTTATCGTGCCTGTTTACAAAGAAGATAATCAAAGTTGCCAGATCTAGAGCACCTAATGCTGCGACTACGATTGTGATCATGGTTACCTCATCTCCTTCTTATCCGTTGCATTGATAATGCCGTTCCATGCTGCTGAGATTCCGGCAGCCAGAGCCGCTGTGATCAGAGGCAGGTAGGTTGTCCATTGTGCCCAGTCAAAATCCATGTAGTTATTTAACATCATGACTATCTGTGGAATCAGCACGCCCAGGAACGCCTGCACAAAAGTTTTGAGGGCACGGCTGCCCACGTCTTTTATTTTCATGGCTTGTTACCTCTCTTTCCAAATAAAAAGAGGGAAGAAAACTCCCCTCATGTGAACTGGTTACTTTTTTAAATGCCCCTTCAAACAATTAAGTATTTTCTGTAATTTCCGCAGTAGCAATGTAATACAAATACGCATTACCTGTTGAACCATTATCTACAGTTATAGTGTTGTTAGTATTAGACGATAAAATTACATTGCTAACAGTCTTAATATCACAAATGTAAACCGTGCCCGAAGAATTACTCATTATCATATATAGCGCCATATTTGTTGACGATCTAAAAATAAACAAAATCCCTCTAAGATTTGACGGAATATTTATATTTACAGTCGAATTTGCGGGCAATTGTATTGAACCTGGAGAAAGCGCGCTAGCCCATCTTATTTGTTTGATGGTTTTTTGATTGGTAATGTCGTATAAAAGAATTGAGTCATCACTAAACATAACACTATTTCTACCTAAATCCGCATTGTCTGCAACAACTGTCACATATTGATTACCACTGCTAACAGACCCAATGTAGCCGTCTAGCGTTGCGGTTGATAGTCTTGCTCCACCTCTTTTTATTGTACTTGTCGCCATATATCATGGCACTGGATGTATCACTGACAATAGATTAACTGAGATTAATAGTCTTATAACTATCTGCCCATTCTCCAGCTTGTTTATCGATTATTCTGAGCCTATCACCCGTAGAAGCAATCAAGAACAAAGTTCTATAGTTGACGCTATTGGCTAGAAATATAAAAAAATGCGAGGTTGGCAATCCTAATACACTTGCTAAAGTTGCAGGGAAATATCCTAAACGTATTCCCTCTGCATCAATAAGCGCATCTAGATTAGCAAGGAGTTGCGCTCTTGTGCTTCCAGTTATATTAGAAGAGTTTATCCAATTTAATCTATTGTCTTGTGTTAAAGGTATCGTGCCTGTCGCCATTCATGATTCGGCAGTGTGGCTAATTTTACCATTGTGCTTTTTGCGTTCCTCCGAATTGAAACAGATAACGAAAATTTTCTGTGTGGTCATTATCTTTGTAAAGCCATAAATTACTGGAAGAACCATATGTAAAGAAGAACACCGCACCGTATACAGAGCTTGTTGACGTCTTACATGAAACACAAGAATAAATACCCTTTGGAATCAAATCTGTTTCTGTAGCGTTGCTTGTACTGAGAATATAGTATCTCATACTGTTACCCGGTGTATTATCTAACATGTCAGCTAATGCGGCTTTTATTTCTGCCGTAGTAGTACATGTATAACGGTTTCCACCAGTATTATCATTTATAGATAAAAGCGCATTTTTATCTGCTGTAATCGTACTACTAGCCACGGGAGATCACCTCCCTATTCTGCCTCAGACCTCCTCTCTGGAAGTCTTGATGGAGACAAGCTTAATCCAGTGCTTGCCTCCTTTCTGGTGAGGATAACCCCCCCCACATTTTATTCAAAAGTATAGTCATATTTATACCTCGTTCTTTCTTAAATACGGCTTTTAATAAATAGCCTACTCTTCTGCTATCCTGTTGTCCACGCAATTTGCGATCACAGCCCCGGACATATTCATAATTGCTACAGAGACATAATCCGTTGCAGCATCATGTCCGTATCCATAGGCTCCCAGATATGCATGATAACTCTGCCGGGCTGCATCTTCTGATTCCTTAACTACGACTCCCTTTTCATAGTTCCCATTGGTGCGCTTGATCTGCACCAGAAAAAACTTATTTTCCATTAGCCACCTCCTTTAATTACTTTTCTTCACGAGACATATATCTGCTGTGGTTGCAGTTGTGCACTTGCCGCTTATCGTCAGACTTCCTGCCGCTGTCGTCCATGTACAGTCTTGTATAATGGCACTCGGATTTGCCCAGACGCAGGAAGCAAGTACATGGTCAGCAGTAATCCGGCTGTCCCTCTTGGAAACGATCGTCCCTGTGGTAGCAGAAACCGTTACATTTGTGAACCATAGCACCAAATTGTTAATCTGAGCCATGATTGTGGCAACACCACTCATCACGGACCCGATCAGGTCTGCAACTGTGATATCGTCCCAGTCATCAGCGTCCCAGGCTCCGGATGTATCAGATGTACAGATGTACAAACCGCCTGCATGAGTAACGATATCGCCCTCTGTGTAAGTGCCTTGGCTGCTATGGGCATCTGCCAATGACAGAATCGCACTCACCAGAACCGCTCCGACTGTAACTGCTGACACGTTAGTTCCGGGTGTGATTGTTGCACCCTGCGTGATGTCAGCAATCACCATATACAACTGATTCTGATATACCAGGTATGCACCAGCTGCATATGCTCTGGCCGCTGTCGCTGTTGACTGCACCGGAGCCAGATCAGCAAGGACATCACCGATCACATCGTTCTGGTCATATATCTTGCTATCCAGAGTGCCGATATCTCCTGCAAAGGAACTTCCGGTCACATAATGCCCTGCACTGAGATCGCCCAGCTTAAAAAAGGTTTTAAGCAGAGTCTTCAGACTGGAATATGATAGTTTTTGACTTGCAGAATCCCCTGCGGCATCAACCGCAAACACGTCGCTGTCATTCAGAGTGTTTTTTTCTGTTAAGCCTGATATCCGTTTGTAATTTTGTAAATTTAAGGCCATTGTTAACTAACCTCCTTGTATGTCAAAACGCCCTGATCAGCAAGCTGCTGCACGTTTTCCTCCAAAGAACCGACACGCTCCTGCAGATCGTTTGCATACGTATAAAAAGTTAAAATTGTATCATCGTCTGATGCCATGATCGTGTCATCATCAGCCGCCCAGATATATGTTGTCGCAAGCTTATCTATAACTTGTCGGATCTCTGCCAGCTCCAGAGCAATCGCCTGCAGTGCAGCCAGGAACATGTTGCTCTGCTGAGTCAGCCTGTACTTCAGCTTGTCCTGGAATGCTCCATCTTCGTTTCTCTGGGCATACTGCAGATTAAAGCCTAGATCATAAGTATGTCCGTTTATTTCAATCCTGATCATTTTTTAATCACCTGTTTCATCCGTCAGGGTGTATGTGACTTTTAGCGTCTGGGTGGCGTTCTTTTCTACTGTTGAGATATTTGCAATGGTAGCAAGATATCGGGCAGAAGGTACTCCAGCACTGCCAAGAACGGAACTCATCCCATTCCTTGATCCCCAATTCCACAGATAAGCAGACTCATACGCTACCTGAGTACAAGCTTCAGAACCGCCAGTATAAATGGAATTACTCCGGAGGAAATAAGTACCGTTCTTAACAATATTCCCGTCCGGGTATAAAAGTGCTTCGTACTGATCCCTGTAGTTTGCCTGCCCGTTGGCAGCGGGACAATGGATTACGAAGTTTATGCCACCACCTTGACAGCATCTGCCAGCATCAGCAACCTGGAAATCCTCTGGAAGAGAAAACAAATCCACCTGTGCCTGATTACTCCGGTTAACTCTGTACATGCCCGTTTTGTCATAAGAAACGCACCAGAAAAAGTTTTCCGTAACTCTGACCGAATCAATCCCGGATTGCAGATATGCTTCCGTCAAGGTCACCGTTGTCATGCTCGACAGAGTGAAAGACTTATCATCTGTCTTGAGGGAAAGATATTTGAAAACGCCATTTCCTTCTTGATTTTCATACGCATATGTAAAATACGAATAACCATCATAAGCAGGTAAAAATTGCGGATTGTAGGCGACCGTATCATTCCATGAGATCGACCGGACGAAAACAGGCAATTTGTACATATCAATGGAATCAGCCACCCTGTACTCCTGCAGAGGCAGATAAGTAGCATAAATTCCCATCGTGTAGGTATACGTGGTTACGCCCTGCGAATAGCTTGATGTTCTTGAGTAACCCATGGAGGAATCCGTACTGGTGAAGTAGAGCATCTTAGATTCTGTATCATAAAACAGAGGCTGCGCTCCCCAGCCGGATTGGCCGTCACTCCGTCTGATCGAATGGCAGCTATAATTTCTCAATCCGCTCCGGAATGGTATTGTCCCGGCAGCAGTAGAATACTGTGTCAAAGCTGCTGCTTTTATGGACCCGTTTGCCTGTGCTGTTCCAAAGTCCCATACAGAAACGTACCCTCTGTCATTAGGGCCGGACTCTGCTATGTTAAGTGATCCGGCCATCGGGTTTGTCGTATCAGATCCCCGTCCTGCACCTGCTATTAAATACGGATACTCACTGTCCTGATTTGCCCCGAATGGGAAAAAATAATTATCTGCATCCGCATCCAGAGACGCACTGAACAGCATCAGACCACCCAGTGCACGTTCAGCCACAGGCATTATTATATTAGATAGGCTGGTTGGTGTACCCCCTGCCACATCGTTTAAAATCAGCTTCAAAGCGTTTGTGACAAGGTTGTCTTTTTCCACCTTCTGGACAAGCTGCTTTGTTTCTGCATCAAACAGTTCCATTTTTATATGTCCGTGTAATTTGGACGGATCAAATTGTGTTTTGTGTATCACATCAATCATGATGTATGCCCTCCTACTAACATCAATCCTCCAAGAGTCTCGCCTTGATCAAAGATTATCCTGACCTTTGTTGTAGCACCGAATTCCGTGAGTTCCGATATCGTGTCATATGTCATCTGCAGATCGGCCTCCCATGAATCACCGTTCCACCCGTACCATGTTGAGCCATCATCAAAGCTGCACATGTATGACAGCGCACCGCCTGACGGTGCATAGACACCAGTGATGTCTGTCATGCTGACCGTATCAATGTACTGCCCGGTTCCAGTTGCTCTCCATATATTTCCATCAGTCATCACTGTCTGCGTTGCAATGTACTCAGTCATCATAACAGGCGTGATCCCGATGCCAGTGTGTGCACTTCCTTCAGATTCAAAGCCTGAAACGAACCCAAACGACACTTGTCCGACAGAATCTGCAGGAGTGTCATCTGCGATCGGGGTATCTGTTACAACGCTTATGATTTCATCCTCAAACGGACCGAACATATCAAACACGAGACCCGGGATCGTCTCTCTGATATGCGGATTCGGATCAGAGACTTCACCTGCAAGCCCTTCGCCTGCCCAGTAAGCATGGATGTTTCCAGCCGGGATAATAATGTCACCACCATTCGCTGTCAGAGTCACAAGGAACTCACCCAGAATATTGGCAGATGACAACCATGTATAACGCAGATGTCTCAGCTGAACCCCATCGACTTCTGTAAACAGTGGAAAATAAGACACCTTCTGACCGTTCATGTAGTACGTCACTTTCCCGGTTACATCATGCTCAACATACAGGTTCTCGTCTGGCGGCTCATCCTCGGTGCTGTCAATCTCCATGATTATCTCTGCATGGAAATCAACATGTGTATCTTTCGTCGTAATGTAGTCGAGCATCATTATGTCTTCGGTTCTGCCGTCTTCGATCCGGATGTCCTCAGCATTCACAAAGTGATAGTAATGCATATTGTCATCATTGATCTGAGACGCTATCCCTTGGATATTCTTATCAGTTTTGCTCTGTGCGTCTGCGAGTGCAGGGTTCTTTCCGACTCCTTCCAGAGTCATGCTTTTATGATATGTCCAGACATATTTCGTTACGCAAAACAGAGCATCAGCGTCTCCAAAACCTCCCGGAAAGCTAATCACGTCACCTAGATCATACCGGGGATCGTCAACTATCTCGGCCTTGAATGGAACATACTCGACATTCTGCAGAGCAGTCAGAACCGCCATGCGCAGGATCTTTTTTGCTTCCTCTGTGCCGTACTGTAAAAATGGGTTTTCTCCAAGTGAGTAAGTTAGGCCGTCATCCGGAAGCACATTGTAATATGTCATGGTTTTATCGATAGCGTTTGTCACATAAAGACCAGTATACTTGGTTGTAAAATCGGAATAGTTCGCTCCCTGGTATCTCTGTGTTGTCACCACCGTCTCAACCACGGTTTTTGTGTACTGCCGGAACACGATCATGCCGTTCCTGTCACATGTAACAAAACAGCCGCAGGCCTGAGCGACCCATGACATAAAATCACGCCATGTCTTGATGTCTGTACCATCCTGATACATGGTGAGAGTCTGCTGCCCGTTTGCATATCCGGAAAACTCTGCTGCCGTTGTTCCCAGAGTCACAAAACAGGCATTGCAGGCCAAAGCCGCAAGCTGGTACGGAGTTCCGGATGTCGCAGTCACCGAACAGATCCGGTCACACTTGGACATGATGTCATATGCCTTGATCACGATCCCGGAGAGGGTGTGATTTGCTTCACCGACATAAAAATGCCCAAGCGGTATGCTCTCAATGCCGTTCTCCGTCACCAGCTGATAGATTGGTGCGATCTCCATACCATCTAATGTATACCTGCTTAAAGACAACCCAATCAGCGTGATGTTCAATTCCCCGATATACACTTGTCCGATCCTGACCTGCTCATTATCAGAACACTGGTTTGTGATCGAAAAGGACCCTTCCAGAATGTTTTCATCCGTGAAAGCTACACCTCCGATTGTTCCGATTATGCGTGACCGGACGACAGGGCTTTTTATTTGATTTTTATAAGCATCAGAAACTGGATACATTATGTCAGATCCTTTAACGAAAAGCTTAGTTCATAGTAACGATGATCATCATCTTCCATGATCAGTGATGCACTGTAAGATGACGGATCGATATACATACGGTGTGTTATCTGTTGTTCTTCCGTTTCATCCCAGACTGTCACCGAAAGATAATCCTGCCTTACTGCAGTATCCAGAATCCGCTTGTCTTCCTCAATACCTCTGTAAGACACGTCAAGGCCATAGATCCCGACTCTGGTGATTGTACGGATCGTTGTCCCAGCTTCTGTGATATGAGTATCTTCCACAGATCCCATGGTTTCTTTATATGAATCGTTGGTGAGTTCCAGCTCGACACCGTCTAATTTTAAAACAATCATCGTCCACCGCTCCTGTAGTTGTTTCTCTGTACAGCCTTAACCACAATTTCATCCAGCAGTTCACCGCCAATATAAACCGGGATGACGATGTCACCGCCTCCGTTGCTTTCTGCTACAGCCTTCGCGATCTGCTCATACAGTGTGTTTTCACCGATCAGAAGCTCTGGCTGGTTGGCATCACCAACGCCGATAAGGGTCGGATCAGCGAATAAAGCACCTTCTTCTGCTGCCTTTTTGTACCAGCTGACCGATACACTCGGCACCTCGCCGGTCTCAGCATTAAAGGATCCCGACATGGAGAAGTGCGGCAGTGCGATGTGCTGCTGAAAGCTCAGGTTTGCATTGGCAAATGCGCTCTCAATCTCACTGATCGCAGAGGACACCTCGGACGATGCGTTTGCCATGCTGGAACTGATATTCGACTCCATTGTCGAGAAAGAGGACTCCACGGAGCTCACGCCGGACTCGATCGCAGATACGAACTGCCCGACGTCCGTGATGCCCAGATCACTCATTGCCTGAGAGATCGTGGCCAGATCTGCCACCGTCTCGGCCTGCATGTTATCCGTTGCGCTTATCTGCACTCCGGATGCCGCCTCTACCGCTGCGACCATCGTATCCACAGAGGTCGATACAGCTACGGAAGAATCTCCCGTCTCTGTCGCATAAAGGTCATAGGCTGTTTTTAGATTATTGAGAATAGCCTCTGTGTCACCTCTACCTGTCTCCAGATAAGTATTGGCATCAGCAAGTGCTGTCTGTAGATTCTCAGCTGCTTCTCCGGCAACCAGAACCATCGTCTCCGAAGTAACAGATAATGCAGCAGTCATGTTATCCATCATGGCTTGGATGTTAGCCGCTGTAGTCTGGCTTTCCGCGTCCATGTTAGCGGAATACTGTGCGTAAGCGGTCTCCAGATTCGCCATGATCGTCTCCGCATTGCCTGCGCCAGTATCAATATATTGCTGAGCCAGATCCATCGTTGCCTGCAGAGTTTCTGCGGTCATCTGGTTCTCAGCGATCATGGTCTCATTGGCGAGCTGTCTCGCCTGGGCTTCATTTGCCCTGGCTTCTGCCACACCGTTCTCCATGAGATCGATGAACTTCTGCAAGGATTCTGCATCCTGCCTGGTGATTTCCGTGTTGGCATCCAGTGCAGCCTGCTGTGCTGCTGTCAGCTTTTGCATGACCTCGTCATATGTCCCGACACCCTGAGTCGCATATGCTGTAAAGGCTGCCATCGCATCTTCTGTAAGATCAACGGAAGCATTCTGAGCCTGATGGAAAAAGTCATAAATTGCTGAGCCGAAATCTTCCAGTGCTTCTTTTGCCCCTGTGATTTCCAGTATCCAATCGGTGAATTTAAATGCAGCAAAGAAAGTACCGACAGCTGCACCTGCAATGCCAAGTTTTCCCTGTACTGTCGATGCTAAAGTACTGATATTGGTTCCCATCAATCCGGTGATCCCACCAAAGCTGGAAGCCACCCCGGACATAATGCCAGTCAGACCGCTGAAGGCAGTCTTGATAGTTCCCACCGCTGTGATCAGCTTGCTCCCGATCAAGAGCATCGGACCGACAGCAGCCACCACTACACCAGCCGTTGCAATAAACTGCTGCATTCCGGGAGGTAAGCTATTAAATGCGTCGGTCAGTCCCTGAATGATATCAGCGATCCGGCTGACCATAGGTGCAAGAGCTTCACCAAGGGATGTTTTCGCAACATCCAGAGAACTTTTTAATTTTTCCAGAGATCCACCGAAACCATTCATCATGGCATCTGCCATCTCTCTTGTGGTTCCTTCGCAATTCTCCAGACTATTACTCAGAGCGTCTACTTCGTCCGGAGATGCCATGATCAACGCTAACCACGCTGACATTTGGTTTTTTCCAAAGATTGCCGATGCCGCTGCAAGACGTTCATCTTTTTCCAGTCCAACAAAAGCATCATGTAGTTCTTTCTGGATTGTAACGCAGTCCTTCATCTGATTATTATCGTCTAAAATTGAGAACTGAAGCTGATCCATCATTTTAGACGCTGACTCCGTAGGAGCTACCAGTCTGGCCATGCCTGTTTTCAGAGAGTTCGCAGCCACTCCGGCTTCAATACCGTTGTTGGCCATGACCCCCATAAACAGTGACGCATCCTCCACGGAATATCCTGCAGCAGAAAATACAGGAGCCGCAACGCTCATTGCATTTGACAGGCTATCAACATCCAAAGCAGAGTTATTGCATGATGCTGCGAATACATCAGCATAATGGGAAGCCTCAGAAAACGCCCCATGAAATCCATTGATTGTTGCTACCAGCCCACCAGATACGGTGTCCAGATTGCCGCCTTCACCTGCTGCCAGATTCATGGCAGGTGCTAATGCGTTTGCCGCTTCCTCTGCGCTTAGACCTGCTCTGGCGAAGTTCAGTGATGCATTTGCCGCGTCGCTCATCCCAAAAGTGGAATTCATGGCAGCGTCTTTCATTGCCTTATTAAGAAGCTGAGCCTCTTCTGTTGTGGCTCCCATGGTCTTTGTTGTTAAAGCCATGGTCTTATCCACTTCAGCGAAACTCTTTACACCTGCAACACCTGCTGCGACAAGAGGAACCGTAACAGCAGCAGTCATTGTCTTTCCTGCGCTTTTCATAGATGATGAGATGGAAGATGCCATGCTGCTTCCAACTGCCGCTCCTGCTATAGTGCCTGCTGCAGATCCTGATCCTGTCAGCTCTTTTGTTATAGTCTCTTGCGAACCTTCCATTGATGGAACTATAGTAACGACCGCTGTTGCGACTTCATTACCTTTACCCATCTATCTCACCTCCCTGTTCCTTTTGCTTAAACCAGTCTCTTAATTGGTCTGGTGGCAAAGCACCTCTTCCGATATGCATGGTTTCTGTATCCTTGTTTTTGTCTCCTGGTCTTGGATACGGTTTCGGCTTTTTCGGCCGTTTTCTGCTGAACCCTGCACATAAATTAGCATTTATCATGTTCAGCAGATCATAAATATCTGCCAGAATTGCGTTTGTTTTTGCTCTGGAAGACCATATATAACTTTCCGGATTAATCTCTCTTGCAAGAGCTGATTCCGGTGTAATATTCAATAAAAAAGACCTGAGCGCATCCCATGACAAGGTATGGCCCACGTCTTTCAATTCATGTCCTGTTCCAACTAACAAATCTCTTTCAATCGCCTCACGATGTTCTTCAACGTACTTCGTGAGACCTACTATTCCCCCAGTTTTTTCTTTTCTTTCAGATCTCTTTTATTGTAATCCTGGAATATGTTGAAATACTCCATGTCCCCGACATTTTCAGTTTCAAGATCCGGAGCAAAATAGAGGAAAAACTCCTTGCAGGCTTTCACTCTTTCAATTTCATCCCCAGCATTGTCAAATGCCAGAGAAAGCTTGATTCCTTCAATATCCAGATCAAGTGCTGCTGGAATATTATATTTTTTGCCTTCTTTTCCTTCAATCACATACGGTTCATGTTTTTTTAACTGATATCCCATTCGTTCCTCCTTCAAAAAATGGTGGCCGCGCCAAGTACACACGGCCACGGGTTCAATATCTTAAGCTTATTAGCTGCTTGCACCATTATCT
>RHMF01000951.1_pt1 | contig 13024 bp, 7 predicted proteins | sample 5365151 | NCBI WGS metagenome assembly RHMF01 (sample SAMN10266501, study PRJNA497801) | feces metagenome | isolation source: feces | host: Bos taurus | place: China: Prairie of Fairy Mountain | collected 2017-08-14 | reverse complement strand
TTGCCGCAGAAAGCATGGTTTTGAGATTGGGGGCTTTGGTCTGTGTACAGTACCAGCAATAGAATTCACAGTCAAGGCCGTGTTCAACCATCCACTTGATTTCCCAGTCGGCAACTTCGGGAAGGCCTTCGTCATAAAAGCCGAGGTAAGTATGGTTATCTTTAAATGCGGTTATTGCATCCCAACCCACGTGTTCACCGCCGCGCCAGAGAGAACAGATATTCATACCCGTTACGTATCTTTCATCTCTTTCGGGAAGAACGGGAGGTGCGGGATAGTCTTCGGGTTCGGGTTGAACAACGTATACAAACACATCCGTAAACTTCATGACGCCGCCATTTTCGGGAGAATAGGAAACGTAAAGACCGTCAAAGGAATCGGTTATTTCGTCAAAATCAAGCACGGCGCATTTTTTACCGTTAAGGTAAACTTCTGCCTTCTTTGTATAAGTATCGGCAACAACTCTGAAGGTCTGCCAGACATAAGGGTTATGGCTTCTCAAAGAAGTTCCCTTTGACGAATAAAGATTTGTACCGTCATCATAAAATGTAAGGCATTCTTTTGTGCCTGAAGTGAGAGAGAGTTTTACATTTTCACCCGAAGTATTCTTTGTAAGATACTTTACTTCAAAAGCGACTTTACCCTCTGCCCTTTCAAACCTGTGAGAGCATTTACCTGTCTCGCCCTTTGAAGCGCAGACAACATTGGTATAGTGCTTGACGCCCTCATAATAATAACTTGTATACGCCTTTGCTCCGTCGGAGTTTTCGATTTTCCAGGTATAGAAAAGTTCGCCGTCGGTGTGAACTTCATTTCTGTCATTCACAAGGTAATTAATATGAAGATGGGTCTGTTTAAGTGCGCATCCGCCCTTGGCTCCGTTTCTGTAGCCTACGATATATCTTGCGATATTATCGGAAAGAAGGTTATAGATTCCAACGAATTTTCCGCCAAAGGCAACATCTGCGCTTTTTTTATCAACATCAAACTTTACGGCAAGGGAATGGAGTTTATACGACGCTTCAACGGGAAGTACCTTATCATTCCAATAAAACATTCCGCCCTTTTGGGTAAGCGTAAAAGCGCATTTATCTTCATCATCGGAAAACTCAATGAAAAATCCGTCGCCTCTTTTGAGTTCAAAAATAAAATTAAGTCCTGCCTTCCCCTCTCTTACGGGCATAAAGCGGCGGGAAAGGGTTGCGGGAGCATTAAGGCTATCATCTGTTTCAAGATGATAGGTTCTCTGCCACATTATATTATCGGGATACTTGGCGCCTCTGGCATCAAGGTCAAATCCCGACGGCACCTGATGGTTTTTCTCATGCATATAAAGGTCGTCCACAAGGTACACGGCGTCCTTTGTTCTTCGGGTATCAATCTTCATGGCAGTATTCCTTTCTTTATCAAAAAACATTTAATTGTTCTTTATATTTCCTGACTTTATTTTAATTTAACTTTGCTCTGTATGTCAACATCAAAGTATACTCAAAATGAAAATTCAACAAGTTCAAGAACGTTTTCTTCACTATACTCTATTTCCGAGGAATACATACGGCATATTTCGGAAATATCCCGTGGCGAAGTCTTTCCCGTCATAGCGCATACTGCTGCTATCATATAAGTACTGACAAGAGAAAATCTTACATAATCTGCATAATTAACAAAGTCAATGGCGCTGTGCAGGTGTCGGAAAACAAAATATACTGACAACTGCTCAAATGCAACCGACATATCCTGTCTTTCAAATATACTTTCATCAAAACTGCAATTTTCCAGTCTCAGAAGTACATCAGTCCAATTGTCATCAAGTCTTTCAAGGGAAATATATTTATCACAAAGTTTTGACAGATCAAATTCAAATTCGAAGCCGAATTTTTTTGAAAGCAAGCTGAAGCGTTCTTTTATACTCAAATCTCTGTTTTGCAAAATGTCAAATATTTCACTGCGAACATCAAAAAACTCTTTTTCAAAATCAGTCAACGAAGCATCTTCCGGTATATCAATACTGAATTTTTCAGTTTGTGCAAGAATAATTCTTGCCGCCTCTTCACAACAAAGTCCAAGACCGATTTCGGTAAATCCCGAATAGAAATTACAGAATCTGGGGTGTAGTCTGCATATATCGCACAGTGCATCTTCGCCGCAGTTAATTATTATTTCGCAAAGTCCGTTCTTTTGGAGAAACGGGCACCGTTCATCTTCAGAAAGAACAAAGTGAGGCTCATCACCTTCTATTTTACTTCTGATTTTTTCACCAAACGGTGTATTTTGCGAATTATAATTTTCAAGTGTTTTCTCATCAATATCAATTTCCCAACCGATACAGCAGCTATGATCACACTTATCTGCAATACAATGAAATTGAGAGTAATAATTCGGGAAAATCTGCATCACAATATTTTCTCCTTGCGACATATACGTTTTTAAAAAGTATATCACAACACTGCTTAAAAATCAACATGACACACAATTTATATCATGAGCTTCAATGTTCATTTTTGAAAACGGAATTATTTGTCAGCAATTCCTCAAAGGTTACCGGCTCATAATTATTGATATCAACACCGGCATTCAGCACATGGTTTCTGATTTTAAGCAACGGCCAATAATCTGCCGATGTATCTGCATGAATATGTCCATGAATCATGTAATTCTTCTTTGCATGCTTCCATGTTAGCATAGGATAATGACAGAGTGTGATTCCCCTTTTACCGTCGGAAAATTCATATAAATTATCAACGCCTTCAAAATACTGACTCATATCAAGATCTGACATCCATGAGCCATCGTGATTGCCGACAACAAGGTGTTTCTTACCCTTTAATTTTTTCAGGATAGTTTCTGCATCATTACACCTGTAAAACATATCTCCGACAATGAATACAGTATCATTACCTTTGACTTTTGCATTCCAGCGTCTGATCATTTCGCTGTTCATTTCTTCAACATTACTGAAGGGTCTGTTACACATTGACACGGCGTTCTCGTGTCCGAAATGACAGTCTGATGTAAAATAAATCATTCTCATCTTACCTTTCATAAAATATCGCCGGAAGATTCCCAGCTTCCGAAAAGAAAATGCATTTTCCCAATTATTTTATCGGTGTGCCAGTGTCCGCAAAGCCACACCTTACAGGAAACTCTTTCATCTATTTTATCGAGCCAGTCTTCCGTACTCGAGTCAACAGTTGATGAATCTATTCCCGGAATAAACATTTCCACGGGAACATATTTTTGTGGGCAAGTGTGTGACAAAACAACATCTATTTCGTGTGTACAAATCTGCTTTTCAACAAAGTCTTTTACCTCTTCATCAGGTTGTTCATCCTCCCACCATCCCCAATTTCTGAGAATTCTGCGATGCTTATCAACACTGTATGCTCCGCCGATTGCGATATATTTCACGCCTTCAATTGTATATATTTCTCCATCCTTTGCAAACAGAAGATTGGGATATTCTTCTTCATACCATACACATCCTCCGTTCCAATGTTTCTGTTTATATGTTGCAATATTTGAAGGTCTTATTTCATGGTTTCCATGGATACAAAGAATGGTTGATTCTACCGTACATAGATACTGTTTCATAAGTCTGTCTCTGTCATTACGGTAATAATTTGCACCAACGTCTCCCAAAAGAATTATTGTATCACTTACCAAAAGATTATTTTCTTTTGCAAACGAAACCACTCTTTCGGGATTGCCGTGAATATCACCTGTAAAATATACCATATATCACACCTCTTTAATATTACAACTGTATGAAGTTCCTTTTTTCGCAAAAACAACGAAAAGGCAGGATTTCCCCTGCCTTTTCTTTACATATATTCTTCCATCTTTTTATACTTCTTGAATCTTTCCATCGCATCAGCCTTACTCTGTTCAAAGAGTACTCTTGCATTTTCAGGGAAAGTACGCTTGAGCGAAGCATATCTCGCTTCGCCGTCAAAGAAATCATAGATGTCGCAGGATGGTTCCTTTGAATCAACAGTAAGATGCTTACCGTCTGCATCGGGATTATATCTGTAGAGAATCCAGTAACCGCAATCAACGGCTCGTTTCATTTCTTCCTGCACTTTATCCATACCGATTTTGATTCCGTGGGAAAGACAAGGTGTATATGCGATAATTACCGAAGGCCCCTTATAGTTCTGTGCTTCCTTAACAGCCTTCATAAGCTGATTTGCATCAGCACCCATGGCAACCTGTGCAACGTAAACGTTGCCGTATGTCATAAGCATTGCACCAAGGTCCTTCTTTTTTGATTTTTTACCGGATGCTGCAAACTGTGCAACAGCACCCAGAGGTGTTGCCTTAGATGACTGGCCGCCCGTATTTGAATATACTTCGGTATCGACAACAAACACGTTGATATCTTCACCAGAAGCAATTACGTGGTCAAGACCGCCAAAGCCTATATCGTATGCCCAACCGTCGCCGCCGAACATCCAGAAGGTCTTTTTGGAAAGTCTGTCGCTATCGCGTAAAACAGCCTCCACCAAAGGAGTAGGCTCGGTATCCTTAAGAGCATCAATGAAGCTTTCGGATGCAGTTTCATTTTTATCAAGATCATCAAACGTTTCAAGCCATTCTGCAGCTGCCGCCTTAAGACAAGCGTCGTGAGAGGTCTCAATCAGTTTTTCAACATTAAGTCTAACGAGTTCTCTCTGTTTTCTGTCAGCAATAAGCATACCGAGAGAAAATTCTGCGTTATTTTCAAACAGTGAGTTTGACCAGGCAGGGCCTTTACCCTTGGCATTCTTGGTGTAAGGAATACCCGGCATAGGCGAACCCCAAGCCTGCGAACATCCCGTTGCGTTTGCCCAATAAGCCTTATCACCGAAAAGCTGAGTAAGGAGCTTTGCATAGGGAGTTTCACCGCAGCCTGCACAAGCAGCTGAGAATTCGAGAAGAGGTGTTCTGAACTGGCTTCCCTTAAGGGTATATTTGTCAAAGATTTCACCCTTATCACTTGTTCTGAGGGTATATTCCCAAACCTCGTCGTATGTAGGTACGGAAGATACGTGTTCCATTGTAATTGCTTTATCTTTGGCAAGGCAGTTATTTACACAACTTCCGCAACCCGTACAGTCAGCACCGCTGACGGAAAGCGTATAGTATAATCCTTCTGCGCTCTTTCCGTTTGCCTTTACATACTTCATCGAAGACGGAGCGTTATTTACCTCCTCTTCGGAAAGAAGATACGGACGGATAACAGCATGAGGACAAACAAATGCACACTTATTACACTGAATACATTTTTCAGGATTCCATACAGGAATGTTTTCGCTTATTGCTCTCTTTTCAAATGCCGTAAGACCAAGTTCAATTCTTCCGTCCTTATACCGTTCAAACACGGATACGGGAAGGTCATCGCCCTTCTGATTATTGATAGGCTCGAGAATCTGCGTTACAACAGAAGGCTTTGACATATCAGGATTTGCAAAAGCATCTGCAAGGCCTGCCCAGCTTACGGGAATGTCAATTTTCTTGAACGCCGACGCTCCTCGAAGGATAGCTTCAACATTCTTATTTACAACGTCCTCGCCCTTTGCAAAATATGTCTTTTTAGCAGAATCTATCATATATCCCTTTGCTTCTTCGGGATCAATTACCTTGGAAAGTGTAAAGAATGCCGCCTGAAGAACCATGTTTATTCTACCGTGAAGTCCGATTTCATCGGCAATTCTTGCAGCATCAATTATATAGAAATTTGCATTTTTTCTTGCAAGTTCTTTCTTGAGTGCCGAAGGAAGACGTGAATCAAGTTCGTCTTCACCAAAAGAGCAGTTAAGAAGGAACGTACCGCCTTCCTTGAGTTCGGTAACTATATCGTACTTATAGATATAGCTTTGATTATGACAAGCAATAAAGTCTGCGTTCTTTACATAGTATGTTGAACGTATCGGCTCGGAGCTGAAACGAAGGTGTGATTTTGTAACACCGAAGGATTTTTTTGCATCATACTCAAAATATGCCTGAGCATACTTTTCTGTATGGTCATTTATAATTTTAACAGTACTGTGGTTAGCACCTACGGTACCGTCGGAGCCAAGTCCCCAGAATTTACAGCTGACGGTATCGTCATTTTCAGCGCTTATAATCTTTGAAGGAGCAAGGCTCAGATGTGTTACGTCATCGTTGATACTCACGGTAAAGCCGTTAAGGGATTCGTCCTTTTCAAGATTTTCAAATACTGCGAGAATATCCGAAGGAGTTGTATCCTTGGAGGAAAGACCGTATCTTCCGCCGACAACGGTGATATCCTTACCGAAGAGCACGCTTCTGACATCTGTATAAAGCGGTTCTCCGACCGCACCCATTTCCTTTGTTCTGTCGAGAACTGCAATTTTCTTTACCGTTTCGGGAAGTGCCGAGAAGAAGTGCTTTGCAGAAAAAGGCCTATAAAGATGTACCTGAAGGAATCCAACCTTATTACCGCATTTATTGAGATAATTTACGGTTTCAATAACAGTTTCGGAAACAGATCCCATAGCAACAATTACATTTTCAGCATCCTTTGCACCGTAGTAATTGAAAAGATGATATTCCCTGCCGCAAATTGCAGAGAGTTTCGCCATATAATCTTCAACGATGTCGGGAAGATTTGCATAATCCGTATTATTTGCTTCTCTTACCTGGAAGAAAATATCAGGGTTCTGAACGGTTGCACGCAAGTCGGGATGATCGGGATTAAGCGCGCCTCTCTTATATTCGTTAAGAGCATCATAATCAATCAACTTTTCAAGGTCGGAATATTCCATCTGTTCAACCTTATCAATCTGATGGCTCGTTCTGAATCCGTCAAAGAAATGCATGAAGGGTATTCTCGTTTTGATTGCCGAAAGGTGAGCACAGGGTGCAAGATCCATTATCTCCTGAACGGATGATGTGGAAAGCATTGCAAATCCGCACTGACGGCAGTTATAGATATCCGAATGGTCTCCGAAAATACTGAGAGCGTGGGTACCTACTGTACGGGAAGCCACGTGAACAACACCGGGAAGTCTTTCACCCGAAATTCTATGGAGCACGGGTATCATAAGCATAAGTCCTTGGCTTGAAGTAAAAGTTGCGGAAAGCGCACCCGTTTCAAGCGAGCCGTGAACTGCCGCAATTGCACCTGCCTCAGACTGCATTTCAACAAGTGAAACATTCTGACCGAATATATTTTTCTTACCGCCGGCAGACCATGCATCCGTTTTTCCTGCCATGGGTGAAGAAGGGGTAATGGGGTAAATTGCCGCAATTTCAGTAAAAGCGTAGGATATATACGCCGCGGCTTCATTACCGTCCATTGTTACAAGTTTTTTATCTGACATTTCTATCTGTCCTTTCACATGAAAGAATGAATCAATAATAAATAATTATACCAAGTTTTTTTTGATTTTTCAATAGTAAAATTACAATAATCGGGCGGATTTTACCCCGCCCTTTTACCGTTTAATTATTAAGTCCGAGTCTTTGAGCTGCGTCTTCTCTCATCTTATACTTGAGAATTTTACCGGCTGCATTCATGGGGAATTCCTTGACAAATTCAATATATCTCGGAACCTTGTGCTTTGCAAGGCTTGCCATAATGAAATCCTTCATTTCCTGCTCGGTCATGCTTTCGCCTTCCTTGAGGATAATACAAGCCATAATTTCTTCACCGTACTGCTTATCGGGAACGCCAATTACCTGAACGTCCTTGACCTTGGGATTTGTATAGATAAACTCTTCAATTTCCTTAGGGTAAATGTTTTCACCGCCTCGGATAATCATATCTTTGAGTCTGCCAGTGATACGGTAGTTTCCGTCAGCATCTCTGCAGGCAAGGTCGCCTGAATGGAGCCATCCGTTTTCATCGATTGCCGCCGCTGTAGCTTCCGGCATCTTATAGTAACCCTTCATTATATTATAGCCTCTTGCAACAAATTCGCCGTTGACTCCGTCAGGTACATCAAGTCCCGTTTCAGGATCAATTACCTTACATTCAACGTTTGCGAAAGCACTACCTACAGTTTCGGTTCTTACAGTAAGATCATCATAATAAGAACTCATGGTACATCCGGGGCTTGCCTCAGTCTGTCCGTAAACAGATACGATTTGGCGCATTCCCATTTTACCTGTTGCCGCAAGTTTCATAAGGTCTGCGGGGCAATTTGCACCTGCCATGATTCCTACTCTCATATATGAAAAGTCTGTCTTTTCAAAATCAGCATGCTGCATCATTGCAATAAACATCGTAGGCACACCGTTGAATGCTGTAATATGTTCCTGATTTATGCAGGCAAGCGAGGATTTCGGCGAGAAATAAGGCATTGGACACATAGTCGCGCCGTGTGTCATAGAGCTTGTCATGGAAAGCACCATACCGAAGCAATGGAACATGGGGACCTGAATCATCATACGGTCTGCTGTTGAAAGGTCCATATGGTCGCCGATATATTTACCGTTATTTACTACATTATAGTGGGTAAGCATTACGCCTTTGGGAAATCCTGTTGTACCCGAAGTATACTGCATATTACATACGTCGTGAATATCAACCTCGGCCGCCATTCTGTGGATTTTTTCCACGGGAACATCAGCGGCTCTCTGCATAGCTTCATTCCACTCAAGACAGCCTGCCATCTTGAAACCGACAGTAATAACATTACGAAGCATTGGAAGCTTTTTGCAGTGAAGAGGTTTTCCGGGCACTGTATGTTCAAGTTCGGGGCAAAGGCGCTGGATTGCATCCTTATAGTTAGAGTCCTTGAACTCCTCAATCATAACAAGTGTATGTGTATCCGACTGCTTAAGAAGGTACTCTATTTCATGGATTTTATATGCGGTGTTAACAGTTACGAGAACTGCACCGATTTTTACTGTTGCCCAGAAGGTAAGATACCACTGGGGGATATTGGTTGTCCAGATAGCCACATGGCTTCCTGCCTTGACACCCATGGAAACAAGGGCTCTTGCCACGTTATCAACGTCATCACGGAATTCGGAATAAGTTCTTGTATAATCAAGTGTTGTATACTTGAAGCAATACTGGTCGGGAAATCCGTCAACCATTTCGTCAAGAACCTCTGAGAAAGTCTTTTCGATAACAATATCCTTTTTCCAGACGTACTTGCCGGTCCCCTCTTCATTATAGAAGCAAGGCTTCTGATTTTTATCGGGAGATCCGAAGGATTTAAGATACTCTGCAAACTGGGGAAAAATAATGTCGGGTTCTCCGATTTCTTCCATCCAGGACGGATCCCATTCAAGGCTCATAAAACCGTCATAGTTTACGCTGCGCAGCGCATTCATAACCTCGCCTACAGGAAGGTCACCCTCGCCCATAAGAGTATATTCAAGACCGTCTCCGCCATGAACGGCATCCTTCATATGAACATGCTTTACCGATGCACCGAGATTACGGATAGACTCTTCAGCCTTTTCTCCTGCCACCATACAAGTATGATATACATCCCAGAGTGCGCCTACATAGTCCGAAGCAAAATAACCGAGAAGTTCACGCATATTATCGGTATTTGCAAACACACCCATAGTCTCAACGGCAAGCACTATCCCCTCCTGTTCTGCAACGGGGACAAGTTTTTCCATATTGGCAATTGCCTTTTCAACGGTAGATTCGGAATCCTTGGCATAAACTCGGATATAAGGAATCTTCATCGTTTTGGCAATACCAATACAGAATTCAAGTTCCTTTATCATTCCTTCGGTATCGTCAGAGGAAATATCGCAAGCCGAGTCCATACAAGGAAGTGTAATACCTGACTCATATAGTTTTTTACTTGTAGCTGAGCTATTGTACTTATCAAAAGCTCCTCCTGCATCGGCAAAACCGGTATTTGCAAGGTCGGTAAGTTCAATACCCTTAAATCCGTATTCTTTTGCTGTACTTATATATTCATCAAAATCACGGCAATTCCAGCCCTTGATTGAAAAGGAAAGTTTCATTTATTTCACCCTTTATACATTCTGTTCGAAAACAATCTTGTTTACTGCGCTGATATACGCTCTTATACTTGCACCGATAATATCTGTTGAAAGACCGTTACCCGAGTACACCTTTCCATCACTCTTGAGCTTTACGATTGCATTTCCGATTGCTTCTCTGCCCTCTGTAACGGATTGGATTCTGAAATCATCAAGTTCGTAATGATGACCGAGAATCTGCTCAATTGCAAGAAATGCCGCATCAATGGGACCGTCACCGATACAAACACCTGCCAGTGTTTTTCCATCCTTTTCAAGAAGGATATTGGCAGTGGAACTTATGACATTACCGCTGTTAATTACATATGAAACAAGCTTATAGGTAGCAGGTACCTGCATTGCAGAACTTGCAACGATAGCGTCAAGTTCACGAAGATTGATGCTCTTCTTTTCGGCAGCACGCTTAAATTCCTCGTAAACCTTCTGCATATCTTCTTCAGAAAGGTCATAACCGAGAGATACTACAGTATCAGAAACGGTCTTAATATCCGTAAACTCATTGAGCGTATAGCTTTCATCTTCGTTTGATGAAACTCCGCTTCCCGATGCACTCGTCTTACCTTCGCAAATCCATTCAATCTGTCTTGAGGCTCTACCGAATTCTGTAAAACTTACATCGCAGCATGCTCCCATGGAGTCGCCTCTTGCACGAAGAATCTTAAGTATAGCTTCAAGAGATGCAAGTTCACACTTACAGGAAGCAGTTTTGATTTCAATTGCTCCTGCTTTTACAGAAGCAAGAACTGTTGAAACAGCCATTCCGAGTTCATTGGAGGCGCTTATAGCAAGATTAACCTTTGAAAGTGAAGGTACATTTTTCTTGAGTCCGTCGATAAAGCCGATAAATTCATCAGTAGTTGTTTCGCCGGCGTTATCGCAAAGCGTAACTGTAGTTGCACCTGCTTTAATTGCCGCTTCAATTGCCGAAGTAAGAAATTCCTTTTCACTTCTTGTTGCATCTACCGCAACAAAGTCAACGTCATCACAGTACTTCTTTGCTTCACCAACAACATTTGTTATCATTTCAAGCACAGCCGCGGGCTTCTTATGGCACACATATTCCATCTGAACCGTTGACATGGGAACATTTACCTGAAGCCTCTTCTTTCTGGCATTTTTTATTAGTTCATATGCCGCTGCAGAACCGCCTTCCGTAAGTGCTACGGGAAGAGATACAGCACTGTTCTTTACGCACGAACAGATAGTTCTTACAAGCACATCATCAACCTTTGAACCACTGACGGGTGCTAGCTCAATTACAGACACACAGAGCTTATCAAGAAGCTTTGCAATTTCAATTTTTTCCTTAAAACTAAGGTCATAAAGCTCCTCTGATCTCTTCAAAGTCATATCAGAAATTGTAAGTTTTTTCATATACATCTTCCTTTCGTAGTAAACAAAAAAGTCCCTGAGAAAACTCTCAGGGACAAAATAAATCTGCGGTACCACCCTAATTGCAGGAACAATCCTGCCTCTCATCGGATTCAATCAAATCCTGCCCATATAACGGTGGGAACCGTAACCGCTTAATGGTTTCCGTTCAGCGGTTAAGCTTAGGAACGAGACTGCATAAAACCTTACTGTACCGACTTACACCAAGCATCGGCTCTCTGAAACATTACGGAAAATGCATAATTCCTTCAACGCTTTTAACTTTTAAACATAGAATTATTTTATCACAACATGAAAACTTTGTCAAGTGTTTTTTCAATATTTTCTTAAATCACCAATTCCTTTTTAATAAGTTCAATCATAATACTTGTATTGAGCTGAAATGCGTCAATAGGATACGTTGGACGGATTTTTTCGGTATAAAAGTTTTCTTCAAAAAATCCGAGAACATCCTCGGAAGTGCCGCCTTCAGAAAGGATTTTAACCACATGTTCAGCCGTTTGTCTAAGCACCTTTTCGGAATTTTCAAGGAAAACTCCCGTTTCCTCCTTACTCAGAAGTCCATGGTGCGGCACAAGCATTTTTTCTACATCCAACTGTTTTACTCTTTCAAATGAATCAAGGGACATCTGATAGCCTACAAGGCATATGGGAAGAATCGTATTATCTCCGAAATACACTCCCAGCGTTTCGGAATTGAGAAGCAATTTTTCTTCTTCGAGATAAAAGCCCACGGAGCATTTTGTATGGCCGGGAAGATTTATTGCAGTAAAGGTCATATTCCCTGTTTTGACCTTATCTCCATCATTCACGCATATATCTACCTTAAGATTATCTATAAGGTCTTCGTATTCATATACGCCGCATTTACGGGCAAATTTTCTGTCAAGGCTTCTCATAACCGACTTTGCCGACGGCTTTTCAAATATTTTTGCCGCATACTCCCCTGCAACGATTTTTGCATCGGGATAAAGCTTCTGCACATAAACTGCACCGAGAGCATGGTCATAATGAGAGTGAGTAAGAAAAATATAATCGAGTTTTCTTGTGCCGAGGCACTTTTTTACGTTTTCAGCAAGTCTGTCTCCCGTAAAGCCAAAACCTGTATCGTAAAGTATTGAAGTCTCTCCGTCATCCAAAAGAAATCCGCTATCGCCTGACATGGGGCGCACGTCGGTTATTTTTAAATTTTGCATTTTATCACCTGAAGAGTTTTATCTATAACAGTATAGCATGAAAAAAATTATTTTTATTAAGCTTTTTTTATTTTTTTAAGTTGAAATTATGAAAACAACGTGATAAACTTAAAATATAATAATACTTGAGGAGTGAAGTCATGTTTAACAAAATGTTTTTCAACATAGGTAAAAGAATTAAAACTGTTGCAGTTATTATATTTTTTATCGAAATTATTTCAGGAGTATTCGGCGGACTTGCTATGATTTTTAATGCCGAATATTTTTGGATGTTACTTGTGGGCATAGCAACAATTTTATTTTCGCCGGTGATTGCTTTTGCATCGGTATGTCTTATTTACGGCTTCGGAGAGCTTGTTGAACATGTTTGTAAAATATACGTACGACTTGACAACATCATAAACAAGCTTGATGAAATTGAAACAAACACAGGCATGAAGTACAAGCCCGATGAA
>RHMF01001078.1_pt1 | contig 13025 bp, 15 predicted proteins | sample 5365151 | NCBI WGS metagenome assembly RHMF01 (sample SAMN10266501, study PRJNA497801) | feces metagenome | isolation source: feces | host: Bos taurus | place: China: Prairie of Fairy Mountain | collected 2017-08-14 | reverse complement strand
GGATTTCCTTCTCCATGGGCAAGCTTTTGTAAAATGAGTGGCCTAACTTCTTTATTCCCTACGTCAAAAAAATATGCACAGTATTACATGGGACACCTATCTTACGAAGATACAAACGAGGTTGATATACTTGCTGGCGCATATATGATGATGAGAAAAGAATGTCTTGATAAGGTTGGGTTATTAGACGAAGATTATTTTATGTATGGCGAAGATATAGATTTATCTTATAGGATTACTCTTGGCGGATACAAGAATTATTATTTTCCAGAGGCGACAATTATTCATTATAAGGGAGAATCTACAAAGAAATCAAGCCTTAATTATGTCTATACCTTTTATAACGCAATGGCAATCTTTGCAAAAAAACACTTAGATGCCAAACAAAATAAACTATATAGCTTTATCATAAAATTAGCCATTTGGATAAAAGCATTCTTTGGCTTTTTTACAAGAATTTTCAAAAACTTTGCACTTCCTTTCTTTGATTTTGCTTTCATTTACATTGCTTTCTATTTTTTAGAGAAGACTTGGGCGATTTATTATTGGGGTAGGGCAGATTATTATCCGCCACACTATATGTTAATTGCCGTTCCGTCTTATATTCTCATTCTTTTAACTTCGGTTTATGTAGCAGGGGGGTATTCAAGTAAGATAAGAATTCCAAAAATCATTTCAGGGATTTTCTCATGCTTGTGCTTTTAGTTTTCTATTCTTTATTACCTTCAGAGCTTAGATATTCAAGAGCATTAGTAGTTTTGGGTTCCGTAATGAGCCTTGGCGTTTTGCTTTTCATTAGATTTGCTATCAGATTTATTCGTTCTGGTAAATTAACTTTTAAAAATGATGATTTTTTACGCTGTGCTATAATCGCAGATGAACAAGAGGCTGAAAGGGTTGCTAACTTAATTCATTCAACAAGCCTACAACCAGAATTTATTGCACTTGTTAGCGTAGGGGAAAAGCCAGATAAAGAAAGTTTTGTGGGAAATATTTCTCAAATAGATGACATTATTAGAATATATTCAATAAACGAAGTGATATTTTGTGCAAAGAGTTTAACGCAATCGACTATCAATAACTTAATGAATAAACTTGCAAAAACAAATGTTAAATTCACTATCGTACCACCAACAGCCGATTTTATAATTGGTAGCAATACCATAAATTCTCCAACAGATTTATATGTGGTTAGCCTAAATAGTGTTAGCAATGAAGACAATAAGAGAAAGAAACGTATTTTTGACTTTGTTTCATCATTGTTTTGTTTAATCTTTGCCGTAATTATAATGTGGTTTGTAAAAAATCCATTTGGCTTTGTTAGAAATAGTGTTTTAGTTCTTTTGAATTTTAGAACATGGATAGGATATGGCAATATCAATGATAAGAATACAAAAGGATTACCACGCTTAAAAAAATCAATTCTTTCACCTATCGATATGCTTAAAGGAGAAAAATTAGACGAACTCGATAAACAGAAATTAAAACTCTTATATGCAAGAAATTATACAGTGTATAATGATATTAAAATATTGTTTAGATGTTTTAGAGACTTAGGAAGGAGATAAAAAAGCTAAGAAAAAAAATAAGAAAGCTAAGAAAAAATAGAATATTTCTTTGAAATTTAAATATTTTTCTTAACTTTGCAACGAAAAGTATTAGAAACCAAAATAGAAGCCTATAGATAAGATTATTACTTTTTTTAATTAGTAGAAAACAAAAAAGAATTTTTGATTGTATTAACGTTAATTTGGCAAACCTTTCTTAGGAATGCTTTATTATAAAAAAGTTTAATCTTATGAAAACTATAGAAAAAAGAAACGACTACGAGTTAGTTCAAGCATATATCGCAGGAGAAAAAGAAGTTTTTGATATTTTGGTCCACCGTCATCAGCAAAAACTTTATAATTACATCAATTCGGTTGTCAAAGACAAAGACGCCGCAGATGATATCTTTCAAGACACTTTCATAAAAGTAGTAAACGTACTTAGAAGTGGCACTTACAGAGAAGAAGGTAAGTTTGTGCAATGGATAATGCGAATTGCACATAACTTAATCATAGACTATTTCCGCAAAGAACAAAAAATTAAATACGTTCGCTCAAATGACGAAGTTAATGTCTTTGATGTAATAGGTAATTTTGAAGATTCGCAAGAAACACTTATGATTAAAAAACAAATAAATAAAGACATAAGAAACCTTGTTAAACAATTACCAGAAGAACAACGAAGAGTGTTGATTATGCGTCATTATGCAGATATGTCTTTTAAAGAAATTGCAGAAAGAACAGGCGTTTCTATCAATACAGCCTTAGGAAGAATGCGTTATGCCTTGTTGAACATGCGCAAAATGGCTGAGGAAAAATCTTTAATATTAAGCATTTAATTTTTAATTTAAAACAATATCATAGGTTTATCTTGCGTTAAGAAAGAAAACACGGATAAGCCTATGATAGATTATTATAATTTTTACGAACAAATCGAGAGTTGGGAACAAGACTTAATAAGAGAAGAAAATAATCACCGAGAAGAATTGATTCAAAGCATAATCTCTTATTCCAGAACACAATCTGTTTACAGCGAAACCTTAGATGAAAACATTACAATCTGGCTTAACTAACAAAATCCTTATAGCAGGACCTTGCGCAGCCGAGAGTAAAGAACAACTTCATTACATAGCAGAAGGAATATCACGCTTTCGCCCCAACTATTTCAGAGCAGGAGTTTGGAAACCACGCACTCGCCCTTCGGCATTCGAAGGAATGGGAAGCGTTGCCTTAGAATGGTTGCAAGAAATCAAACAAAAATATTCTTTAAAAGTATGTACGGAAGTTGCAAATCCTAATCATGTAGAGCAATGTCTTAGAGCAGGAATTGACGCACTATGGATAGGAGCGAGGACTTCTACAAATCCTTTTTCTGTTCAAGATATTGCAGATTCCTTAAAAGGAGAACAAATACCCGTTTTTGTAAAAAATCCATTAAATCCCGATTTGAAACTATGGATTGGCGCAATCGAAAGGCTAAAACAATCAGGTATAGAAAATGTTTATGCAGTTCATAGAGGATTTTCGCTAACCGATAACGGATTGTATAGACAAACTCCGCTATGGCAAATACCTATTGAATTAAAACGTATATTTCCAGGAATTAAAATCATATCTGACTCATCCCATATCGCAGGAAAAAGAGAATTAGTCGCAAGTCTTTCTCAAACAGCAATGAATCTCGGACTCGATGGCTTGATGTTAGAGGTTCATCATAAGCCTGAAATTGCTAAAACAGACGCAGAACAACAATTATCATTGCAAGATTTTGCAGATTTAATGAAAAATCTTAACGTTACAAACACAGACGAAAATTATTTACCAGAAACAATAGAAGTATTAAGAAATAAAATAGATAATATTGACGAAAAGTTAATAGAACTATTGAATGAAAGAATGCAAGTATCAAGTCAAATAGCCAAAGTTAAGAAACAATCAAATATATCTGTATTGCAAGTTAATAGATGGAGTCAATTATTATCAAATAGGATAGAAATCTCAAATTCAAAAGGAATTTCAGAAAATTTTACAAAAGAAATCTTTGAGCTAATTCATAAAGAATCAGTACGAATTCAAGACGAAATTATCAAAGAACAATAAAAAATAACAAAAAATACTTGTTATAAATAAAAAAATACGTACTTTTGTAACACGAAGTAAATATTAAACTATAAAAATTTAAATGTTATGAAATTAAGAAGATTATTTTTAAGCGCAGCTATCGTAGCTTTGATGGCAGCTTGTGGTGGAAAAGCAACTGAAACAGCAACTGAAACAGCTGTTGAAGCAACTCCAGCAGTAGAAGCAGTAGAAGAAACTACTGAAGCACCAGCTGAAGAAGCTCAAGTACAAGAAAAAGCAGCAACTCCTGCAAAAGAAGAAAAGAAAGTAGATCCTTGTGAAGCAAAAGTTAAAGCTTTCGAAAAATTCGTTGATGAATTAGTAGCTGCACAAAAGAATAAAGCTGGTGGAGCTAAAGCTTTAAAAGCTTACTCTGACTTATTAAAACAAGCTCCTGAACAAGAAGCAGCAGTAAAAGAATGTTTAGGAAATGAAGATTTCAAAACACGTCTTCAAAATGCAATGATGCAATGCAAAAAAATTAGAGCAGAAAAATAAGACTTTGATTTAAAAATAGAAAAGTTCGGAATTTTCCGAACTTTTTTTTTAATATTTTGTGAAATCAAAATATGACTTTTTTAAACTATGCTTTTAAAGAATTAAAGCATGTTAGCAAGAGCTTGAACTAAGTTATCTGAACCTTCAAATATTTGACTAATTCTTGTAGCCACCATATAAGCAGGCGTAGTTATAAGTTTGTTTTTCTCATCCACAGACACCTCAGTCGCATTACAAACTTGATGATTACATCCCAAAGCAATAGCATCCTTTGCAGCCTGACAATCACTTCCAAGTGTTATTGTAGGATTTTTATCTCCCAAAACCTTAGCTAAAATCATAGGAGCAATACACAAAGCACCGATAGGCTTTTGAGCAGAGAAAGTATCCTTAACAGCTTTTTCGATTTGAGAATTTACTTCCATAGACTCGCCACAAAAAGCATAAGAGCTCCAATTTTGAGCAGCCCCCATACCACCAGGAAGCACTAAAGCATCAAAATCTTCCGCACAATACTCACTTAAAGGCTTGATATTACCTCTACAAAGTCTTGAAGCCTCGGTTACCAAATCACGTTTTTCGCCAGTAGCTTCACCCTTTATATGATTAAATACATTAAATTCCATTTCAGGTGCAAAACATTGATACTCCATGCCACGTTTATCAATAGCCAAAAGCACAGATAAAGTCTCATGTGTTTCACTTCCATCTCTATTTCCGCAACCTGCTAAAATAACTGCAATCTTTTTCATAATTTATCTTGAATTTAAAATACGTTGTTCAATAGAAGTAGTAGAATACCCTTCGATAAATTCTATTGTTTTCACACTTCCGCCGCGTGAAGTAACAATATCATACCCCACAATGTTCTCAATCTTATAATCAGCTCCTTTAACAAGAATATCAGGCTGAATTTTCTTTATCAATTCGTAAGGAGTGTCTTCGTCAAACAAAACAACAGCATCCACAGACTGTAAAGCCGCTAAAATATGCAAACGAGATTTTTCGTCTTGCAAAGGTCTATGCTCGCCTTTCAAACGTTTAACAGAAGCATCTGTGTTTACGCCAATTATCAATCGCTCTCCCAAATCCTTAGCCTTAGCAAGATAATCCACATGTCCAAGATGTAGTAAATCAAAACAACCATTCGTAAAAACAATCTTTTGATTTTCCACTCTCCATTTAGCGATAAGACTTTCTAAATCTTCGCTTTTTATGATTTTACTTTCGATTAAATCTATTTGTGTCATATTATTTAAGATTTTTCTTTGAAGAAAAATAAATAAAAGCAATCAATCCCACAACGATTGTACCAATTTGAGAACTTATCCAACTCAACCATCCTATAACATAGGCTATTGCACGGCTTATCTCATAGCTTGAAAGCACTTCTGCAAAGATTGCGGGTTGCAAACCTATACCACCTGGTGTTATCATTGGACCAAAAGCACCTATAACAGTAGTTGCGAGTGCTTGAATTAAGTCTAAGCATTGAGTTTCTACAAGACATTGGAAGCAAATAAATGTTCCAAATATCCATAACGCCCAAATCAATAGGGAATAGGCGATAAAAAGCAATGGGTTTTTAAGTTTAAATATGCTTTTAAGTCCTTCAAGAAATCCTTTAAGTAAATTCTTTAATTTATTGTAAGACTTATTGTTAGTAATCTTTCTTTTGAATGCAAAAAACAAAGCAATAATTACCACTAAACTTACAAAACCTATTGTAGCTAATTGAAAAAGACTATCAATATTTAGATTGAAATTCTTTTCCACATAGTTTAATAATAAATCTCTTTGAATAATGAGAGTGAAAAGCAGTAACAGTGCAAAAATCAACATATCTATTACTCTTTCTGTTACGATTGTACCAAGAGATTTTTCAATAGGGATATTATTGCTTTTCTTTAACATTGTACAACGTACAATCTCTCCAAGACGTGGCACAGCGAGATTTGTAAGATAGCCACTCATGACAGCGAGAAAGCTGTTTGTACGAGAAACCTCGCAGTTTAGGGTTTTGCTCATAAGCCTCCAACGCAACGCTCTAATGTAATGAGAAAGCAAACTTATGATTACTGCAAAGCCAAACCAAAAATAATTAGTCTGTTTTAAAGATTGCCAAATCTGAACCTTTTCTTCACTGCCAAGTTTTTGCCAAAACCAATAAATAAATGCTAATCCAAGGCAGATAAAGAAAAGAGTTTGGATTATGTTTTTAAGCTTAGATTTCAATATCTTAAACTATTTTGTTTTCTTGTGGGAAAATAACGGTTGGTTTCCAGCTTTTTGCTTCTTCGAAGTCCATAGTTGCGTATGATACAATAATGACTAAATCTCCTTTTTGTACCAATCGTGCTGCTGCTCCGTTAAGACAAAGTGTTCCCGAGCCTCTTTCTCCTTTTATAACATAGGTTTCAAAACGCTCTCCGTTATTTATGTTGTATATATGTACTCTTTCGTTTTCTATTATGTTGGCTGCGTCCATCAAGTCTTCATCAATAGTGATGGAACCTATGTAATTTAAGTCAGCTTGCGTAACTATCGCTCTATGAATCTTAGATTTTACAACTTCTATTTGCATAGTATTTTATGTTTTTTAGACTTGCAAAGTTATGAATTTATATTGAAAAAAATAATTCTTAGCTTTATTATTTTTTTTCTTAGCTTTAGAAAATTTTTTCTTAGGATTATTTTGCTAATTCTTAGATATAATTTTCCAAAAACACAAGGTGTGAAATTTTATAAATAACAGCTGTGTTTACAGCATTGAAAACTATTCCCCATACAAAGGCTGGGATTTTTGTAATATTGGCAAGTATGGCGCAATCACCGCTATTTTTTGGTTTAGTTAAAGATAGGTAAAGTAATGTGAAACAAGCTTTTGTATTGTCTATAAGAATGATTGTAGAATATATGAATAGTACAAGGTTTTGTATAGAAGAAGGAGTAGGAAACAAGATAAGTGCAAGGTTTATGCAGGAAAAACATATTGTCCAAACGAGTGCGTAGGTGTTTCTAATGAAAAATAATAGTATGAAAAAGGAATAGAAAGTTATAATTACAATAGCATAATAGGAAATGTCTTTTGAAATGCAAAAAACAAAGAGTAGGGGAATTAAACTGCAACCTATATAGCCTGCGAGCGAACTAAAAAATGTGCGAAGTTTACTTTTGCTAACGCTTGTGCAACTTCCTTCTTTTGTTTCTTTAATTACGATTTCTTTTACTTTGTTTCCAAGTATTAAAGACACTAAGGCGTGAAAGCTCTCGTGAAAAAATGTATTCAAAGTATTTAACCACAATCCAGGTTTCTTGGTGCAACTAAGTAATGCACAGAGTAATAAGATTATTATTTTGACTGCCAGATTTCCCATGCCTTTTCCGCTTGTTGATATAACATTTGAGAGCCGTCAATTGTTGTTGCTCCCTTTTTTTTACATGCTTTCATAAATAGAGTTGGAGAGGGATTATAGATTAAATCGAAGATTTGATGAGTAGAGTTAATTTTTGTTAAATCTATATTTGGTATTTGATTTTCTAAACTGTGCATTCCTACGGGTGAGGCATTGACAAAAAGAGCGTTATCCCCAAAAGATTGATTCATTTCTTCGTAAGAGATTTGATCTTCCTTTGGATTGCGACTTACTATCTTTGAAGGGATGTTGTGTTTGTTAAGTATATGAGTGATTGTTTTAGAAACACCTCCGCTACCCAATATGTATGCTTGCTGAATCTTAGAGATGAATAATTGGTTTAATAAACTATATTCAAATCCGTAAGCATCAGTGTTGTAGCCTTGTAGTTTTATTGTTTCTTCACTGCGAATTATTTTCACGCAATTAACATTTCCACATTCCTTTGCCGTAGGGCTTAGGCTATCTAAATAGTTTAAGATTTTTTCTTTATAAGGCATAGTTACGCAAAAGCCTTTTAGGTTTTGATGTTTGCGTATTAAATTATTGATTTCGTCAATCTCTTTTATTTCAAAAAGGAAAAAATCACAATTTACGCCTAATTCTTCAAACTTTTTATCGAAATGTTTTTTGGAATAGGAGTGAGAGAGCGGAAATCCTATGAGTCCGTAAGTTGTGTCTTTGATTACTTCTTTTTTGATACGCCTTTGTAAATTAAATATATGACAAACAAAACGCCTAATCCAAGAAGAACGTAAGAAAGTTCGTGGCTGTATTGGTCAATTAGTTCTTTGTTGCCGTGTCCTATGTATCCTAAAACGGCAAGTATTATATTCCAAATCACAGCACCTAATGCAGTGAAAGAAATAAAGCTAACAAGATTCATTTTTGCCAATCCAGCAGGTATAGATATAAGTTGGCGAATGCCAGGCACTAATCTACCAACGAAAGTTGAGCTTTTGCCGTGTTTATCGAAGTATTGCTCTGCTTTTTCCACCTTTTCTTTGCTTAAAAGACACATCTTGCCAAAGCGAGTCTCTACAAACTTATAAATTATTGGTCGTCCAAGCCACAAAGCCAAGAAATAATTTATCACAGCACCTATTATAGCTCCCAAAGTTGCGAAAACAACAACTAAAACTATGTTCATATTGCTATCTTCTTCCAAAGCCTTATACGCAGCTGGTGGAACAACAACCTCCGATGGGAAAGGGATGAAACTACTCTCGATTGTCATAAGCAAAGTTACGGTTCCGTAGTTCATATTGTCCATATACCAAGTGGTAACCTTTTCTATAATATTTTTTTCTTCTACTTGTTCAACTTGATTGTTTGTTTGTGCAGTTGCATTCAAACTAATGCCTGCAAAAACTAAACTTAGAATAAGGATTTTAATGTAATTCTTCATTGTTTTTAAAATTTTCTATTATTTGTTGTAAGTCTGAAATTAAATCTTCATTGTTTCTAATCCATGGCGACTCGCTTAGAGATTCTATAATGGAGTCTCCGCAAGCTATAAAGGCTTCTTGAATTATTTCTATTAAGGTTTTGTTTGATATATTACTGCTAAAAGTGATTTCTGCACATGTTAAAATTACAGTAACTATCTCATCGTCCATATTTTCTTCGGAAATCAATTCTGCAATTAAAGCTTTCAATAAGTCCAATGCCTCATTCTCTCTTTCAATCAGCGATAATTGTTTCGCCCATGAAATAATTAGAGCCGTCATGTAGTTATATAATAAATCAATATTATACCTATCTTTTATATTTTTTGATTTTTCTTCCGCAATCTTTACTTCTATGATTTCAAAAAGGTCTTGGTATAAATTACTTGCATCATTTATTTCGCCAATTAGGTAAAGCAATTCAGCAAAGTTTATCTTGTGAAGTATATTGTCTGGCTCTTCTTTTATGGATTTTAAGGCAAATTGCTTTGCGTTAGAGAAATTACCTATTTTGTAATAGTTTCGGGATAGTAGAAAAAAGACATTTGCTCTTGTAAATAAGAAAGATGTAGTCAAAATAGGAATAGATTTGTTTTTTATAAGGATTTCTTTGCAGATTTCTATGCAATCTTCATATTTTTCTTCCTCAATGTAAACGTTTGTTAGTTCTTTGTAAGTTGCAGTCAAAGACGATAGTAAGTCGTGCTCATATTTAATATCTGTTATTATTGTTTTTAATTCTTTTTCTAATAATACAACTATTTTTTTTAGAATTTTAATTCTATCTTTCTTGTGTCCACAGTTTATATAGTTAATATATTTTCTTCTGATTACGTCTAAATCGTCTGGTTCTAAACAAAGAAAATAGTCGCAAGCGTTTAAGGCTTTTTCAGGTTCGTAACATCTTTCGTAAAATTCCGCAAGCATTTCCCAATAGCATGTGTTTTGTGGGTCGAATTCTACGAATTTTTCCATGTAAGCAAAGAATAGTGGTTTGTATTTGGTGTTGTCGCAACATAATTCCGCTGTTGCGGAAATTAAGTCATCGGGAATAACAGTGGAAGAATACATATAATCTGTTGCTCCGTAACTTCTGATTTCTTCATTACGATGCTTTGTGTATTTTTCGTAGCAACAATCAAACGCCTTTAAAAGATAGTTTTTTGCTTCTTCGTATTCTTTTAGGTTTATATACTGTTGTGCAATTAAGGTTAAGATATATTCGTTTTCTTCGTGTCTTAAACAATCTAAGGCTGTCTTTAAAGCATTTTTATGATTGCCTGCTTTTGATAAAATTTGAGCTCCTTGATATGCTAAAAGGGTTAATTTCTTTTTGTCGCTGATTTCCTTTTTTGCATTTAACAAATAGAGAAGAGCTTCTTTGTAATTTTCCCTTGCAATAAACTCTGCTTTTCTTACAATTAAGTCTTCGTTTTTTGGATATTGCAATAAAGATAACTGTATGGCTTTTTCTAATAATAAATTATAGTCATCTTCTAAGAAAAAGTAGTCTATAATGTCTAACCACTCGTCTGCATCATAGAAAATAAAGGATTCACCAGCTTTTATTTTGTTGGTGAAATCCGTTATTAAGGAAAGTATTTCTTCGTTATCATCAAAATAACCCATGTCTTTGGAGTTATCTTAATTCTACAGGAATCATTGCAACGCGGAACAGTTTGTTATTACGGAATATGATATATATATTTCCCATGTAAAACCAATGTCTGTTGCTTCCGTCAAAATTGTTTAGCACTTCTCGGTCTGCTTTTCCCCAAGAAAGGAATGCCATATCCATTGTCATATCTTTGATAAGCTCTTTCTGTAAAATCGCTTTGTGATATGTAGGATAAGTGTCTTTATATTTTAATACCTTGTTTCCATCTGCCAAATACAAATCGAAACTCAATCTATCGCCTAAGTTAAAGTCGGCAGGCATGTAGAATTTACGTCCTTTTTCGTTTCTCATCAACATTTGGAATTTACCATCCTTTACTACAAGGTCTAAACAATGGAAAATATCGCCTTGTTTAACTGTTATAGGTTTTTTCCAACGAAGGTCTATTACTGTTAATGGGAATTTATCGCCACGAACTACGAAGTCTTTATCTTTATAGTATGCTCTAATTTTTTTATAGTAAGTTTCGATAACAAAATCAAATTCTCCTCTTTCTTTTATCGTAGGATACTTGTAGTAAACAGTGTCTCTACCACCTTTTTGTACGAGTTTAAGATATACATCTGTAAGATTTTCTGCACTATGACACCAATCCGCAACAGTAAATGTCTTTCCTTCTAATAATTTTGCCTTTCCAATAGGGTAATCTGTGAAAGAATATTTGCGACTGTCGTCATCGTAGTTGTATAATTTAGTTCCGTTAAATAATCTCTTAATAGTAGCGTCTGTAACTACAGGAAGTGTAATTTTATATCCAACAAGTCTCATTGGAAGGTGAGCATAATTGCTATTTGTGTCGTAATCCACAAGGTTTATGTCCTCATGCGACCATTTACTTACAGGATACTGATTTTTATTTGCGTTGTAGTAACTCATAGGTGTGAAAGGAAAGTTGTAGCGGTTGTAATAATTTTGGTAATTGTAAAAGACAGTGTCGCCAGTTGAGCCTACAATCAATTTCATGAAAGGATACTGCATTTTTTTGAAGTCTTGCATGTAGTAATCCGCGTTAAAGATTTTTGCAAATGCGAATTGGTCAGCTATATAGTCAGCAACCACAAACCATTCTCCTTTAAGAGATTGTATTCTCTCAGGAGTCATTCTTGAAAGCTTGTAATATGTAATCCCTGTGTCGTCATCCTCTTCTGGAATTGCGATATTACCTACGAAAAAGAACTTGTTTAAAGCAGAGTCTGGCACATCTTGTAAGTAAAGTGTTTGACCTACCATTGCAAATGGTGTACTCATGAATTTTAAGTGTGCATCGTAATCTGCATAATCGAAATCTGGAAGATGTTTATATTGTCTTAATTGTGCAAAACTTTCATTTACAGCAAATATCGCTAACAAAATAAAAAGAATAAAACGACATTTATTTTTCATAAACATAATTAAATTATTTAGTTTTAAACGGCAAATATACGAATAAAACAAAGAAAAATATACAAAAAAGAGTTTTTTTTTCTATTTTTGTAAATAATTTGTCGTTACAAAGGTTTAAAAAACGCATAAAATGAGAATAGATATTATAACTTTATTCCCTGATATGTTTACTGAGATATTCTCTCAAAGTATCTTGAAACGAGCTCAGGATAAGAAGTTGTTTGAAGTTGAATTTCATAATCTTAGAGATTATTCCTTAAACAAAAATCACAATGTTGATGACTACCCTTACGGAGGCGGTGCAGGAATGGTTATGCAGATAGAACCAGTGGATAATTGCTTGAATTTTTTGAAGTCAAAACGCGATTACGATGAGATAATTTATACTGCACCAGATGGAGAACGTTTAAGCCAAAGTCTAAGCAATGAGTTGGCTTTGAAAAACAACATTTGCATTCTTTGTGGTCATTACAAAGGAGTAGATGAACGCATAAGAGAACACTTAATTACAAGAGAAATTTCAATAGGTGATTATGTTCTTAGTGGGGGTGAGTTAGCTGCTGCTGTGATTGCCGATAGCGTTGTGAGATTACTACCGGGCGTTTTGAACGATGAAACATCTGCTCTTACAGATTCGTTTCAGCAAGATTTGGTTTCGCCACCTGTTTACACGCGTCCCGCAAATTACAAAGGATGGCAAGTACCTGAGGTGTTATTAAGCGGACATGACAAAAAAATTGACGAGTGGCGTTTTCAACAATCCTTAGAAAGAACACGACAACGCCGTCCTGAATTATTGAGTGATAAATAGCCTAAATTATTTCTTAGCTTTAAGAAAATAATTCTAAGGAATAAAAAAATAAACCTAAGAAATATTTTATTTTTTCTTAGGTTTATTTTTATGAAATTAAGAAACAATTATTTTACTATTGCT
>RHMF01001171.1_pt1 | contig 13028 bp, 11 predicted proteins | sample 5365151 | NCBI WGS metagenome assembly RHMF01 (sample SAMN10266501, study PRJNA497801) | feces metagenome | isolation source: feces | host: Bos taurus | place: China: Prairie of Fairy Mountain | collected 2017-08-14 | reverse complement strand
TGTACGGCTTAAAATCCAAAGATATTTATCGGAAGAGCTACCTACTACAACGTAATTGTAGTTTTTGTCCAATTCCATTATGTAATAATCGGAGTAAAACCATAGAAAAAACGATACTTCAAGTTTTCCGGGGTCTTTAATGCTGATTTGTCTTGCTTTTCCTTTCTTTACTTTAAATTTTCCGTCTTTAATTCCCGAGTTAATGACTTCAATTTTTCCATTAGACAAAAGTCTGTAATTTGCTTTTACATGAGTTAATCCCTCTTCAAAAGAATGGTCGTAACGGGCTATTTCATACCATTGCCCCATGTAACGAGTTACGTCAACTTGTTTAACAGTAGAATTATCAACTGTTTTAACGGATTTATTGGAACTACAAGATGTTGCAATAAACATCAACAATCCAATTGCGATTACGCTTTTTAGAATCTTTTTCATAATATTAAAGTATTTAAGTTCAAAGATTCAACAAAGCAAAGTAAAGAATGTTTAAAAAAGATTAAAAATCTTCTTTACATTCTCGAAACTCTTTCTATTCCTTCTACTTTTTCGATATTTTGAATTAGTTTGTTGAGGTGTTCAGCATTAGAAATATAAACCATAAGACTACCCTCAAAAAGTCCATTATTACTTTCCATAACCAAGCCTTTGATATTTACATTCCAAGCCTCAGATATAATTCTTGTAAGGTCGTGAAGTAAACCTTTTCTGTCGATTCCAGTAATTTTAATACCTGCAAGGAAAGTGATTTTTTCATTTTCACGCCATTTTGCTTTGATGATTCTGTGTCCAAACTTACTCATCTCATCAATAGCCTTGTTGCAAGAAGTACGATGCACCTCTATGCAATCTTCTCTCAAAAGACCAATAATGCTATCTCCCGGAAGAGGATTACAACACTTTGCTGTGATATATGGAAGGTTTTCATTTTCTTTGTCAATTAAGAGTTGTTCCGGATTATTTCTTGTTTGCTCAGCTAATTCTTCTTTTAGAGTTGTAGGCTTATTGTCTTTTTTCTTTGGAACAAGTCCGTTCTTAAAAAATATCCAAGGAGAGTTTTTCTGAGTCTTTTTAAAACATTGTCTTACTTCTGTTAAAGTAATTTTTTTGTTAAAGTAATTTTTTCGTCATAAATCTTATAGAAAAAGTCTATTTGGTTATTTATTTTCAAAAAATGCCTTAATCTTTCTACGTTATTATCGTTATATTCGATATTTTGAGAACGGAAAAGTTCTTGTAATTTACTCACACCTTCATTGTAAAAACTCTTCCTAAAATCTTTTATATAGTTTTTTATTTCGTTTGTTGCCTTAGAGGTTTTAACAAAATCAAGCCAACTTTCTTTTGGTTGAACTATTTTTGAGGTTATTACCTCTACTTGATCACTTGCTCTTAATCTATGTTCAATTGGCACAACTTTGTAATTAACCTTTGCTCCCATACAATGATTTCCTAAATCGGTATGTACATTGTATGCAAAATCCAATACAGTTGAATTAACAGGCAAATCTATTGCTTTTCCTTTTGGAGTAAAGACTGTTATTTGTTCTGTAACTACGCTAAGTTGGAAATCATTTACAAAATCAACTGCCGTAGATGAGTCGTTATCTAATATATCTCTTACTTTCGTTAGCCAAGAATCAAGATTATTATCTAAATCTCCTTCTTTAACTTCTTTGTATTTATAATGTGCAGCAAGACCTTTTTCAGCAATGTCGTCCATACGCTGACTACGTATTTGAATCTCCACCCATTTTCCTTGACTACTCATAACGGTGCAGTGCAAGGCTTCGTAACCATTGCTTTTTGGGTTTGTAAGCCAATCTCTAAATCTATCCAATCGTTGTTTATACATTGAACTTATTATGGAATAGACTGCAAAACAAGACTCTTTTTCTGATTCAATAGGCACATCTAAAATTATTCTAATAGCAAAAATGTCGTAAATCTCTTCAAACTTCACACCTTTCTTCTCTATCTTACCTAAAATAGAAGTTATAGATTTTACTCTACCTGAAAGAGAAAATTTATAGCAACGTTCTACCAATTTTTGTTTTATTGGCTCAGAGAATACCTCGATGAACTTTTCTCTTTCCTCTTCGCTATCTTTTAATAAAGCCTCTATTTCAAAATATTCTTTTGAATTGATGTGTTTTGTCGCAAGATCCTCCAATTCACTCTTTACTTCATAGAGTCCAAGCCTATGAGCAAGCGGTACATAGAATTGACGAGTTTCAGAAGCTATTTTAAGTTGTTTATGTTTCGGCATAAAATCAAGTGTTCTCATATTATGCAAACGATCACATAACTTTAAAAGAATCACTCTCATATCATCGCCCATTGCAGTGAAAAGTTTCTTAAAGTTTTCCGATTGTATAGAATAGTTATTGTTTTCAAAAACTCCTTCAATCTTTGTTAATCCATCTACAATCTGTGCAACTTTTTCTCCAAATATATTTTTGATGTCTTCAAGTGTATAATCAGTATCCTCAACCACATCGTGCAACAAAGCACACACTATTGCGGTTGCTCCAAGTCCGAGATCGTAAGAGGCAATCTTGGCAACTTCCAAAGGGTGGTAAATATAAGGTTCTCCATTCTTTCTTCTAACTCCTGAGTGTGCATTCATTGCTACAACGAAAGCTTTTCTAATCTCACGTTTCCCATCTTTTTCGTTCGTAGGTGAAACAATCTTTATTAGTTCTTTGTAACGTTTTAAAATTTCTGCACGTTCTAATTTCTCATCTATTATATACATTGAATCATCTCTTTTTCTTAAAAAAATCTTTTAATAATTTGGAGCATTCTTCTTCCATAATGCCTGAGGTAATTTGTGTTTTAGGGTGATATATGTTTTCTTGAAGTCTTGATGCTCCTCGTTTCTCGTCTTTTGCTCCATAAACAACTCTACCAATCTGCGACCAATACAACGCTCCCGCACACATAATGCAAGGTTCTAAGGTTACATAAAGCGTACAGTCGTTAAGATATTTCCCTCCTAAAGCATCGGTTGCACAAGTGATTGCTTGCATTTCAGCATGTGCAGTTGGGTCGTTTAGTTTCTCGGTTTGGTTGTAGGCAGATGCGATAATCTTATCTTTACATACGATTACAGCTCCAACAGGCACTTCTTCTTCCTCAAAAGCACAAAGAGCCAAATCGTAAGCTTTTTGCATAAAATAAGTATCGTCGTATTCTAAAATAGCCATTTATTTCTTTGAAAAATTTTTCTTTGATTTTTTAAATTTTTTCTTTACTTTTTTTATTTTTTTCTTTGATTTATTTCAAAAAATCTTTGTTTTAATTTTACCTTATTTTGAATCACTATACTCTTTTGAAAAACACAAGTAGGATATGTTTCAACTGTGCTTTTTTTATATTGAGATTTCATTTTTTTGAAGTCTTTATATGCTTTTATTACGCTTGAAAATTCGCCATTTCTTTTAAGCAAGAAAGTTAAGGCTGCAACGAAATCCAAGATTTTTCTTTTTCTTAAAATGGAATCTACCTTATTTTGAGGTAAGTTTTTGTATAAGGTTAGTAAACTGTTTCTGAAATTAAGATAGGTCTTGAAAGGAGATGTTTTGTTTAAGGTTCCACCCCCTAAGTGATAGACTGTTGAGTTGGGGTTGCAATAAATTTTGTATCCTTCGTTTTTTAATCTCCAACAAAGGTCAATTTCTTCAAAGTGAGCAAAATAATTTTCATCTAATCCACCAAATTGATGATATAATTCGCTTTTTATGAAAAATGCTGCACCACTTGCCCAAAATATTTCTCTTATTTGGTCATATTGTCCTTTGTCTTCTTCTATTTTATCGAAAATTCTACCTACGCAAAAGGGGTAGCCGAGATAATCAATAAAACCTCCGGCTGCCCCTGCGTATTCAAATTTATTTTTTTCGGTATAAGAAAGTAACTTTGGCTGACAAACTGCAATTTTTTCATCGCTTTGCATAAGGTTTATTATCGGTTCAATCCAGCCTTGTGTTACTTCTACATCTGTATTCAATAAACAATAATATTTTGCATCAATTTGTTTTAACGCTCTATTGTATCCACCGGTGAATCCGAAATTTTCTTCTAACTGAATTACTTCTATTTGCGGAAAAACTCGTTTTACAAAATTTACAGAATCGTCTTTTGAAGCGTTATCTACAAATATTATTCTATGACCCTCAGAATATTTTACAACAGATGGCAAATAAGTGTTTAATAAGTGGCAAGTGTTGTAGTTAAGTATGACTATTGCTAATTCTGATTGCATTATAGATGCCCTTTTCTGAATTGTATGCCTGCGTCTCCTTCAACTCCTTCTGGTAAAGTATATCTTGAAAGTACACTTTCCCAATACATATCTTGTTTTTCACCTCTTACGTTGGAGTGAAGTAGGAAATATTCTGCCATATCGTTTTGTGGAGCATAGAATACGAAAGTTCTATTTGATTCTCCAAAAGGAGTGTGGTCGTATCTCCACATTTGGTAAGGTAAGTAAACAACTCCGTCCGGGTTGTCGCGTTCTAATTCGGGTGTTGCTTCATAATCGGCACGTGTTCTGCGTTTAAAACCACTTGAACCTTTAAATTTTTCGTCTATTATGTTTGATGGTGGACCATATACTAAGTAAATACGTCCCATATCTGTTTCGTAACCTTTTTTGATGTTGGTTGTGAATTTTTTGTTTACGTAATCTAAACGATTTCTATATTCTTGCCATTCTTTTTCAGGATTATCTGCATTTCTTGCTTGCCAAAATGAATATAAGAAATATAATTTCACTTCCTTAGAGCTGTTTTTTAAATCGTTATTAATGAAATCTCTTACGTGATCTGTGGCAATTGGATATAGAACTTCTATGTTTTCATCTAATTCTTTGTCTGAAAGTTGGAAAACGAAGGCGTCTTTTGGAATTCCTATTTGGTCAAAAGTTGGTTTTTTATCACTTTCCTTAAAAAAGGCTTCTTTCTTGTAAGCATGTAGGATATTATTTGCATCTCTTACCTCTATTGTTAAGTAATAGCTTCCTTCTTCTAATTCGGATAAGTCAATGTTTCCAATTATTACAGAAGTTGGTTTTGCTTTCATTCTTTCGGCTCTCATAACTCCATCAACTTTTCTATTTGTTGAATAGCTTTCAATTACAGTTGTAAGAGCATAAAGACTATCAGCTCCGAAATATTTGTCTGCATTGTATATTTCCACATAATAATTCAATGTATTATTATCCTTAGCTATTGCATCAAACATATAAGGTTCTACTATGTAACCATTTTTTACATTAACGGCTTGTTGATTTGATTTTATAGGTTTGTTTATTATTTGAATGTCCGATAGAGTTAATTCTTTTTCAGAATAATTCATTCTAATGACATCCTTTACTTCTAAGGCTGCTTGTGTGGAGTTTTTGTCTTTGAATGATAGATAAAGAACATAATTACCATTGTCTAATTTTGCTCTCTGTATGTCTAACATCATTTGATTGTTTGCTTCTTTTGTTTCTGATTTTATGTTTCTTTTATCAACATAAACTATTTCTTCGGTGTTTTCTGCCTTACAAATAAGTGTTGTTAATTCAATTTCTGCTTTCTCTTTGTTGAAAATTACGCTGTTTAAATCAATAGATGTGCATAATTCTACATAGTTTCCTGTTTGAGAGTGAAAAGTGTAGAATGAATAAATGGCATTTAAGCCTTGTGCCGATAAGATATATGGCAAGGCAATTAGAAATAAAACGATTATTTTCTTCATATTAAATTGTTTTTTTATTGCAATTGCAAAGGTAATCAATATTTTTTAAACAAAAAAAAGAACGCTCAATTATTGAACGTCCTTTTTTATTTAAAAGAAAACTTTATTCAACGATTATTTTTCGTTTTTTTCCATTTCTTCTTTTAAAGTAGCTAAAACTTCTAAGTCGCCAAGAGTTGTTTTTTCTAAACCTTCATTGATTTTCTTTACAGATGAAGCTTCATTTTTTTCATCTCTTTTTGGTTCTTCTGCTTGCCAAGTTCTAAGGTGTGAAACAACTATTTTTTTGTTTTCTTTTGAGAATTCAATTACTTTGAATTGTAATTTTTCATCTCCCTTAGCAATAGTTTTATCTTCTTTTTGTAAATGAGATTTAGGAGCGAATCCTTCAACACCATAAGGTAATGAAATTACTGCACCACCTTTTTCATTTACATTCATAACTGTTCCTTCGTGGATAGAGTTTAAAGTGAAGATGCTTTCAAATACGTCCCAAGGATTTTCTTCTAATTGTTTGTGTCCTAAGCTTAATCTTCTGTTGTCAGCATCTACTTCTAAAACTACTACTTCTAATGTTTGTCCTACTTTAGCAAATTCTGCTGGGTGTTTGATTTTTTTGCTCCAAGAAAGGTCAGAGATGTGGATTAAGCCATCTACTCCTTCTTCTAATTCAACAAAAATTCCAAAGTTAGTAAAGTGTCTTACTGTTGCAGTGTGTTTGCTTCCTACAGGATATTTTTCAGAAATATTTGTCCATGGATCTGGTATAAGTTGTTTGATACCCAAAGACATTTTTCTTTCTTCTCTATCTAATGTTAAGATAACTGCTTCTACTTCATCACCTATCTTTAAGAAGTCGTGAGCTGTTCTTAGGTGTTGGCTCCAAGACATTTCTGTAACGTGGATTAAACCTTCTACACCAGGAACTATTTCAACAAATGCACCATAATCTGCTAAAACAACTACTTTTCCTTTTGTTCTATCACCAACTTTTAAGTCAGCATCTAAACCATCCCATGGGTGAGGAGTTAATTGTTTTAAACCTAATGCAATTCTCTTCTTTGTTTCATCGAAATCAAGGATAACAACTTTGATTTTTTCATCTAATTGTACGATTTCGTTAGGGTGATTGATTCTTCCCCAAGAAAGATCTGTGATGTGGATTAATCCATCAACACCACCAAGGTCAATGAATACACCGTATGAAGTTATATTCTTAACTATTCCTTCTAATACTTGTCCTTTTTCTAAACGAGCGATGATTTCTGCTTTTTGAGCTTCTATTTCATCTTCGATTAATGCTTTGTGAGAAACTACAACATTTTTGTATTCGTGGTTGATTTTCACAACTTTGAATTCCATTACTTTGTCAACGAATACATCATAGTCTCTAATTGGCTTAACATCTATTTGACTTCCTGGTAAGAATGCTTCTATACCAAATACATCAACGATAAGACCTCCTTTTGTTCTGCTCTTAACGTATCCGTTAATGATTTCTTGTGAGTCAAATGCTTCATTAACTCTGTCCCAAGATTTAAGTATTCTTGCGTTTTTATGAGAAAGGATAAGTTGTCCGCCTGCATCTTCTTTTTGTACAACGAAAACTTCTATTTTGTCGCCAACTTTTAAATCAGGATTGTAACGAAATTCTGACAAAGGAATAACTCCGTCAGATTTAAATCCGATGTTTACAATTACTTCTCTGTTGTCTTTTGCAACAATAATACCTTCTACAACTTGTTGATCGCCGATTTGATTGAAAGTTTTGTCGTAAGCTGCTGTCATTTCTTGATGTTGTTCAGCAGAATAGCTAAATTCTTGTTCTCCTACTGTATTCCAATCAAAATCAGCCAATGGTTGAACGTTTTTAAAATCTCTCATTATAAAGATTTTCTTTTAATTTGCTCCTTACCGAGCGGTTAAACTTTAATTAATTACAAATATGATTTCTGATTTTCACTTTTTGGGTAAGCAAAATGCTACTTTTCAAAAATCGCGTGCAAAATTACTACTTTTTTTCTTTATTTTGCTATCTTTGCTCAAAAATATTTTTATGATAGACAATAAATTAGATATTTTAAGTGAACAAAAAAACTACATAAACCATTGTAATAATATCCCAATTGCAGAAAGAATAGAGTTGTTAAAACGATTACGAAACTTGATTTCTAACAAAGAAAGTGAGATAAAACAAGCCCTTTTTGCAGATTTGCATAAAAGTCATTCTGAGGCTTATATGACAGAAATAGGAATGGTGCTTTCCGAAATTTCTTATTGTTTAAAACATCTTAAATCGTGGGCAAAAATACGTAGAAAACCTTCTTCTATTTTGCTTTTTCCATCAAAGGCCTTTATTTATCCACAAGCAAAGGGAAATATTCTTATAATTTCTCCTTGGAATTATCCTTTTCAACTAAGTTTACTACCCTTAGTAGGTGCAATAGCAGCAGGTAATACAGTAATTCTATCACCTTCTTCTCAATCTATTGAAACAAATAAATTATTGCAAGAGTTAATAAATTCAAACTTTGATAAAAAGCAAATTTATTGTACAGATGGAAATAAAGAATTAATAGCCCAAATCTTAAAACAAGGAGTGAATCATCTATTCTTTACCGGAAGTTACAAAACAGCACAATATTTACATAAACTTTGTAGTGAAAATTTAATACCATCTACATTTGAATTAGGAGGTAAATCACCTTTGATTGTAGATAAAGATTCTAATTTAGAAATATGTGCAAAAAGAGTATGTTTAGGTAAATTTATAAATTGCGGTCAAACATGTATAGCTCCCGATTATTTATTTGTACATAAAGAAGTGAAAGAAGAGTATCTTGAATTATTAAAAAAATATATAAAAGAGTTTTTTGGTGAAAATCCTTTGCAGAGTGAGAATTATGGAAGATTGATAAATCAAAGACAATTCGCGCGTTTGCAACAACTTTTATCGCAAGGAAAAATACTTTTTGGAGGAAAAAGTAATGAAACCGAAAAATACATTTCTCCAACATTGATAGAGCCAAATAATCTTACAACAAGTCTTATGCAGGAAGAGATTTTCGGACCAATATTACCTGTTTTAGAGTTTGAAGACATAGAAAATGTGATAACATTCATCAATCAACGACCACGTCCTTTGGCTTTATATTATTTTGGTAAGAAAAATACAAACATAATCAAAACAACAACAAGCGGAGGAGCGTGTATAAATGATGCAATTATGCACATTATACCACATAATTTGCAATTTGGAGGCATAGGTCAAAGCGGAATGGGAGCATATCATGGTAAAAAAAGTTTTGATACATTTTCTCATTACAAATCGGTATTAAAAACAAACAAAAATTTTGAATTTAATATCAAATATCCACCATATAGCTTATTTAAACAAAGATTAGTGAAATTTTTTCTTAGATAAAATAGCAGTTTAATCAAGATAAAATAGTAGTTTAATCAAGATAAAATGATAGTTTAATCAAGATAAAAATTTCGTTTTCTATGTTTTTCTTTTCAATTCCTAAGGAAAAAATTGTATTTTTGCAGTTTATTATAAAGTAAAACTATGATTACTAAGAAAGAATTTGATGTAGAATCTATAACTCGTGATCATATCAATTTAGAACGTATGATTGCAAGCAAGAATGAAAAACTTCTTCGTTGTATACCAAAATTTGTAATGAAATGGTTTAAGAAACTCTTGCATTTAGATAGAATTAACGAAGAAATATATAATCAACGTCATTTAGATGGGCTACAATTTGCAAAGCATGTCGTGGAAGATTACTTGAAGGTAAAGATTGAGATTGTAAATCCTGAGAATATACCTTACACTTCTCGTAGTTTACTTGTTGCAAATCACCCAATAGGAAGCATAGATGGCATGGCGTTGATAGATATTGTAGGAGAAAAACGCAGCGACATTCTTTTTCCAGTAAATGATATGCTTTGTGCTTTGCCAAATTTTAGAGATGTTTTTGTTCCTATAAATAAATATGGTAAAAACTCTTCAAACCACGATGTTTTGAATGATGCCTTTCGTTCAGATAGCTGTGTGATGTTTTTTCCTGCGGGAACAGAATCAAAAATCATTGATGGCAAGTTTCAAGACTTCCCTTGGAAAAAAACTTTCGTTAAAAAGGCGATAGAATTTCAAAGAGAAGTTGTGCCTGTGTACATAGAAGGAAAAAATTCTAAACGTTTTTATAGATTATCAGCTATAAGACGATTTTTTGGAATGAAATTTGATTTGGAAATGATACTTTTGCCAGATGAAATGTTTAGATATAGTGGAAAAACTATAAAGATTACATTTGGTAAACCAATAAAATGGGAAACATTTACAAAAGAACGCTCTCATAAAGAATGGGCAGCAGTTGTGAGAAATCACGTTTATGATTTGAAAGACAATCCACAAAAAGAGTTAATAATAGAATAAATAATTTGAAATTATGACAACTATAGATACATCTTACGTAATACCTCCTGTTGATAAGGAAATATTGAAAAAAGAGTTGGAAATAGCAACCTTTATGAAGAAAACCAACTATGGTTCAAAGGAAATCTATACTACAAATTCACATCGTACTCCAAATATAATGAGAGAGATAGGTAGATTAAGAGAATTGAGTTTTGGAGCAGAGGGAGGCGGAAGCGGAACAGAGTGTGATATTGATAAATACGACATTGCACCTGAGCCACACTGCTATGAACAACTTTTTGTGTGGGATCCACAAGAAGAAGAAATAGTTGGAGGTTACCGTTATATAATAGGAAAGAATATTTTCAAAGAAAGCAATGACGAACTGTTAAGTGCAACAGCAGATTTATTCTCATTTAGCGAACATTTCCTTAAAAACTATCTTGATAACACAATAGAATTAGGACGTTCCTTTGTAAGTGTGAATTATCAGCCTACAACAAATTTCAGAAAAGGTATGTACTCCTTAGATAATCTTTGGGACGGACTTGGAGGTTTAGTATTACTTCACCCGGAAGTAAAATATTTCTTTGGAAAGATTACAATGTATCCTTCAATGAATACAACAGCGAGAGATTACATACTATATTTCTATAAAAAACACTTTCCAGATAACGAAGGCTTAGTATTTCCAAAAGAAGCCATAGAAATTCAAACCGATTACAATGAATTGGTGCGTTTGTTTAATGGAAAAAATTACAAAGAAGACTATCAAATACTTGTAAAAAACGTTAGAGCATTAGGAGAAAGCATACCACCGTTGGTAAACGCTTATATGAATTTATCATCTACAATGAAAAGTTTTGGAACATCAATAAATCGTCATTTTAGTGATGTAGAAGAAACAGGAATATTGGTAACGATTGCCGATATTTATGACGAGAAGAAAGAAAGACACATGAAACTTTAATTAAGATGGTAAAAAGTGCAGAATTTGTAAAGAGTAGTTCCGATTATCGTCAATCTCCAAAAGCCGATAGAGCCGAATTTGCTTTTATAGGAAGAAGTAATGTCGGTAAAAGTTCACTAATTAACGCCTTAGTGAATAAAAAAGACTTGGCAAAAACGAGTTCGCAACCAGGAAAGACACAGTTGATAAATCATTTCCTAATAGATGCACAATGGTATTTGGTAGATTTACCAGGATATGGCTATGCGAAAGTGTCAAAGTCGAGTCGCGAGGTTTGGGGTAAGATGATAAGAAATTATATTCTTAAAAGAGAAAATCTATTGAACGTTTACGTTTTGGTAGATTCTCGATTAACACCACAAAAGATAGATATTGAATTTATAAACTTTTTAGGCGAGAACGCAGTTCCCTTTACAATAGTTTTTACCAAAATAGATAAACAATCAGCAGGTAAAACAGAAGAAAATCTTGAAGTTTACAAACAAGAACTCTTGAAGTATTGGGAAGAATTGCCCAATATAATACTCACTTCCTCAGAAAAAAGAAAAGGTTTAGATGAGTTGTTAGATTCAATCAAAAGTATAATACCATATTATACATCTCAACAATAAAAAAATACGAATATGAAAAGACTAATGATAGCAACAGGAGGTGGAGACTGTCCTGGGTTGAATGCAGTTATAAGAGCAATCGTAAAAAGAGCCTCTTTGGAGCCTGATTGGGAAGTAATAGGTTGCATAGAGTCTTTTAACGGAGTTTTACGTGAGCCAACCGAAATCGTAACCTTAGAAGAAAATAATGTAGCAGGCATATTAGTTCAAGGAGGTACAATATTAGGAACAACAAACAAAGGGGGTCCTTTTGCTTATCCTGTAAAAGATGCACAAGGCAATTGGACGACGATAGATGTGAGCGATCAAATGATAAGAAAGCTTCAATTTTTGGGCGTAGATGCAGTTATCAATATTGGAGGTGATGGTTCGCAAAGAATATCTAAGGCTTTATATGAAAAAGGTCTTAATATAATAGGTGTTCCTAAGACAATAGACAATGATCTTTCAATGACAGATTTCACTTTCGGCTTTCAAACAGCAGTACAAATAGCAACAGAAAGTGTAGATAAGTTAGTTACGACAGCAGCCTCACATAATCGTATTTTTATTCTTGAAGTAATGGGACGAGATGCAGGTTGGATTGCACTAAATGCAGCAATAGCAGGAGGAGCCGATATTTGTATAATTCCAGAGATACCTTACGATATAGAAAAGATAAAAGCAAAAATAGCAACTCGCTATAAAAAGGGTAGAGGCTTTTGTATAATAGTTGTAGCCGAAGGAGCAAAAAATCAACAAGGCGAACAAATCGGAGAAAAGTCAAAAGAAATTGGAAATAGACACTTTAAATTAGGGGGAATAGGCGAAGTAATCAAGTCAGAGTTGCAAGAAGCGGGAGTAACTAATGATATAAGAGTTTCAGTCTTAGGACACTTGCAAAGAGGTGGCACTCCAATTGCCTATGACAGAGTGTTGGCATCGGAATTTGGTGTAAAAGCCTTTGAACTTGCCAAAGCAGGAGATTTTGGTAAGATGGTAGCCTACAAACACCCTGAGGTAATATCAGTAACCTTGGAAGAGGCTTTGAAAGAACCACATTTGGTAAGTCCCGATAGCTTTTTAGTGAAAACAGCAAAAGGATTAGGTATTGCTTTTGGAGACTAAATAAAAAGTAGTATCTTTGCAAACTTTAAAAATTAAGTAATAAAAAATAAAAACAGACGAAAAATTTATGACACAACAACAAAACAAAGTAAAAGCTTGGTTAAGCCAGCTTGTTGACCCAAATGAAAAAATCTTTTCAAAACAATGGTTCATTTCTTATGGTTACATA
>RHMF01000950.1_pt1 | contig 13028 bp, 14 predicted proteins | sample 5365151 | NCBI WGS metagenome assembly RHMF01 (sample SAMN10266501, study PRJNA497801) | feces metagenome | isolation source: feces | host: Bos taurus | place: China: Prairie of Fairy Mountain | collected 2017-08-14 | reverse complement strand
GAGTTGATCAGAGAGTTATTCTGAAACTCTCACAGCTCTAATGGTTATTAGTTTTAGTGTTATTAATTATGTGGTTAGTATGAGGCATCCCCGCGTGAGCGGCGAAGTCTCATTTCGTTTTACAAAAGGCCGTCATGCCCTTCACAGGTCACGACGGCCATTGTTGGATATAGACTAACTCCATTACGATATACCGATATATTGAAATGTATAAATAGAAGTCAATAGTTTGAGTCTGGTCAGTAGCGTCTCTATCCATTATTAAACATTTGCAAAGTTCTTAAATCAGGAAATTCCAATAAATAGCATAAACCGATTATAAATCGGCAAAATCCGTATTTATTCAGACATTTTTGTATTTTTGTCACGAAAATGGACAAAACTATGAACAGACATATTTTCAATGAATTCGGACAAGACAGAATAATCATCTACAATATTGATGCATCTGATAGCTTTGAAGCCCCCATAAAGCTTCACAATTACCATCTGTTCATACTCGAAGATGGAGAATTGACTATTGACGTAAACCACAGGATCTTCTATATGAAACCTATGTCAAGTATCCATCTTTCAGCAGGTGACATCGTCAGAAACATCAGAGTCAGTAATGACATAAAAGGAAGGCACCTTGTCTTCTCACCTGAATTTCAGAATGAAATAAGGACAACCCGAAAATCCCCGATCAGTATCCAGCTGAAAAAAGAGTTTCCATACCAGGAGTTCTGCAAGGAGGAATTCGATTTTCTTACAGGGTCGGTTGAGCGTATCATCATGTACACGAACGAAACCTCTCACTATTACAGACCGATAGTAATCAAAAATGAGGTCCATAACCTTCTGCTCAACATATCGGACAAAAGAAGAAAAACACATGAAGATTCAATTATTAACGCAGGGCACCACGAGGTGATACGTGAGCGGTTCAGAAATCTTCTTGACGGGCATAGCGAAGAGCATCATAACGTGAACTGGTATGCTGAAGCATTGTCAATAAGTCCTGATTACCTGTCAAAGATCATCAGGGAGTTTGACGGATCTTCTGCAAGAGTATGGATAAACAAAAGCATCATAGACAAGGCTGTATTCATGATGAAACAATTGAACCTGACGCTGAAGGAGATCAGCGCCAGACTGCATTTCCCCGATCAGTCAAGTTTCGGACGCTTCTTCAAGACAAATACCGGCCAGTCCCCGAGAGAATACCGTAAAGGACTAGCCGGCACTGAAGTCTGAAACACTTTCTAAAGAACCGTATGGTCAAGAAGTATCTTCAATCCCATGGCAATCAATATGAAGCCACCTGCGAATTCTGCTTTAGACTTGTAACGGTTCCCGAAGACATTGCCTATATATACCCCGACTCCGGAAAAAAGAGCAGTAGTGATGCCTATCAGAAGGATGGCATGCCAGATGTTGACCTTCAGGAAGGCAAAAGAGACTCCGATAGCCAAGGCATCAATACTGGTAGCAATGGCCATGGCAAGCATGGTCTTGAATGAAAAGTCAGGATCCACACTGCAGCATTCCTCTTTATGGAAAGATTCCTTGATCATGTTTCCACCGATTATTCCAAGAAGGATGAAGGCGATCCAATGATCCACACTCGAGACAAAATCAGCAAAACTTACTCCTAGAAAGAATCCTACCAGAGGCATCAATGCCTGAAAGCCTCCGAACCATAAAGCAGTCAGCCCGGCATGTTTCGGACGCAAGTGCTGCACTGACAGTCCCTTGCATATCGAGACGGCAAAGGCGTCCATTGAGACGCCCACCGCTATTATCATAAGTTCCGCAATTTCCATCAGAAATCAATTTCAAGGTATCCTACATTCATTCCCCACTTCCAGTTCTGCACTACTACGACTTCCTCTCCATCCGGATTCTCTACGACCTGCTTCTTATGCAGAAGTGTATGAGAATGGCCACCGACGATCAGATCGACATTACGCGTCTTGGACGCCAGCTCCTTATCTTCACCATAGCCGAGATGCGAAAGGCATATGACCATATCGCAATCCTTTTCATTCTTCAGAAAAGCAGCATAGGAGTTGACTACTGCTGCAGGATCCATATATTTCAAGGTCATCGCTATATCTCGGTCAACAACCCTCATTATATCAGTCAGAAGGCCGATGACACCTATCTTCTTACCGGCTTTCTTCAACACGGCATATGGTCTTACGAGGCCTTCCAAGGCAGTTCCTTCAAATGAATAATTGGCACATACGACTTCCGCTTTAAGATTCTTCAATCTTCTGGCCAGTTCATCGATGCCATTATCAAATTCATGATTACCCAGACATGCGACATCGAACTTCATCGCATTCATGACGTCTATCTCAATGTTTCCTCCCAGTTCTGTGAAATAAGATGTACCCTGCCCATAATCACCTGCATGCATAAGCAGGACATTACGTCTGCCCTCCGCACATCTGACGCTATCAATGAAAGCTGCTTGTTCTATGACTCCTCCCCTTCCCTTATAATCACCGGAACGCTGGGGATCTATATGGCTGTGGGTATCATTCACATGAAGGATAACAAGATCCTGTGCATCAAGCACAAAAGCAGCTGATGCCGCTAATAGAACCATTATCAGTCTTTTCATTTTCTTCTCTCCTTCAAATCTTTAACAATTATACGGCCGTCTTTCTTATACTCGATAGGTCTTCCGGCAGCTGTCTCCGAACAGACAAAATCAAGTACCGCATCGATAATATCCTCCTGCTCGAAAAGAGTAACGGAAAGTGCATTCTGTTCAAGTGAAAGGCCGTCACCTCCTCCCAGGAGAAAAGATATGGTCGCAAGCCCATAAACTTTTTCATCATCAATCGGTTCGCCTCCGATTTCTGCAGACAGAAGCTTGCCTCCATCAGCCACCACTCGCACGCCTCCAAGGACCTGGAAACGCCCCGCTGCCATACTCTCAAGAATATTTCTGATCTGCTTTCCGGTATGCTCGACGTACACAAGCTGATTCTTGAACGGGAACATTGAAAGCATATCATCAAGAATGATGTCTCCCTTAGGCATATCTATTCGGATACCTCCGAAATTTACTATTCCGATATCGACTTTTTTCCCAGCAAGTTGCTGCGTTCTGGCCATGACGATATCTACAAACCAATTTGAAAGAGCACTCTCAGGATATGAAACCTCCATAGCATCGGTAGAATAACCAATCACGTCTTTCACGCGAGCCATGGCAGGCTGAGCATCAATAACCACATGTGCAGTCTTTCCGACAATAGAGTTTCTGGCATATTTCTTCCCATTCGGAGCAATATATCTGCAGCCTTTAAAGGTTCCTACTGCCTCGTCAACATTATCCTTGGACGGAGCGACACAACCTGTCCTGCTGCCGTCCATCGCGACATGCCTCCATTCATACTCCTGAGCGACAGCCACCGAAGCAACTATCAAAGCACATATAAATAGAACAAACTTCCTCATACTAATTCTGCCTAAGCCATTTCCACAAATCCTTGAACGTAGTCTTTTTGCCGAACATCAGAATACCGATCTTATAAATCTTCGCCGAAGCCCAACCGCATGCCACGAATGTCGCCAGCAGCAATACGATTGACAACGCAAGCTCCCACATCGGCACACCGAAAGGAATACGCGCGAGCATCACGATAGGAGAAGTGAACGGAATCATCGAACACCACCACACGATCGGGCTGTCAGGTGCGTTGAATGCATAAATGGCAACAAAGAAAGCGAGCATCAGCGGTACGGTCACCGGCATCTGAAGCTGATTCGTATCAGCCTCATTCTCTACGGCAGATCCGATAGCAGCAAAGAAGGAAGCATAAAGCAGATAACCGAGGGCGAAATAAACGATGAAGGCAAGGACCATCTGTACCCAATCGATATCTTTGAGCGTACTGAGAACTGCTCCCAGACCCTCTTCCTCAGCAGCCATGGCAGCAGTCATGTCAGCGACGTCAACACCTCCCATCTGAGCGGTCATCTCCATCATCTGCTCGGTCTGGGCAGGATCTCCCATAAGAGAATCAAAGCCGACAAAAGCAGAGAAACCGCCTACAAGCAGCAAGGTAAGCACGATCCAAAGGAAGAACTGGGTCAAAGCCACACATGCAACACCGATGATCTTTCCAAACATGAGTTCTGTTGCCTTCACCGATGACACCAATACTTCGACCACTCTGCTGGACTTCTCTTCTATCACGCTCTGCATCACCATACCGGAGAACATCGCGATGAACATGTAGATAATGATCGAAAGCACCATTGAAATGACCATATACACTTCTGAAGATGTAATCTTCTCTTCACCAGACTCGTCCAAAGTATATGTCGCCATCGAAACATCGGACTTCACGTCTTCCATGATCTGCTTGAGGTCTGTAATGTCATAGAGAGCAAGACGATAATCCTCAACAGCATCATTCACCTTTGACTGAACACCCTCCTTCAATTCCATGCTGAGAGGTTTAGGTGAATAGGAAGCGACGCTCACTGTCCTGGCAGCCGAATCTATCGGAGATACGACTACAAGGGCATCAAGGCCAAGAGACTCGAATCTCGCCTTCATCGTATCGACAGGTTCAGCCGAATAATCCTCATACTCAAGCGCATCAGTATCGACAAGGTACGGCATCACTATACCGGACTGGTCCACCACTGCAACCTTTTTTCCGGTATCCTTCGCCATGAACATGATGACACTCGGAAGAATACAGATAGCCGCAAAGAGTATCGGCACCAGGAATGTTGTCAACAGGAATGACTTCTTTTTTACGCGTGTAAGATATTCGCGCGAAATGATGGTCTTTATGTTTCTGAATTTCATAGCTTATTCCCCCTCTGTTACAAGTTTGATGAAAATATCATTCATGCGCGGAACGAGTTCCTTGAATGAGTTTACGGTAATGCCCTGAGCAATTATCGCCTTAAGCACCTCATTGCCAGTCACATCTTCAGCAAGAGACAGCACGGCAGTATGACGTCCTGAATCGTCCTGATCAGACAGAACCTTGAACACTCCTGGTTCTGAAGTCACACTTGTCTTTGATGTATATATCAGCTCTACATTATTGTTGCCATACTTGTGACGGATCTCATCAACACCACCGGAGATCACTACATGGGACTTATTGATTAATGCGATATTGTCACACAGTTCCTCGACAGACTCCATGTTATGTGTCGAAAGAATGATGGTAGCGCCTTCTGCCTTGAGCCTGAGGATTTCCTCCCTGATGACTTGCGCATTGACCGGATCAAAGCCTGAGAAAGGCTCATCAAGAATAAGCAGAGAAGGCTTATGCACCACAGTAGTGATGAACTGAACCTTCTGAGCCATACCCTTGGACAGTTCCTCGACCTTCTTGTTCCACCAGCTCTCGATACCGAATCTCACGAACCACTTCTTCAGTTCCGTCATGGCATCACGATAGCTCATACCCTTGAGCTGGGCAAAATACATAGCCTGCTCGCCTACCTTCATCTTACGGTACAATCCTCTTTCTTCAGGCAGGTAACCTATCTTCTCGACATCGTCCTGAGTGATAGGCCTGCCGTCGAAAAGCACTTCGCCGGCATTGGGGATAGTAATCCTGTTTATTATACGGATCAACGTTGTCTTTCCGGCTCCGTTAGGGCCGAGCAGACCGAAAATCTTTCCTTTCGGAATGTCCACAGACACATGGTCAAGAGCAATCTTCTCACCAAAACTCTTGCAGACATCTTTACATTGAATAAGTCCCATTTTATATTACATATTTAAAATTTTCGCAGTCATTTCGACCATAAGTTCAGCGGGAGAAGCCTCTCCTACATCACCGCCTTTTCCCTTATAGTCATATTCCTTCAGCAGCGCAATCACTGCCATGCATTTCTTTACAGGATAATTCCTCACAGCCGTATCATACTCGCTGAAGAAATACGGATTCACGCCAAGCACCTTGGATTTCTGATCGTTAGCCGGTCTCGGAGTCTGCATCAGAAGAGCGCCGTATTTCAAAATCCTGTAGAAATGGGTGTATAAGGCACTAACTGCCATAGGCATGGCAAACTTAGCGGATGAGCCTATATATGCAGCAATACGCAATGCCTTTGCCGGATTCTTCATGGACAATTCCCTAGTCAGCTCGAAAATGCTGAACTGACGGCTGATACCCACATTCTTCTCTATGTCAGCAGCACTTACCTCGACAGTCCCTTCCGGAAGATTCTTCAGCATCTTCTCCGTTTCGATAGCAATCTTGTTGAGATCGGTACCGGCATGCTCTCCTAACAAAGCCGCAGCATCAGGCGCTATCCTCAAACCTTTTGTCTGATAGAACATGGATATCCATTTCGGCATCTCATAATCCCTGAGAGCCTGAGAATCAACCACAACTCCCATCTTCGACACGGTCTTATACAATGATTTCCTCTTGTCTGCACTCGCGCCATGCATAGCGATTACCAGAACTGTTGACTCCAAAGGTTTCTGGCAATATACTGCCAGTTCCTCAAGAGTCTTCATCATCTGAGCCTCCTTTACGACCACAAGCTGGCGTTCCGCAAACATCGGATAACGACGGGCAGCCGTAATCACAGCATCGGCATTCACGTCCGCACCATAACATACGGTCTGATTAAAGTCACGCTCACTCTCGTCCAGACAATGTTCCAGGATGGCGTCACATACCATATCGACATAATACGGTTCATCTCCCATAAGAAGATAAACCGGCTTGAAGACGCCGTTGCGGGCGTCCTTGACAATTTCCCTGCAAAGGGAATCGGTCTCAGCAAATCCTTTAGCCATAATCTGACAAATATAATACTTTTAGACGACAAGGCAGAGGAAAAACTACAAAAAAACGAGGATGACCGACACTTATCAGTCATCCTCAATCTATTGATTCATCTTAAGCTGTTATTCAGCTCTTCTCTCCTTTACTTTCACAAGTTTCTCTTTGAGAATGTCGGCGCAGTCAACTACTGCGTCTTCGAAGGTCTTCGCATTCTTCTCGACCACGATCGTGCTGCCAGGAATACTCACCTGAACCTTCACATTCTTGTTCTCATGGTCTGGAAGCAATGAAAGCGCCACATCCACTCCTGTTACTGCATCATAGAATTTCTCGATCCTAGAGAACTTCTTCTCGATAAAGTCCAACAGTTTCTGATCTGCATTGAACTTGATGCTCTGAACTCTAATCTCCATGTTTACCTCCGTTTTTTGCCCTTGGGTGGGCTTGTTTATAAATTTCCTTAAGCCGGGCAACACTGCTATGGGTATAGACCTGAGTCGTAGCCAGTGACGAGTGGCCCAACAGTTCCTTTATGGAATTGATATTGGTATTCTCATCCATCAGTCCGGTAGCAAGAGAGTGACGCAGTACATGAGGCGACTTACGTCCGGTAATGCCATTCTGCGCTCCCAGCTCCTTCTTGACTGCTCTGTCCACAAACATCGGATAAAGCTTCTTACCCATGTAAGTGACAAGGAGCGGCTCTTTCAAAGACCTTTTACCTCCGCACAATGCCTCAACTGCTTCCAAATATAACAATATTTCTTCAGATAATGAAACAATCAGCGGAATTTCTCGCATTTTATCTCCTTTTCCCCTCACTTTGACAACTTTTCTGCCAAAATCGATATCTCCGACTGTCAAGCCGATAAGTTCGGCTCTTCGCAGACCAAGCGAATAAAGCATGGAGATGATAAGCCGGCCCAGAAACGACCCATATTGTTCCTTTCCGCTTTCTGTATTTATATTGTTCAGCAGAAAGTCAAATTCATCACGTTCCAGAAGCCATGAGGTCTTCGAGAAATACTCCGCCATAGCCTCCTTTCTATAAAACACGGGCAGCCGCTTTTCCACCTTAGGTTTTGAGATAAGTTTCACAGGATTGGAAGCAAGAAGGTCATTCATCATAAGGAAACGGCAGAACCCGCTCAAGACCGACATATGAAGACTTACTGTCTTTGCGGACAAGTCCCTTTCAACCATCTCAACCACATAATCCCTCAAAACAGGCACCTTCATGGCCTCGACTATTTCCTTGTCGGTCATATCATTTCCCTCCCCTACGCAACTCACAAAATCCGCTATGACATCGCCATATAAGGTCACAGTCCTCTCGGAATATCTCCTGATATCCCTTATATAAGATATATATCTAGCGATAATTCCCATATGTTCAATTTGCAATATGTATATGTGAGGCAGCGGCATGTCCCTGGCTAAGAGGCGTCTCCCGACAGAGAGACGGGAAGCACAGAGCACATATACATATTGTCATTTAACCGGAAACAATCCCATATCGGCAGCCTTAGCCCTCATGAAAGCATCTGCCGCCTCAAAGGAATTCTCTATATCACCATCAAGAATCGCATTCTTCACTGCTTCCTTAAGCACACCGATGGTATTGCAAGGTTCGATACCGAAAAGGTCCATGACATAATCTCCTGTAATAGGATTCTTGAAATTACGGATCGCATCCTTTGCCTCTACCTCGACCAGCTTTGTCTTTACCAATTCGAAATTGGCATGCAGACGCGCCACCTTACGAGGATTCTTGGAAGTGATATCCGCATTGCACAGAAGCATGAGATCGTCGATATCATTCCCGGCATCAAAAAGAAGCCTGCGCACAGCTGAATCCGTAACCTCCTCAGTTACAAGGGCTATAGGTCTGAGATGAAGTCCTACCAGTTTCTGAACATATTTCATCTTCTCATTCAGAGGCATCTTCAGTCCTTGGAAAATCTTCGGAATCCACCTTGCCCCTACCACTTCATGTCCATGGAATGTCCAGCCTAAGGCAGGATCATATTTCTTGGTAGCCGGTTTTGCAATATCATGAAGCAGAGCAGCCCATCGCAGCCATACATTCGGCTCGGTGCGCACCTTCTCGACCTCCACGCCATCCTCAAAGACAAAATCTTTCAAAGTACCCTCAGCGATAGCCTGCATTTCAGCAGCAGCGACATTGTCAAGAACCTCGAGGGTATGAGAAAAGTTCTCCTTATGTCCCTTCCCCTCAACAGTTTCCACACCTTTAAGCTTCGCCAGCTGCGGAAGGACATATTCAAGAAGTCCGGTCTCATCAAGGAGCCTGAATCCGATGGAAGGTCTTGGGGTCACAAGGATCTTATTCAGTTCCTCCACAATCCTCTCCTTGGAAAGGATTTCCATACGGTCCTTGTTTCTCTTTATGGATTCAAGCGACTCGGGAACTATGGTGAATGTCTGCCGAGCGGTCGTCAGCTTGGTTGCAAACCTGATGGCACGGACCATTCTGAGAGGGTCATCACTATATGTGGTATCCGGATCCAGCGGAGTACGGATTATGCCGGCAGCAAGGTCTCTGATGCCTCCGAACGGGTCCACCAATGCTCCGAAATCCTCCTTCTGAAGACTGAAGGCCATTGCATTGATGGTAAAGTCCCTTCTGAGCTGATCGTCCTCCAGCGTACCGTCCTCTACGATAGGCTTACGTGAATCCCTGCGGTATGACTCCTTTCGAGCACCGACGAATTCCACTTCAATGCCTTTGAACTTGAGCATCGCAGTACCGAAATTCTTGAATACGGACACATAGCTGTGCACACGTTCACCTACAGCCTCGGCCAGTTCGATACCGCTGCCCTCGACCACTATATCTATATCCTTGCTCGGACGCCCGAGAAAACAGTCGCGAACATAGCCGCCGATGACAAAGGCCCTTACGCCCTTCTCTGCAGCCACTTCCGAAACAATGGAAAATATCTTATGGTCAAGAAAGCCTTGAGTTATTGTTGCTGACATATCATCTCATTATAAGTAGGGACCTTTTCTATGAATGCAAACCCATCTTCCTTCCTGGTACAGACGAAAGTTCTGGTCCCGTTTGTAATCATTATATACCTCACATTCAGCACCATATTGTATCGTATGGCCTGGTCCAGCACCTCACCGGTAAGCTCGACTTCCGGCCTCTTGCATTCAACCACCATAAGCGGCTGAGCCTTACGGTCATACACTATGACATCCGCACGGAACTGCTTGCTTCCCAACTTGAAGCCAGCCTCGCTCATCATCATGTGGGCAGGCACATGCAGCTGCCCGGCAAGCACACCGATACACCATTGGCGTACCCTCTCCTCGGGAGTGAGCGCCACCTCCTTTTTCCTCAACGGATCCCATATGGTCAATCTGCTGTCCGACATTCTGCAAATATAGTCAAAATAATTGTTAGCTTTGCACCAGGAAATCATAAGAATGGGCAAAAACAGAAGACATAGCAGCGAAGAAGACCTTAAGATCATCTTCGAAGACCGTTGGCTTATCGTTGTGGAGAAGCCAAGCGGCCTGTTGAGCATGTCCACAGGCAGGCCAGGCGAAGAAACAGCCTACTCCATGCTTACGGAATATGCCGGCAGAGTATTCATCGTGCATCGTCTTGACCGCGACACGTCCGGACTTCTTGTCTTTGCCAAGGATTCCGACACGAAAGAGGCTCTGCAGTCGAACTGGAACGAAGCTGTGCAGGCTAGGAAATACACGGCCCTGCTTGAAGGCGATATACCTGACGAAGAAGGCTGGATAGAGACATGGCTATATGAGAATCCTAAATCGATGAAAGTACACTGCTATGCCCTTGCTCCGAACGACACTCCAGAAAAGCCACCAAGAAAAGACTGGCAGTTTGCCTCTAGCCATTGCCGGTCGCTCAAAAGAGGCATGATTGACGGGGCGACATACACGATGGTAGAGTTCGAGCTGGAAACAGGCAGGAAAAACCAGATCAGAGTACATTCGGAATGGATAGGACATCCGATCGCAGGTGACAGGAAATACGGAGCCAGAAGCAACCCTCTAGGCCGTCTGGCCCTTCATGCTCATATCCTTTCTTTCATACATCCATGGACGGGACAGACCCTGGACTTTTCGTCCCCACTTCCTCGATGCTTCAGGAAGCTTGTCTAGATGACTCCGGAACCAAGCATCTCATCTCCGTCATACCAGACTGCAAACTGACCCGGCGTAATACCACGCTGTGGTGCATCGAACAGCATGTACAGACCATTATCACGCATGATGACAGTAGCATCCTGAAGAGGCTGACGATAGCGGATACGCACCTTGTAACGGCGCATTTCACCAGATTCCATAGCCAGATCCGGCCTTATCCAATGTATCTCAGCAGGATCGATCCTCAGACAGCTGCGTGACAGGCCTTTATGAGTATGTCCCTCTCCTACATATATTATGTTTTGAGGAATATCTGTTTCAATGACGAAAACAGAATCCTTATGACCTCCGATATTGAGGCCCTTGCGCTGGCCGATGGTATAGAACTGGGCACCATCATGCCTGCCCACTATCTTTCCGAAAGGATTCTCTTTATAGCGTGTCTTCTTGATGTGTTTCCTTCCGCTCCTGTAAGTTTCAGTCTCGAATCTTATATCATATCTTACCGGTTCAGAGAGGCGTTTTAAATCGTCGTCTGACAGAGCAGATATCTTGTCCATATCGAAAGGGCAACCTTCATTATCCGAAGGCAAGGCCTTGTCTTCAGACACATAATCCGTAATCATCTTCGCCGCTCCCCCGTCTTTCAGCAATGAATCCAAAGTCGCCTTAAGGAATGCATAGTGCTCATCATCAGCATAGTATTCATCAAAAACTTCCACCACATCACCTTCGCATGGTTTCAGTTTCTGCTGGAGGAATATAGGCAGATCGACCTTTCCGACGAAGCATATTCCCTGTGAATCCTTCTTGTCCGCAGACGGGAGATCCGCTTCATGAGCCAGCCTTCTTACCTCAGGTTTCACTATATCACCTATAGGGAACATCGCCTGAGACAATTGCTCCTGAGTAAGCTGGCAGAGGAAATAGCTCTGGTCCTTGTTCGGATCCGTTCCTGCTAGAATCCTATATACAGGGCCGTCCGGACCATCGATGGTTTCCTTGCGGCAATAATGACCGGTCGCTACGTAATCGGCTCCTAGTTTCCTTGCACATTTGAGGAATGCATCGAACTTTATCTCCCTGTTGCATAGGACATCCGGATTGGGGGTCCTTCCTTTCTCATATTCATCGAACATATAATCGACAACACGCTGGCGGTATTCCTTGCTAAGGTCCACGAAATAGAATGGGATCCCGATCTTCCTGGCCACAAGTTCAGCCACGAAACGGTCTTCTTCCCATTCGCAGTCTCCATGAAGCGTAGTCGAAGCGTCGTGCCAGTTCTGCATGAACAAGGCAAAGACATCATAGCCCTGCTGTTTGAGCAAAAGAGCCGCAACACTGGAATCAACACCTCCTGAAAGTCCTATACACACCTTAATTTGTCCGTTATCTGCCATATTATGAGACATTTTCAATAAAAAAGCATTATATTTGTGAAGTCTGCAAAGATAATTTAATTGAACTGTTATGACAAGCAAAGAAATAAAAATCGCTTATCTGGAATATGAATCGATCGACCAGCTCGATACTGCCGACAGGGAACTCGCAGAAGCGGCAATCCAGGCCACCGTTGGTTCATACGCTCCTTATTCTAAGTTCAATGTAGGAGCTGCAGTACGTCTTGACAACGGCACGATCATCAAAGGATCCAATCAGGAGAATGCGGCTTACCCTTCCGGTACATGCGCTGAAAGGACTGCAATGTTCTATGCAGCAGCGGCTTATCCAGACAACGCCATCACGGATATAGCAGTAGTTGCCAGCCAGAACGGACAGATCTGCGAAAATCCCGCGACCCCATGCGGAGCATGCCGTCAGGTCATGGCCCAATATCAGACAAAGGGTGGCAAGCCTATATCCATCATTCTTGTCGGTTCCGGACGAATCTGGAAATTCTCCAGAGTTGACGATATACTGCCACTCATTTTTGACAGCATCTGATTTTTCAAATGAAGGCATAAATGACGATTTTTTTTGCAATCGCAAAAAAAATAAGTACATTTGCAGTCGGGAAAGTCATACACGACCAGCTCCCTCCGAATTCCCCCAGGGCTTGACCGCAGCAAGGGTAGGAGGTCGTAGCGGTGCGATGTATCA
>RHMF01001037.1_pt1 | contig 13037 bp, 10 predicted proteins | sample 5365151 | NCBI WGS metagenome assembly RHMF01 (sample SAMN10266501, study PRJNA497801) | feces metagenome | isolation source: feces | host: Bos taurus | place: China: Prairie of Fairy Mountain | collected 2017-08-14 | reverse complement strand
AAAAAAACGGCTGGTGTTTGAAGAATTTTTCATTTTCTCTGCCGGCCTGGCCCTTATCCGGGCAAAACGGGCAACAAAGGTGGTTGCGCCATATAAAAACGCCCAGTTGCAGGCCTTTTTACAGGCCTTGCCCTTTACTCTCACCGGGGCCCAAAGCCGGGCAATCGGGGAAATCACCCAGGATTTGCTGTCCGGAAAGCCTATGAACCGCTTGGTGCAGGGGGATGTGGGCAGCGGCAAAACGATGGTGGCAGCCGCAGCCGCCTGGCTGGCGGTCCAAAACGGCAAGCAAGTAGCCCTTATGGCCCCTACGGAAATTTTGGCAGAACAGCATTTTCTCGGTCTTGGCAAACTTTTGGAGCCTTTGGGGGTGCGCCTTTGTCTGCTCACCGGCTCTATGAAGGCCAAAGAAAAGCGGATTTTCCGGGAAGCCATTGCCCAGGGCCAGATAGACCTGGTGATTGGTACCCACGCACTGATCTCCGAAGACACGGCATTTAAGAACTTGGATATGGTGATTGCCGACGAGCAGCACCGCTTTGGAGTGGCCCAACGGGCCGCCCTTAGCCAAAAGGGGAAAGACCCCCATATTTTGGTCATGTCTGCCACCCCCATTCCCCGGACACTGGCCCTGCTGATGTACGGGGACCTGGATGTGTCTGTTTTGGATGAACTGCCGCCGGGCCGCCAGCCGGTGGATACCTTCCTGGTAGATGAAAGTTACCGATCCCGGCTCAATGGCTTCATCCGAAAGCATGTGGATGCAGGCAACCAGGTCTTTGTGGTTTGTCCGGCGGTGGAACTGGAAGAGGGACAGAACATAAAAGCGGTGGAAGCCTGGGCAGAAACCCTGCAAAAAATGGTTTTCCCCGATTATAAGGTCGCCCTTCTGCACGGGCAGATGAAAGGCAGCGAAAAAGAAATGGTGATGCGGGCCTTTGCCAACAGGCGGGCGGATATTCTGGTGGCAACCACAGTGGTGGAAGTAGGCGTGGATGTGCCAAACGCCACCTTGATGGTGATTGAGGATGCAGACCGGTTTGGCCTTTCCCAACTCCACCAACTCCGGGGCCGGGTAGGCAGAGGCCGGTATAAGAGTTACTGCGTTTTGTTCAGCCAAAACCAAAATCCCCAAACATTGAGCCGGATGAAGGCTTTTTGCAAAACAAATGACGGCTTTAAGATTGCAGAAGAAGATTTGCGGCTCCGGGGACCCGGTGATTTCTTCGGGGCAAGACAGTCGGGCCTTCCTGCCTTCCGGGTGGCGAGTTTAAGTTGCGATTTGCAGACACTGAAACAGGCCCAGGAAGCATCCAAAACCTGGATTGAGCATTCCGGCACCGCCCAAACGCCCGAAAGCGGGGCCCTGAGAGAACGAATTGCCCAACTCTTCGCCCGCAACGAAGGCACAATGAACTAAAAAGGCACCTGCAAAAGCAGGTGCCTTTTTGTTGTATAAAGAAAGTACCACCGTTTATGCGTAGGGACGGAATTTGGGATACACACCGATTTTATCCGGGGTGTGCTCCGGGAGTTGATAAATATCGTGGCCGGGGAAGTTATTGCCCTCCACCAGGCAAGGGCCGTCGGGTGTAAAGGCAATATCCCAACCCACATAGGCCATTTGGGGGATTTCCCGGGCAGCGCCCAGTACCAGTTCGATGGCCTTTTCCCAATCCGGGAACTGGAAACCCTTGATAGGGGTGCCGGTCATAGGATGCTGGGCGTACAAGGTTTTATTTTTATCAATGGCTTTATCCAAAACGATGCCGGTTTTTTCGTCCACCGGCACCACCATACCGCCACTGTTGAAATTATCCACGTGGCGGCCGCCGTTGCCGATACGGAAATAGGTGCAAATCAGATGGGGCTGGCCATCCTGCAAAATCGTAACGGCCCGGACTGTGTTGATGGCGTGGGGGTAGATGGCGGCCACTGCCGGGTGCTGGGTAATCAGTTGCTCCAATTCAAAACTGCCCTCTAAGCCCAAAAGATAGGCAAGGCAGTCTTCCCGACTGGCAAAATCCGCTCCGTTTATCTTCTCAATTCCCTTGCCGCAGGCCCCATCCACAGGCTTTGCCACAAAAACAGGATGCTTTTCCAAAAAAGCAAGGAGTTCTTCCCGGTTTTCTTCCGCCACTTTCACAAAATCCCGGCGGACATACTCGGAAAACCGCTGATTAAAATCCAACTTACTGATGAATACCCCGGCGTATTCCGGGTTATTATATTTCTTAACCAAAGCGTCGTTCCGACCCCGGGTCAGGCAGGTATCCCGCTGGGCGGGGGTCATAGCATACATTTCAAACAGGTCGTAATCCATATAGCCTGCCCCGTATTTTACGGCGCAGTCCCGCATATCCCGGAAAATGGCAATCCGGCCTTTTCCGGTTTTCTTATGGATGCTGTTGATTTTTTTTAGCATAGCGCCGTAGTTCATATGAAAAAGGCGCTTGAAAACGTAGATAAGGTTACCCATTTTCGCCCTCCACTGCTTTGCGCAGTTCTCCTGCCAAATAGAGCATATTTTGCGGATCTGCCTTGCAAACCTTCCGGTCGTAGGTTAACAGGCCGTTGATTTCTTCTTCCACGTCGCAAATCTGAGTCAGAATACAGGCGCACAGGCCCTTTTTTGCGGCCGGAAGCACCTTGTCCCGGTAAAGGCTTTCCAAATCGGACCGGAATTTATCCAAACCGTCACATTTTCGGTAGCCATAGGACTTGGCGGGGCAGAAAAGATGGTCTTCCACCGGGAAGCAGTAACCGCCGCACTCGCTTAATACCAGGGGCTTGTCCCCGGAGCGGAGTTTACCCCAGGAGCCAAAATAAATGTGCAAACTCTCCACATCGGTGCTTGCGCCCCGGAACCAACCGGAGGTGGTGTCGATAAAGCGGCTGTCATCCATATGTTTCAGCCGGTCATAGGCACCCTCTGCGCAGAACTGGCCCCAACCCTCATTGAAAATGGTCCAGTAGCAGATGCAGGGGTGATTTTTCAGTTGGTTGACGGTGGCATCCATACAGGCATAAAAAGCCTTTCGGGAGGCGGGGTTATTGTGACTGCGAATGTCATTTTTCCGCTGGATGCCAATGGTGGGAAGCACCGTATCCCGGAAGAAACGGTAGTGGCTGTTATTTACCATATCCTGGAAAACCACCATACCCAGCCGGTCGCAGGAATAATAGAATGCCTCCGGCTCCACCTTAATATGCTTGCGCAGGGTGTTAAAGCCCAATTTTTTCATTTCCAGGATATCCTGCTGGAAGCATTTTTCGCTGGCAGGGGTGTAAAGACCGTCGGGCCAGTAACCCTGGTCCAACACACCGTGAAAGAAAAAGGGTTTTCCGTTCAGGCACAGCCGGGGAACACCGTCTACCACCTTGGTTTCCAAGGTGCGCAGGGCAAAATAAGAGTCGATGGCATCTTCCCCGCAGCGAACGGAAAAGGAGTAGAGTTTGGGATTTTCTGGGGACCAATGCTCCGCCTTTTCCGGGCGAAGGATGACCTTGCCGTTTTCCACAGGGATTTGCTTCCCTTCAAAAAGGGCAATGCCGTTCAGCGCCGGGGTCAAAGTGACGGTGGCCTGCTCCAAAGTAACTTCTATTTTCAGGTCTTCAATGTGGGTTTGCGGCACGCATTCCATCCAAACAGTCTGCCACACGCCGGAAACGGGGGTGTACCACATACCACCCCGGTCCAGCCTCTGCTTGCCGTAGGGCTGGGTTTTATCCCGCAAATCGTCCTTAATCCGCAGGGTCAGGGTCATTTCCTGGGAGCAGTCGTCGGTAATGTCAATAGAAAAGGCGTTGTAGCCGCCGGTATGCTTGCCCACAATCCGGCCGTTGACGAAAACTTCCACCTGCTGGTCCACTGCCCCAAAATGCAGCAGCAGCCGGCCACGCAAAAAGCCTTCCGGCAGAGCGACGGTTTTTTGGTAGAACAAAAACTGGTCTTCCCCGTAGTGGGCGTGGATGCCGGAAAGCAGACTTTCCGGGCAGAAGGGAACCAAAATGCTTCGGTCATACTGCCGGGGGAACTGCTTGCCTTTTTTGGCGGCAAAATCCCAAGGGCCGTTTAAGTTCAGATAACTTTCCCGGCGAAGTTGGGGCCGGGGGTATTCCTGCCATGCATTTTCTTCCGGGGTTTCTCCCAGGGTAGTATATAAATCACAAATTTTTACACTCATTTTTCTCTGTTTCTCTCCCCAACATAGGTAAATCTGCGAACAAAAAGCCCGTCTTTTTCTATGGTCTCCGACCACATGGAAGCAGGCCGTACCCAGAAGGCTTTTTCTCCGTAGCAGGCTCGGTAGAGGACCATTTTTTCCAACGTTTCCGAGTGGGTAACAATGCCGATCAGTTCGTATTCCCCGCCCTTAAAGTGGCGGTAAATACCCGGTTTCAGGTTTTGCTCCATAGGATCCACTCCCTTTCTTTCTCTACCTTTTAGGATACCATTTTTGTGAAACTATGTCAACCAAATGCGCAGGGGCAAATGTAGGTTTTTCCGGTTGAAAAAGGAAGAAAAAGGTGCTATACTGTATTCGTTATAAAATGGGAAAGTGGGGCGATCCGGCGTTGGCGGTTGTTTGGGCCACTGTGCTTTTGTTTCCTGCCTGCAATTTGGCAGCGGGTCTGCCCGTATTTGGCCTTTCTATGGCCTGGGCCGCCCTGGCGGCGGTGGCGGAAGAATGCTTCTTCCGGGGATTTGTGTTTACAGCCCTGCAGAAAAGGGGGAAATTCCCGGCGGCCATTTTATCCAGCCTTCCTTTTGCCCTTTTGCATCTTGTGAATTTGGCAAATGGGCCTGTGGGCTATACCCTTTTGCAGGTGGCGGCCGCTTTTTGCGTGGGCTTTGCCCTGTGCGGCCTTCTTTGGAGGACCAAAAAACTATGGCTTTGCATCCTTTGTCATTTGCTTATCAATCTGACAGGGGGCGAAACCCTTTCCCCCTTAGGCGTTAGCCTTACAATTCTTTGTATTTTCCTGTATGCCGTTTTCGGCTTGCGATTACTGAAAGATGAGGTGCAATTATGAGACTTTACATTGACCCCGGCACGGGCAGTATGCTCTTTACCATTTTAATCGGCGTGCTGGGCGCGGCGTTCTATTCTTTGCGGATGCTGTTTATCAAGCTGCGCTACCGGCTGGGAAGCGGCAAGGTAGAAGCAGTAGATGAGAAAATCCCCCTGGTGATTTTCTCCGACGGCAAGCAGTACTGGAAGGTGTTTGCTCCCATTTGTAAGGAACTGAGCAACCGGGGCCTGGAAGTGGTGTACTACACCATGAGCGAAGATGACCCGGCGCTTACTGCCCAAATTCCCGGAATGACCGCTGAATTTATCGGGTCTGACAACCGGGCTTTTACCAAACTGAACTTTTTGAAGGCCAATGTGGTGTTTTCCACCACCCCTGGCCTGGATGTTTACCAGTGGAAGCGTTCCAAGGATGTGGACTTCTATGTACATATCCCCCACGCCCCCAACGATATCACCCTGTATCGGATGTTCGGCATTGACTACTACGATGCCATCCTGCTTTCCGGTGACTATCAGGTAAAGCAAATCCGTCAGATGGAAGCCAAGCGGGAACTGCCCCAGAAGGACTTGCTGTTGGTGGGCATCCCCTATATGGATGATATGGCCGCCCGCCTGGAAGCCGTAGGTCCTGCCGAAGCCCATGAGCGAACGGTCCTTTTGGCCCCTTCCTGGGGTGACAGCGCCCTGTTTGGGGTATACGGCGGCAAGATTATTGAAAAACTGTTGGAAACGGGCTACCAGGTGATTGTCCGCCCCCACCCCCAGTCTTTCAAATCTGAAACGGCACTGATGGAAAAACTGATGGCGGCCTATCCCAATTCCGACAAACTGGAATGGAACCGGGATGGAGACAACTTTGAAGTGCTCCGCCGCAGTGATATTCTGATTTCCGACTTCTCCGGCGTTATTTTTGATTTTAGTCTGATTTACGACAAGCCTGTGATTTACACCAATCCCAACTTCGACCTGGGCCCCTACGATGCCTGGTGGATGGATGAGCCCCTGTGGACCACCACCGTTCTGCCCCGCATCGGCGCAGAACTGACGGAAGATAAGATGGACACCCTCAAGGATTTGATTGACACCTGCATCGAAGACCCCCGCTATGCCGAGGGCCGGAAGCAGGCCAAGGAAGAAACCTGGGCAAACTGTATGGGCGGTGCCAAGGAAGTGGCGGAGTATCTGGAGCAGAAACTGAAAACCCTGACACAGAAAAAGGAGGGTTAATATGTCCCTTTGGTATATTGTGCAATCTATTTTCATTGGCCCTCTGAAACTGGTCTTTGAAATTATCTACTCTCTGGCCTACCGTTTTTTGGATGACCCGGGCCTTTCCATCATCGCCCTGAGTTTGGCGATGAATTTGCTGGTTCTGCCCCTTTACCGCAGAGCCGATGCCATGCAGGAGCAGGCAAGAGATACGGAAAACAAATTAAGCCGGGTGGTTTCCCACATTAAAAAGACCTTCACCGGTGACGAGCGGATGATGGTTCTGCAGACTTACTACCGGCAGAACAACTATAAGCCCACCGATGCTCTGCGGGGCTCTGTGTCTTTGCTTTTGGAAATACCCTTCTTTATGGCGGCTTACCAGTTCCTTTCCAGTATGTATGTGCTGGAGGGCGTACCCTTTGGCCCCATTGCGGACCTGGCAAGCCCCGACGGCCTGATTACCGTTGCCGGCATCACCATCAATGTACTGCCTGTGCTGATGACCGCCATCAATGTGGTGTCCAGCGCCATCTATTTGAAGGGCTTCCCTCTGAAGACCAAAATCCAACTTTACGGCATGGCGGCCTTCTTCCTGGTGTTTTTGTATAACTCTCCTTCCTGTCTGGTATTCTACTGGACGCTGAATAACCTTTTCAGCCTGGTAAAAACCATTTTCTACAAGATTAAAAACCCCAAGAAGGTACTCAAGGGCGTGCTGGCGGTTTGCACCCTGGGTATTTCCCTGCTGATTGGCAAGGCTTTGCAGATACTGAAAGCCAAGAAGGGCGAAATCGAGGCACCCAAGCCCGACAAGAAGGTGTTTGTACTTTCCTGCGCTGTGCTGGCAATCCTTACAGGTTTGATGATTCCCTCTTCCGTTATCGGCGCCTCTGCCCAGGAATTTGTGGACATCTATGCCTTCCACAACCCCTTAAACTATTTGCTGGTTTCCGGTGCTATGAGTTGCGGCACATTCTTGGTGTGGCTTCCCGTATTCTACTGGCTGGCAAATGATAAGGGCAAGGTGATCCTTTCCCGGCTGGCAGCAGTGGCGGCCATTGCGGCGATGGTGAACTTTATGTTCTTCGGCTGGAATTTGGGTCTGATTTCCACCAACCTGCAGTACGATAAGGGCTTCTTCTACAGCCGCACAGAAAAACTCATCAACCTTTTGGTGTTTGCTGTGGTGGTTGTGGGCGTTTGGCTCCTGGCAACCAAGAAAAAGAAACTGATGGCCTCCGTTTTGGCAATTGCGGTGATCGGCACGGCCGCTATGACCGGCTGGAACAGCATTCAGATTGTCAAAGGCACCAACCAGGTCAAGGCCTATATGGAAAGCATGAATACGGAAGAAGCCCCCAATTTCCGTTTAAGCCAAACCGGACAAAATGTGATTGTAATTATGCTGGATAGAGCGGTGGGCTACTATATGCCCTACTATGTCCAGGAAAAGCCGGAACTGGCAGAGAAGTTTGACGGCTTTACCCATTATGTGAACACCCTTTCCTATGGCGGCCATACCAACTTTGGCGCCCCAGCCCTTTTTGGCGGCTACGAATACACCCCGGTGGAAATGAACAAGCGGGATGAAGAGTCCTTGGAAAGCAAGAACGATGAAGCGCTGAAAATGCTTCCTGTGCTGTTCAGCCAGGAAGGCTACGAAGTCACCGTTTGCGACCCGCCCTATGCAGGCTACTCCTGGGTGCCGGATTTGAGCATTTTTGATGACTATCCGGAAATTGACACCTATATCACCAAGGGCTTCTTCAAAACGAAAGAACAGCGGCAATCGGAAATTTCCAATAACTACCGCAACTTCTTCTGCTTTGGCCTGATGCGCTGTCTGCCTGTGGCCATTCAGCGGGCCATGTATGAAAGCGGTATGTATCACCAGGAATACACTGAAAATCCCGACTATGCCTTCTTTAACCAGAGCGCAGTCAATATGTTCCAGGCAAACGGCATGAACGGCCGGTTCGTGGACTGCTATGAAGTGCTGAAGAAACTGCCGGAAATGACCCAAATCACTTCCGACAAGGTTAACACCTATATGACCCTGGATAACGAGGCTGCCCACTCTCCTGTGCTTTTGCAGATGCCCGACTATGTTCCCTCCCAGACCGTAGACAACAGAGGCCTTGGCAGTACGGAACTGGTAGACGGCAAGGGCAATGTGCTGAAATTCACCAACGATAAGCAGATGGGCGAATACCATGTAGGTATGGCAACCATGCTCCGCCTGGCAGATTGGTTTGACTACCTGCGCGCCAACGGTGTCTACGATAACACCAAGATTATCCTGGTTGCCGATCACGGCTACAACCTGGGCCAGCAGCCGGATATGATTGTGGATATGGGCAACGGGGAAAAAGAGGATTGCACCTTCTATTATCCGCTGCTGATGGTGAAGGAATTTGGCGCAACCGGTTTTGAAATCTCCGAAGAGTTCATGACCAATGCGGATGTGCCTACTCTGGCTACTCAGGGCGCAGTGGAAAATCCGGTCAACCCCTTTACGGGCAAGCCCATTACCAACGCAGAAAAGTATGCCCACGACCAACTGGTGATCGTTTCCCGCCAGTGGAGCGCGGATGTAAACAACGGCGATACCTTTATTGCCGACAAGTGGGCCAGTGTCCACACGGACATCCGCAACCCGGAAAACTGGTCTTTCTACACCGGCAGTACCGTTCTGAAAGAGCATATTCTTCCCCAATAAGAAAAAAGGCACGCTTTGGCGTGCCTTTTTTAATGGATAATTCTCCCTTCCCCTATCTGCCGCTTACTATGTTCGAAGCGCCGATGAGCGGCCCTTTCTTGACAAAGAAATCCAATGTGTTATGATATAAGCACAATCAATAAAGAGGGAATGTTATGAAATACAGCATTGAAATCAAGCATTTATATAAGTCCTTCGGAGAAGTAAAGGCGGTAAACGATTTAAGCTTCCGGGTGAAAACCGGCGAACTCTTTGCCTTTTTAGGAGAAAACGGCGCAGGCAAATCTACCACCATTTCCATTATCTGCGGCACACTGCAAAAGGATAAGGGTGAGGTTCTTGTTTGCGAAGAAAATGTGGAGAAAGCCTCCAGCCAGGCAAAGCGGGCCTTGGGCGTGGTGTTCCAAAATTCGGTTTTAGATGGCAGTCTTACGGTAAAAGAGTGCTTGCAAAGCAGAGCCGCCCTTTATGGCATCACCGGCAAAGCCTTCCAAAGCCGGCTGGCAGAACTATCGGACCTTCTGGATTTTTCCGACCTGCTGAACAGGACAATCGGCAAACTTTCCGGCGGCCAGCGGCGGCGCATTGACATCGCCCGGGCCCTGCTCCATAAGCCCCAAATTCTGATTTTGGATGAACCCACCACAGGACTGGACCCCCAAACCAGAAAACTTTTGTGGGATGTGATTTCTTCTCTGCGGCAAAAGGAAAATCTGACGGTTTTCCTCACCACCCACTATATGGAAGAGGCGGCAGAGGCAGACTATGTGGTGATTTTGGACAAGGGCCAAATTGTGGCAGAAGGCACGCCTCTTGCTCTGAAAAACGCCTACACCGGGGATTTTATCACCCTTTACGGCCGGAAAGAGGAAGAAGTGGCGGTTTTGGGCCGTCCCTATAGCCCGATCCGGGACGGCTTCCGGATTTCCGTTACCAATACGGCCCAGGCAACGGAACTGATTTTGCAAAATCCGGACCTTTTCAAGGATTATGAAATCACAAAAGGCAAGATGGACGATGTGTTCCTTTCGGCCACCGGCAAAAAATTGGAAGGGGGGCAGGCAAAATGACCCAGTTTTCTGCGCTTTTTAAGCGGGACACCAAACTTTTCTTCAAAGATAAGGGCCTGTTCTTCACCTCTTTGATTACGCCCCTTATTTTGCTGGTGCTCTATGCGGTGTTTTTGGAAAAGGTCTATAAAGACTCTTTCCAAATGGCCATTCCGGCGGGCTTTACCATAGAAGACAGCTTGCTCAACGGCTTGGTAGGCGGGCAACTGCTGTCTTCACTTCTGGCCGTTTGCTGTGTGACGGTGGCGTTTTGCTCCAACCTTTTGATGGTCCAGGATAAAACTTCCGGGGCTTATAAAGATTTGTCCGTTTCCCCGGTGAAAAGCGGCACACTGTCCTTGGCCTATTACCTGTCCTGCGCCTTTTCTACCCTGGTAGTTTGCCTTGTGGCCCTGGGGGCAGGCCTTCTTTACCTCTATGTGACAGGCTGGTATATGACGGCCACCCATATTTTCGTGCTGATCGGAGATGTGGTGCTGATGGTACTCTTTGGTACCAGCCTTTCTTCCTTGGTCATTTGCCGGCTGACCACCCAGGGGCAGGCCTCTGCGGTTGGCTCTATTGTCAGTTCTGTTTACGGCTTTATTTGCGGCGCCTATATGCCTATTTCCAGTTTTCCCCAGGGTTTACAAAAAGCCTTGGGCTTCCTGCCCGGCACATACGGCACCTCCCTTCTTCGTAACCACTGTCTTGACGGCGTTTTTGAAGAAATGAAACGCCAGTCCCTGCCGGATGCCCTGATTACAGGGTTTAAGGACACAGTGGATTGTAACCTCTATGTGATGGATACCCGGGTGGAAATTTCCACCATGTATGCGGTTTTGGCTGGGGTAACAGCCCTGCTGGTGCTGGGATATATTCTCCTGTGCCGCTTCCAAAAGAAAAAGTAAAAGCCCCGTATGCGCCCGATATTGCAAAAAGGAGGATCGCTGTGCAAAAAAAGGTTGTTATCGGCACTTTTGCCGTGCTGGCCGCCGTGTTTTTAATATCCGCATACAATGTGATAAAGATACTTTGGGATAACTATCAGGTGGAAAAGACCTACAAGCAGTTACAAACCCAGTATGTAACAGTTCTGCCAGCCCAACCCTCCGGTCCGGAACAGGAAACACCTAACCCGGAGCCGGAAACCAAAGCGCCCCAAATGGCGGTGGACTTTGAGGCGCTGAAAAAGAAAAACAAAGATATTGTAGGGTGGCTTTACTGCCAGGATACCTATATCCACTACCCGGTGGTCCAAGGGAAGGACAACGCCAAATATGTCCGCACGGGCTTTGACGGAAACTGGCTGATAAGCGGCACCCTCTTTGTAGACTTCCGCAACCGTCCCCTGGGACAGGATAAAAACTATATTATTTACGGCCACAATATGAAAACGGACCGGATGTTTGGCTCTTTGGTAAAATATAAGGACCAGGCTTACTATGAGGCCCACCCCACCATGCTTTATTTGACACCGGAGGGGAATTACCTCATAGAAGCGGTGGCGGGCCGGATCGTGGATGAACAGGAAATCCTTTACGACCCCAATCCGGACCCGGTGACCTATGAGGCTTTTTTGCAAAACACATTGCAAAATTCCACCTTTGATTCGGGCATCTCCCTGGAGGAAGAGGATAGACTTATCATCCTTTCCACTTGCTCCCAGGAGCAGGAGACAACCCGGTATGTACTTTTATGCAAATATACGCCTATGAAAAAATGAACAGATGCGAATTTTCGCATCTGTTCATTTTTTCTGTGGCATATTACAAAAACTTTTTGTATTTTTGTAGCATTGATGCAGAAAATATAGGAAGGTTATTGATAACACTGACACCAGAGGGCAGGTTTTGCATAGCGATACATAGTCTCACACAAAGAACAACAGCGCAGTAGAATTTCTACTGCGCTGTAAATTTTATGGTGTCTTTTTTCTATCGTGCATTACAATGCCTACAAGGATGGTTGCAATCTGAATAGCATGGGTGCAAAGGGGACCAAAAGACGCAGTGACGGCATCGTACAGGACCCAAAGCCCAGTATTAACAAACGCCCATAGACGGTAATATTTTCCGCTTTTTTGACTGATGGAAAGAATAAATGCAAAAGCAGCCAGCAGTGCAATGATATCTGTAATGTGCGTAAAAACGATCAGGTTCACAATAAGAAACGCTGCAGCATAGATAGCAATAAGCCGTATAGGAATCGGTTTGTTTTTACATTCAAAAAAATAGTTGATAATCGCTTGTGCGGCTCCGACACAGCAGGTTGCAGCACCGTTGAAAGCTCCTGTTAGGAAATAACTTGATGCGAGCAATACATTGGTCAAAAAAACGAGCAGCAGAATCAGTGTCATATTTTTGCCGTTTAGAAGCGGTGGGATGCAGATACAGATCGTACCAAGGGTGCTTAAAACAAATGCAAGAAGTTCCATAGCTATTCCTCATCGTTAAAGCATCAAAACCGGTCATCATTATAATATTACTACGGGTGGAAAGTCAAGTGCAATTAAAGGTGCTTTTTTAATCACGAGGTATAATCTCCGTCAGTTTACAAATACTAACAGCGTAATTTGTAAAATTATTGTAGGGCGCAAGAAAGGCTTCTCCTTGAGGAGAAGCTGTCAGCGAAGCTGACTGATGAGGTGGAAAAGGAACCACAGAAACACCTCATCCGACCTCGCTGACGCTCGGCCACCTTCCCCTCAAGGGGAAGGCTTTTAGAAATGTAAAAGGAGAAAGATATATGAAAGCTACTGGCATTGTCAGAAGAGTGGACGACTTGGGGAGAATCGTCATTCCCAAAGAAATCAGAAGAACCCTCCGGATAAGAGAGGGCGATCCCCTGGAGATTTACACAGAGAAAGATGGGGGCGTGATTTTCCGGAAGTATTCCCCCATGGGAGATTTGCTGGAACTGAGCGGTCAACTTTGTCAATCTATGGCAGAGCAAGCGGGGGTAGCGGTGGCGGTTTCCGACCGGGATACCATTATTGCCCTGTCCGGCGCACCCAAG
>RHMF01006862.1_pt1 | contig 13054 bp, 8 predicted proteins | sample 5365151 | NCBI WGS metagenome assembly RHMF01 (sample SAMN10266501, study PRJNA497801) | feces metagenome | isolation source: feces | host: Bos taurus | place: China: Prairie of Fairy Mountain | collected 2017-08-14 | reverse complement strand
TTTCCCGAAGAAACCAATGCTGCAATTTGACCGTGAAGTTGATAAACAATTGACTATCTAATGATTATTTTCGTCGAATTCACGTTAAATAGCATTTCGTTGTGAAACGGAGTGCTATTTTCATCAATGCAATTGTGGAAGTTGTGAGTAATTATTTTGAAAAAAACTATTTGGATATTGTGTATGTCGTGGGATTGATGTAATTTTGCATCAATCTGAAGTACATACCATTCAGATTAATCTTTTATTCATACTATATTTTTTAAAATTTCAAATAGGCACTTCGTTGTGAAACGGAGTGCTGTTTTAATCAAAGCCATTAGAAATGATTGATACACATAATCTATAGCTACGCCTCTTTGGTTGTAATCTGTTTTTCAGTAAAATTAGCATCAATGTTTCAAATAAGGTTGTGGTTTTATAACCTTTTCAAAAACATTTTGTATCTTTGCGACGTCAATCAATTCACTTAGTCTATATGAAGTATCTTAATATAAAGAAGGCACTGGCGGCGTGGCAAGAGATACAGCCGTTGTCGGAGAAGGATCGGGAGAGGCTCAGCCGCCGCTTCACGGTGGACTTTAACTACAACAGCAACCACCTTGAGGGCAACACACTGACCTACGGGCAAACTGAGATTCTGCTATTGTTCGGCAAGGTAATTGGCGAAGCCGACGTGAGAGATGTGCAGGAAATGACTGCTAGTAACGTTGGGTTGAAGATGATGGCAGAAGAGGCCCGCGTAAAAGAGATGCCACTGACACAGAACTTCATCCGTACACTGCATAAGACGCTTCTGAGGGAGGACTATACGGTGTATCGAGATTTACCTGGCGGTGTGCAGACCAGTTATGTAATCCATGCGGGGCAGTATAAGACACGACCTAATAGTGTGATCACACGATACGGAGACCGATTTGAGTATGCCTCACCAGAGGAGACACCTGGACTGATGACTGACTTAGTGGACTGGTATAATGAAGCGGAACAGAAAGGAAAACTCTCACCTGTGGAACTGGCTGCATTGTTCCACTATAGATACATACGTATCCACCCCTTTGAGGATGGCAATGGACGCATCGCCCGGCTGATGGTGAACTTCATCCTGGCTCGTCACGACTATCCGATGATTGTTGTCCGTAGCCGCCAAAAAAGTGAGTATCTGGAAGCTCTACATCAAGCAGACCTCGAAGTAGGCCCTATTCCCAGTGATGGTGCCCATGCAGAGCTGAAAGACATCAAACCATTTCTCAAGTATTTTAATGGACTGGTGGCCAGGGAAGTGTATAATGATGTGCTGTTTGTGAGTGAGAGGGATGAGAATGTGTGGTGGTATGATGGTGAACGGATTTCATTCCGAACACCCAACTATACGAAGATACTAAATGCCATGCGCACAGAGCCCACACTGACTTTGGCTGACATGAAAGAAGTGACAGGTATCAGCATTACCGCCATCCAAAAACTTCTTGACCAATTGATTGACAAGAAGTTTGTGGAACGTGGCGAAAAGGATGGCAGCTGGAGAGTGTCTGTGACGCAGTGAAAATACCATTGATACCGGCTTATTAACATCAGCAGAAATGAGCATAAAAACTGTAGCGTAAAAACGGAAACATTTGTATAATGTTAGAAAATATGTACTATGCAAGAAAACAATAATAACAAATACTTTACCCTTGCCGATATCTTTCTGAATGTTTTGGAACAGATGGCTCAGGATGAAGGAAAAAGAACGTACATCAGAAAAATACGGACGCTGATAGATGTGCCTGAGTGTGCAGAATATCTGAATTTTGGCTTGATGAATGCAATGGGAAATCCAACTCCTATTGCCGAAAGGACTCTTAATAAGGCGATTGACTGCATCACTCATTTTTATGAAGACAACATTGAAGAGAACCAAGAGTGGACCCCTCATCAGAAAAAAGTTCAGAAGGAATTAATGCGAGAGTTCATGAGTGAGTATCGAACGGCAATAAAGAATTTCATTGCATCGAAGAAGTTATTGTATTATTAGACTAGTTTAGAATAAATGACTCAAAGATTAACAAAAATAAGAAAAAAGAGAACGTATCGTTATCATCTAGATAATCAATACAAAAAGAAAAGGCACGGACAATATTGTCACTATAAATATAGGGGCAAAAGGACGAAGAGAGCCAATGCAATAATACAAAAATCAGAAACTATATTGGGAGCAGAATTTGAGTCTCTTGTAATTCAGATTATTGACGCTATCTTCCCATTAGGTAATAATCAAGAGATTCAATTGTTTTTTAAAAACAAACCTTCTGAAGACGAAATACGTTCTTATATGAGGTCACATGCTCGAGAGTCTTTTAGAACTATTCATGCTGGATTCAAAAAAGCTCAGCATCTCATTATAGATGGTCTTTTGAAAATACAACCACAAATCAAATGGTCAAAAGATCAGTTAAAGGAAGCTCGGCGCCAAAAGTCTGATAAAAAGGATTTTTGGCTAGCAGAAATCAAAATTCTTGAATATAAAGAAGTTGTCTTGAAGCATCTTGCTGATACAATCTTCTGGCATTTGATTGAAGGGAAATTGTATGTTTCACGTCGTTTTTATCAGTATGTTCCTGGGAGTAAAAGCTTAGATGAAACTAACTATAAATCTGTTCTATTAGCAGCGAACAAGATAAATGAGAATCCCGATAATTTCGTGTTGTTAACTGATATAACGAATTATGTCCAAATAGGAGATTTATTTGGAGTTGTTGATGGCAACAGAGTGTTGATAGAAGTGAAAGAAGGAGATAGAAATTATGAGATTCTAAAGGATATAGAAGCTGCCAATCAATCAGATTCGCATGTACTCAGACTCTTTGACAAGTACAAAGAACATCCTAAAGATCTAGAACAAATAAAACGAATATTAAAACAGGAAAATGTTGCAAACGATGAAATTAATATTATAAATACAGATAGAGGACATGATCCAGTAACAAATAGAAACATTAAGATATTTACACCTAAAGAAGATACCCAATATTATTATGATGAATTGCATGACTTGGAGATGCAATTAATGACAAGAAATTTTTGGGCATATACTGTTATTGATGATTGCTTGCATATAGGATTATATAAAAATAAGTGGAAAATGTTAGGCCGACCCTTACTGGAGATTATTGCAAAAGACCAAAAGATTGAGCATAAAATTATTGTTGATGCTCGTTCTGTTATGAAGACAATGGATAGCCCTCTTTTGTTTTTACCTTTTTCAAAACAACTAGTTTTAGATATTCTGTTGGGGAAAGTATTGATGTTTTTAATGCTTGACATAGATAAATTCATGGAACTTTATAAATATTATGGAACTACTTGTTCTTGGACATCAAGAAAAGAGGCAACAAAATTAATTGAAGAGACAAAGAACCTCAATCTGTATATTGAAGGGAATCGTGCGATAAAGATGAAAAACGTACATGGAGTTGAAACTGTTATGGCTATGGGAACTCTAACAAAAATCCTATTTAACCACATTAAACCGACTTATATGGCGTACTCTTCAAGCTTTCACACCGCTCAGGATATTTGATAATTTCAGACCTATAGGTCAAAATCTGTAGCAATGTAATATTAATGCTTAAATTGAAGGGAAAAAGGGGTGAGATAGATCTTCATCGATGTAGTAAATTGACGAATTGGCTCACTGAGGACACCTTGGTGGGCTTTTTGTTTATGCGATTGAAGATGTTTTGAACTAATCCAATAACATGACCAAATTCTTTTTTATATATTTTGCTTAATTACTGTCCCGTTAAAGTGGACAAAACGTTCTTTGAAATAATTGAAATTCAGTCTCCTACAGCCTTTTTTTAGGGTGCGACGATTTGAATTTGTATTTTTGCGGTCAAAGACCTGACTGCAATGAACAAAACCAAATACGTTTTCGCTCAACTCGTGGAGTTCTTGAATAAAGATAAGTTCCGTCATCTCGTCGATAAATATGGAGGCAACCGGTATGTGAAAAACTTCACCTGTTGGAACCAGCTTCTCGCGCTGATGTTCGGTCAGCTCAGCAATCGCGAGAGTTTAAGGGACTTGGTCGTTGCGTTGGAGGCTCATCGGTCGAAGTGCTATCACCTTGGCTTGGGGCGCAAGCCCATCGCCAAAACCACTTTCGCCACAGCTAACCAGAATAGAGATTACCGCATCTTTGAGGAGTTCGCTTTCTTCATGATGGAGCAGGCCAGGCAGAAACGGGTGACGGATATCTTCAAACTGGACGGGAACGTCTACGCGTTTGATTCGTCAACCATACCGCTTTGCCTTTCCGTTTTCTGGTGGGCAAAGTTCCGCAAGAGAAAAGGGGGCATCAAAACCCATGTCCTGTACGATCTCGAATCGCAGGTGCCTGCTTTCTTCCATATAACGACCGCTTCGGTTCACGATTCCAAGGCAATGAGGGTGATTCACTATGAATCAGGGTCTTACTATGTGTTTGACCGTGCCTACAATGCCTTCAAGGAGCTCTATCGCATCCATCTGCACGAGTCGTTTTTCATCGTGCGGGCCAAGAAGAACCTGCAGTACCGATGCGTCAAGTGGAGACGCCGTCTGCCAAAGAATGTGCTGACGGACTCGGTGATTCAACTGACGGACATTAACTCCGCAAAGAAGTATAAGGAGAAGCTTAGACTTGTCAAGTTCTATGATGAGGAGCAAAACCGCGAGTTTGCATTCCTGACCAATGCATTCCACCTATCTGCTTTGGAAGTGGCCAACCTCTACAAAAACAGATGGCAGATTGAACTTTTCTTTAAATGGCTGAAGCAACATCTCAAAATCAAGAAATTCTGGGGCACCACCGAAAATGCAGTCAGAATACAGATTAGTGCGGCCATTACGGTCTATTGCCTGGTTGCATTTGTGCAGCATGACATGAGGTTGGAACGCTCAACCTATGAGGTCTTGTACTCAGCATATCACTGACGGACAAAACACCTCTACGAGAGTTGTTCGAAAAGACTGAATTCAATCATGTCAAGGAACGATTTGGTCCCCTCATTCCGGGGCTTTTTGATTAATATTTAACTCGTCCCGATTTTAACGGGACACTAATGAATTCTGAAATGGCCGATTCAGGGCTATTCCGGACTAGAATAATAACACTCTCTGTTGTTTCCGAACGGATATAATCGCGTATTTTTCAGCCAAATTCACGCCCGATCTTTCAATCATTTATTTCTAGCTATAATTGAAAAAAATTTGCTATCTCGTGGGGGTGCTTGCGGCACTGGCACTGTTGGCGGCAAGCTACGGAGGGCATGTCGATCCGCGGGTGTGGGCGTTACCGTCCCTGGCTACGCTGGCGCTTCCGGCCGTGGCGGCGGTAGTGCTGGTTATCGCACTGCTGATGGCGACGCTGCGGCAATGGAGAGCGGTCATCGTGATTGGCGCGGCGATGCTGGTTTGTTGGCCCTGCCTTCAGTTGGTTTTCCCGCTTCATTTCTCTGAATCAGCGACTTCCAAGTCCGCAACCGACCGCACACTGCGCGTGCTCACATTCAACGTAATGAACTGGGGGCTCTATGACGGCACACAGGAAGAAGAAAACCCGTCGATGCGGTTCATCCTGGAGCAGGATGCCGATATCGTGGTGATGCAGGAAGCGATGCAGACGGCTGACTACTATACGCTTCCGTCGATGCGGACGATGCTCAACGCGCTGAAGCGCAAATACCCCTACCGCACCACCGCACGCACCGACCTGGCCATCCTGTCGAAATACCCCTTCAGCAAAGCCGATGACCCGCTCTACTACGACAAGGAGTGGCAATACTACGGCAACGGCCACGCCATGGCCTGGGACGTCATCCTGCCCGACAGGGTGCTCCGCGTGTTTGTGACCCATATGCAGTCGTTCGGCCTGTCACAAACACTCAACGGCGATATCTACAAAGAGGCGCGTGACATTGATGAAAAGCAGAAGGCCAAAACAGCAGTGAGAAAGTCGTGCGCCGCCTTTAAGCAACGCACCAAGCAGGCCGTCCTGCTACGCCGCGCTATCGACAAATGGGACGGAGACATGCTGCTGGTGGGCGACCTGAACGACACACCGGCCAGCTATACCTACCGCACATTGCGCGGCGAAGACCTGTGCGATGCCTACGCCGAGACCGGCATCGGCTACGGGTGGACCTACAACTCGGCACGGCTCTTTTTCCGCATCGACCACATCTTGTACCGAGGCGCCCTGCGCCCCACCATGTGCCGACGCTACAAAGCCGGCGACAGCGACCACTATCCGCTCGTGGCTGAATTCAAACTAGTAAACGATTATACAACCAAACAATATGAATAAGAAAGTGCTACTATGCCTGGCTCACATGAGCGGCAACGAAATGAAATACATCCAGGAAGCTTTCGACACCAACTGGGTAGTGCCTCTGGGGCCAAACGTGAATGCTTTTGAACAAGACCTCGAACAGTTGTGCGGAGGCGGTAAACACGTGGTGGCGTTGAGTGCCGGCACGGCCGCCATCCACCTGGCCTTGGTGCTGTTGGGCGTTGGCCCGGGCGACGAGGTCATCTGCCAGTCAATGACCTTTGCCGCCAGTTGCAACCCCATTGTCTATCAAGGTGCCACACCTGTGTTTGTTGATAGCGAGCGCACCACTTGGAACATGGACCCCAACCTGCTGGAAGACGCCATCCGCGACCGCATCGCCAAGACCGGCCGCAAACCCAAAGCCATCATCCCCGTCTATTTGTACGGAATGCCCGGCTATATCGACGACATCATGCAGATAGCCCAACGCTACGAAATCCCCGTGGTGGAAGACTCCGCCGAAGCATTCGGCAGTCGCTACCGTGGTGAGCTATGCGGCACACGCGGCCGATTCGGCATCATGAGTTTCAATGGCAACAAGATGATTACCACCAGCGGCGGCGGGGCACTGATTTGCCCCGACGAAGAAACTAAAAAACGCTGCATGTTCTTCGCCACACAAGCCCGCGAAAATTTCCCTTACTACCAGCACGAACACATAGGCTATAACTACCGCATGAGTAACATTTGCGCCGGTATCGGCCGCGGACAGATGACCGTACTTGAAGAACACCTGGCCCACCACCGTCATCTGGCTGAGGTCTATAACGAGTTATTTACCCCGGTGGAAGGCATCGACGTACACCTCAACCCTGACGACCGTTTCGACAGCAACTACTGGCTAAACACTATCTGGATTGACCCGAAAAAGGTGAGTGTCTCGCCTGATGTCATCCGCGAAGCACTTGCCGCACAAGACATTGAGTCGCGGCCGCTGTGGAAACCGATGCACCTGCAACCTGTTTATAAGGATGCGCCAGCCTACTCTAACGGCACAAGCGAGAAACTATGGCCGCAGGGGCTGTGTCTTCCCAGCGGTCCTTGGGTGACCGACGACGATGCTCGACGCACAGTTGAGACCGTCAAAATGGCCATCGGTCAGCAGTAAGAACTTTAGGACACCGAATGGCGCTTCCCTCACTTGCGGGAGAAGCGCCATTCGCGTGTATTAACGTTCGGAGGGTCAGCGACGGGGTGGCGCGGGAGTGGCGGCCTCTACCCAGGCATAGGCTCCCAGGTCAACGCCTCCACGGGCCAGACGGTCCACGCCGTAGCGGTCGTAGCGGGCCGCGGCGGGGCACAAGGCGGGGTTGCCTTTGGCAATGGCGTCGCTCTCGTTGCGCAGACGGTAGTCGAAGATGTAGTCCTCGCGCACGGTGTAGAATTTGGGGTCGCCTTTCCACACGCAGCCTATGAAATGCGCGTCGTTCTCGCCGTTGCTCTTGAGCAGGCAGTAGCGCAGCATCACGTCGGTGGCGTCGAGATTTCCCTCGTTGAGTTCCACCGTGTTACCGTAGAAGATACAGTTGTCGAAACGGCCGCGCAGCGCGGGAATGGAGTGGGCGTCGTCCTGCGAATACACGCAGCACAGCGGCTCGCTGATGGACGCAAACAGGTAGAAATTAGCCAGCGTGCACTGCACCAGGTTCACCTTTCCGCCAATGAAATTCACCACGCTGCCGGCGGCATCGCTGAACTCGGTGCCGATGGCTTCTACCCAGCATCCGCCGGTGGTGAGGCAACTCGAGCTGGAGTTGTGCAGCACGCAGTTAATAAGGCGTAGCGCACACTGCGTGGTGTCGGCCGCACTGCAGTGCATACCGATACTGCTACCGCTCATGGTCACGTAACTCAGTTCGTTACCCATGGTGGGCGGTGTGAAGATGATGCCTCCCCACTGACCGCTCATAATGTCAAAATCAATGTTGCCCACCACATTGTCCAAACGGTCGCCGCGCAGAGTGATGGGTTGTTCCTGCGTGCCCTTGGCCAACATTCGGCCGGCCACGCGCATCGCGCCCTTGTCGTGGAACAGCAGTGTGGCACCCGGATCGATGGTCAGGGTACGGCCACGTGCCACAAACACCGTGTCATAAATCAAATAGGGCTTATCGGCAGTGAAGTGCATGTTACGTGAAATGGTGTCACCATGCAACCGCACCACGTCCTGTCCCCACGCGGTGAGGGTGACCTGCTGTTGCACACCGTTGGTCTCAAACACGATTTGGTCGGTCAACAACGCCGGCGCATCCTGCTGGGCTTCATCCAGATAAGCCTCCACCATCACAAAGATGGAGTCCCTGCCACGGATTTCAATGTCGTGGAAAACATCGCCTTTCTGCCCGTCCACATTGAGAAAGAAATGCCCCTTGGCGGCAGTGCCCGCCACCTGGATATTCGAAATCCTCACCTGCTTGTCGCTGCGGTTATACACAGTCATCTGTTTGGTGGCCGTGCCCTGCAGGGTTATCACGGTGTCAAAGGCCACGGTGTCGGTGCTGAAGGCCAGCACGTCGCTCGACGAGGTGGTGAAATCGTCGTTGATACACCCCGTCATCGTCACGAGACATGCTATCGTCAGAAAATAAATTATCTTTTTCATCTTACCATTAAAACGTGAGCCACATCAAATTATTGTCACTCCGCCACCGCCAACCACACGTTTTGGGCAACCTCTCCTTCGGTACCCCCGCCCCTTCGGGCATATTCATCCATAAAAATGACATGTCGTATGGGAGAGGGACGTCATTCTGAGATGTTCGCTTGTGATTGCGTTTTTTATCGCTGCGTAATCAACGGCTTTGGTTCCAGCAGCGGTCGATGGCGGTGACTGCGTAACACCACTTGCCCTTTCCTTCGTTAGGCAATTCCAGGTAGTGGCGGCCCGTCACGCCTATCAATTCGGCCTGCGGGCGTTTGCCTTTCTTGGGCCATCGGTACACCGCAAAACGCACGGCCTGCTGCAGCGGGTCGCCAGTGGGGGTCACCTGCCAAGTGAGGCACTTGCGGCCGTTGATTTTCTTCTCCTTTACATGCTGCACCGGCGCCGGCGGCGTGTTGTCGAGCCAGGTGTAAGGCGGTATCAGTGCCGGCGGGCACTGGCGGCGCAGCGAGTCGGCCACGCCTTTGTAGTTGGCTGTGATGGTGTAGCCGGGCCACCACACCACGCCCTGCACATGCTTCAGCGAGCGCTGCAACCGCAGTTTGTGGTCAAGTTGAGTGGGGTTGAGAGGGTCGCCGTTCTCTGAGGCTACGTCGCGGTGGTCCATCACGTTGCGCAATGCCTGACCGTAGTACATGTGGCGGCCGTTACCGTGGTCATTCCACCAGTGCATCAGCGTCAGGTCGCTGGCACTGCGGTGTTCCAGTTCCCAGTAGAGTTGCGGCGCCATGTAGTCCACCCAGCCCAAGCGGGTCCAGCGCAGGCAGTCGGCAAAGAGGGCATCGTAGCATTGCAGGCCGTTGGTGGCACTGCCTTGCGGATCGCTCGACTGGTTGCGCCAAATGCCGAAGGGACTGATACCCAGGCGCACCCAGGGCTTCACCTGGGCGATGACGTTGTGCAGCTGCTCAATGAGCAGGTCTACGTTGTGACGGCGCCAGTCACCGCGGTTCCACCCGATGCCGTAGCGATTGTAGGAGGCGTCGTCGGGGAAATCGGCGCCCTGCACGGGATAAGGATAGAAATAGTCGTCCATGTGGATGGCATCCACATCGTATCGAGTGAGCAGGTCGCGCACTACGCCCTCGATGAAATCGCGACTCTGGGGCAGACCCGGGTCAAAGTATATTTTCCCGTCGGCATACTTCACAAACCATTCGGGATGTTCGTGGTAGATATGTCCCGGCGGCAGTTGCTCGGCTTCACTCGAGGTCACACGGTAAGGGTTAATCCACGCATGCAGTTCCATGCCACGCTCGTGGCACAGGTCAATCATCCACTGCAGCGGGTCCCACTGCGGCTGCGGAGGCTGGCCCGCCGTGCCGGTCATCCAGCGCGACCACGGCTCCAATGTCGAGGGATAACCCGCGTCGGCCTGCGGACGCACCTGCCAAATCACGGCGTTGCATCCGCACAGCTGCAGCGAATCCACCTGGCGCTTCAGATAGGCACGGGTTTGTTCGGGATTCATGCGGGCATACTGCGTCTGCCCGATGATGTGCAGCCATGCGCCGCGGAATTCCTGCGGCGCGTCCAGGGCGGGTATCTTGTCGTCGGCGGTGCAACAGCACATCACCAGCGCAGCAAGCATCATCAGCAATATTCTCTTCATATTGGAGTTTGTTTGATTTTTTCAGTGGCGAAGATACAAAATAAGCGCGGAATTTTGTAATTTTGCCATTTGAAAAAAATGAATTCATAAATTTTAGAACATTATGCAAAAAACTCTGGCTTCAAAATACGACCCGCACGAGGTGGAAGACAAGTGGTATCAATACTGGGACGAACACGGACTTTTCAAGAGCAAGCCCGACGACCGCGAGCCTTACACCATCGTCATCCCGCCGCCCAATGTGACCGGTGTGCTGCACATGGGCCACATGCTCAACGAGACTATTCAGGACATCCTGATACGCCGCGCGCGTATGGAGGGAAAGAATGCCCTGTGGGTGCCCGGCACCGACCACGCCTCGATAGCCACCGAAGCCAAGGTGGTGAACCGCCTGGCAAGCCAGGGAATCAAGAAGACCGACCTCACCCGCGAGGAATTCCTGAAGCATGCCTGGGACTGGACCCACGAGCACGGAGGCATCATCCTGAAGCAGTTGCGCAAGGTGGGTGCATCCTGCGACTGGACCCGCACGGCGTTCACCATGGACGAGATGCGCTCGCGCAGCGTGCTCCGCGTTTTTGTGGACCTATATCGCAAGGGGCTCATCTACCGCGGCGTGCGCATGGTGAACTGGGACCCCAAGGCGCAAACCGCCCTCAGCGATGAGGAAGTGGTGTATAAAGAGGAACATAGCAAGCTCTACTACCTGCGCTACAAAATCGTGGGCGAAGACGGCTATGCCATCGTGGCCACCACCCGCCCCGAGACCATCATGGGCGACACCGCCATGTGCATCAACCCCAACGATCCCAAAAACCAACACCTGCACGGTAAACACGTGATTGTGCCGCTGGTGGGACGCGAAATCCCCGTCATTGAAGACGACTACGTGGACATCGAGTTCGGCACGGGCTGCCTCAAGGTGACCCCTGCCCACGATGTGAACGACTACATGCTGGGCGAAAAGCATCATCTGCAGAGCATCAACATCTTCAACGACGACGGCACACTGAGCCAGGCCGCCGGCCTCTACGTGGGAATGGACCGCTTTGATGTGCGCAAGCAGATTGAAAAGGACCTGGCACAGGCCGACCTGCTTGAAAAGGTGGAGGACTATGACAACAAGGTGGGTTTCAGCGAGCGCACCAACGTGGCCATTGAACCCAAACTGTCGATGCAGTGGTTCCTGCGCATGACCGATCTTGTGAAACCCGCCCTCGACGCCGTGATGAACGATGACATCAAGTTCCACCCAGCCAAATTCAAGAACACCTACCGGCACTGGATGACCGACACCAAGGACTGGTGCATCTCGCGACAGCTGTGGTGGGGTCACCGCATACCCGCCTACTTCCTGCCCGACGGCACCTACGTGGTGGCCGAAACGCTTGACGAGGCGTTGCAACTGGCCCGCAAGCAGTCGGGCAACGACTCCCTCACCGCCGACCAGCTCCATCAGGACGAGGACTGCCTCGACACCTGGTTCAGCAGTTGGCTGTGGCCCATATCGCTCTTCAACGGCATCCTGGACCCCGGCAACGAGGAAATGCGCTACTACTACCCCACCAGCGACCTGGTGACCGGCCCCGACATCATCTTCTTCTGGGTGGCACGCATGGTGGTGGCCGGCTATGAATGGGCAGGCGGCATGCCTTTCCGCAACGTCTATTTCACCGGCATTGTGCGCGACAAACTGGGACGCAAAATGAGCAAGTCGCTCGGCAATTCCCCCGACCCGCTTGAACTCATCGACCGCTACGGCGCCGACGGCGTGCGCATGGGACTCATGCTCGCCGCACCGGCCGGCAACGATATTTTCTACGACGACGCCCTGTGTGAACAAGGACGCAACTTCAACAACAAGATTTGGAATGCCTTCCGCCTGGTAAAAGGCTGGGAGGTGGCCGACGTGGAACAACCCGAACACTGCCGCATGGCGGTGGAGTGGTTCCACAGCCTGCTCGACAAGGCGCTGGCCGAGATGAAAGACCAGTTCGCCAAGTTCCGCCTCAACGAGGCGCTCATGGCAGCCTACCGTCTCTTCTGGGAGGACTTCAGCGCCTGGTATCTTGAAATCGTCAAACCCGCCTACGGCCAACCCATCGACAGCAAGACGCTCGACGCCACGCTGTATTTCTTCGACGTGTTGCTGCGCATGCTGCATCCCTTCATGCCCTTCATCACCGAGGAACTGTGGCAGCACCTGGCCGAGCGCCGCGACGGCGAGAGCATCATGGTGGCACGCATCCCCGAGCCCGGCACGCCCGACGGAACGCTGTTGCAAGCCATGACCGAAGCCAAGGAAATCGTGAGCGGCGTGCGCGCCGTGCGCAAGAGCAAGGACATCGGCAGCAAGGAGCCGCTGCGCCTGCAGTGTGTGGGCCGGTTGGACAACCCCTGCCACAGCATCATCAGCAAA
>RHMF01000943.1_pt1 | contig 13055 bp, 9 predicted proteins | sample 5365151 | NCBI WGS metagenome assembly RHMF01 (sample SAMN10266501, study PRJNA497801) | feces metagenome | isolation source: feces | host: Bos taurus | place: China: Prairie of Fairy Mountain | collected 2017-08-14 | reverse complement strand
TTCAGTGATGCAAAATTAGGAATCTTTATTCATTATGGGCTTTATAGCATTCCATCTTATAGTGATAAAGAACAATATGCCGAATGGTTTTACAAGGGACTTATATCTCAGGATTCTTTGAGAATAAAATTCCAAAAGGAAGTATTCGGTGAGAATTTTGAATACAAGGATTACAAAGACCTATTTAAGGCTGAACTTTTTGATGCAAGCGAATGGGCTGAACTTTTTAAGAAATCAGGAGCTAAATACATACTATTTACATCTAAACACCACGATGGCTATTGTATGTGGGACAGTAAATATGCGCAAGGTTGGTCTAGCGCAACCACAACGCCAAATAGAGATTTTTGTAAGGAGTTAGCAGAAGAGATAAGAAAGAGAGATATAAAATTTGGTTTATATTACTCCCTTACAGAGTGGACAAATCCTCTTTATCGTTGGACTGTGGATACTAATATAAGCATTGACAATTACGTTGAAAAGCATTTGATACCTCAATTCAAGGAATTGGTTGATGAATTTAAGCCTTCTGTTATTTTTTCTGACGGAGATTGGGATTTTAACCACAAATCATTCCGTAGTAACGAAATGGTACAATACTATTACGATGTAGTAGGAGAAGAAGGTATAGTAAACGACAGATGGGGTATAGGATTCAATCACGGATATGCAACACCAGAATATAGTTCAGGTATTATGGATAAGAATCGTCCGTGGGCAGAATGTAGAGGTATGAGTCGCTCATTTGCTTTGAATAGAAACGCAGATTTAGAAAGCTATTTGACAAGTGAAGACTTAATAAAACACTTTGCACGCTTAGTTGCAGCAGGAGGAGGCTTAACTATAAATGTAGGACCTAGTGCTGACGGAAAAATTCCTTTGCTCCAACAAGAACGTTTGTTAGACCTTGGAAAATGGATTGAAATAAACGAAGAAGCAATCTATGGAAGTCAAGTATTTGAAACGGTATATCAAAATCAAGATGTTACAATAAAAAGAACAGACGAAGAAATTGATTTTAATTGGGTAAGAAACGCTCCTATGAAAGGCGTAACAGAAGATAATTTCTCCATAATATGGGAAACAAACATAACACCTGCCGAAACAGATAAGTACACCATTTATTTAGAAGCCGATGAGGAAGCAGGATTGGAAATAAAAGATTCGAAAGGTGAAACAATTTGTAGAATAGCTTCGCAAAAAGAAGAAGTAAAACGAACAATTAAATTAAAGAAAGACGAAACATATAAATTTGAGCTTTCATACAAAGAAAAAACTCACGAAGCTGTTGCACATTTATCATGGGAATCATCTTCTTTTGAAAGACAAAACATAAAATCTCAATGGAATGGCGAAGTGTCTTGGGAAGAAACATACATCTGTTTTACAAAAAACAATAATAACCTTTATGCAATTAGTTTACAACCGATAGAAAATTCACTTAGTTTTTCATTAGAAAAATCACCTAAGGAAGATATGAAAATATTCCTTTTAGGCGAGAAAAATAAAGAAATACCTTGGACTTACAACCTTGAAAATAAAACAATAACTCTTGACACACGTTCAATAACTCCTGCTGATATTACAACAAAAGGCGCATGGGTATTCAAATTAGTGGATTATACTAATTACAATGAATAATAAATGATAAGTATTTATTCACTTGCTTTATCAAAAACGTATGGCATAGGTCCTGCCGTGGCGAAAAAGATAATGGAGCTTTATCCCACGGCAGAAGATCTATTTAAAGAATCACGGACTGCCTTAAAGGCTTTATTTGGTACAAGAGAAAAAACAATAGATGCAATACTTAACAAAACAATGTTTAGTGATTGCGAAAAAGAACTTAACTTCATAATAAACAATAACGTAAAGGCTTATTTTTTTAAAGATGATGATTATCCATATAGGTTAAAACAAATAGACGATCCGCCAATTTGTTTATTCATTAGAGGAAATGGCGATGTCGATTCGCAAAGAATGGTAGCCATTGTAGGAACGAGAACACCAAGTGATTATGGTAAATGGATAACTTCTAACATTGTTCATCATTTAAAGCAATATAACGCCTCAACTCTTAGCGGCCTTGCTTACGGAATCGATTCTATAACACATTTACGTTCAATCGCTGAGGACATCCCAACCTTTGGAGTTTTAGGTCATGGAGTTGATACAATATATCCCCCACAAAACTGGGATTTAGCAAAATCTATGTGCGAAAAAGGTGCATTGATTTCAGAATTTTTTTCAAACACAAAAATATCTCCACATAATTTTCCACGCAGAAATAGAATTATTGCAGCCCTATGCGATTTATGTATTGTGGTTGAAAGCAAACAAACAGGAGGTTCCCTAATCACAGCACGATTAGCACAAGATTACAATAGAGAAGTGTTTGCTGTTCCGGGGAGATTAGGAGATACAAACTCAGCTGGCTGTAATAAATTGATAGCTCAAAACCTTGCGATAGATTTATGCGATTTAGACAAAATTGCGGAGGTGATGAATTGGGATAAAACTACTATTTCTCAATCTTGTGTAAAGGAAACAGAACCCGATGAAAGAGAATCCCAACTCAATCCTATCGAATTAAAAGTATATCAATACATAAAAGAAAACCAAAAGGCGAGTTTAGATTCTATAAACGATCATTGTGAAATAGGATTTTCAGTTTTAAACTCTGTTCTTATGACATTGGAACTCAAAGGCTTTATTAGAAATTTACCTGGCAAAGTTTACGAAATTTTTTCCTAAGAAAAAAATAAATAAACCTAAGGATTAAAAAAATAAATCAAAGGAATAAAAAAATGAATCAAAGAGATAATTTAGCGAATTCGGAACTTGTTTTAGCACCTGATAATTCCATGTATCACATTCGCTTAAAACCAGAAATGCTTGCCGATAATATTATTTTAGTTGGTGACCCTGCAAGAGTTAATATGGTATCTTCTTATTTTGATACAAAGAAATACGAAATTCAAAACCGAGAAATACACGCTTGTACAGGAGAATACAAAGGCAAACCAATAACTGCAATTTCTACGGGAATGGGTGTGGATAATATTGACATAGTTGTAACAGAGTTAGACGCATGTGTGAATATTGATTTAAACACTCGACAAGAAAAACCTAACAAACGCAAACTCAATTTAGTAAGATTAGGTACTTGTGGATGCTTTCATGAAGATATAGGCGTAAATCAATATATTGCATCAAAGTATGTGGTTGGTATTGACGGCATTATGTATTTTTATCGTAACAAAGAAGGCGTTTTAATTAAGGAATTGTCAGACGATTTTGAGAAATATATGAATTGGTCAAAAGATTTGCCAAAGCCTTACGGAGTAGAATGTAGCGATACATTGTTAGAGAAAATTGCTTTCGACATGCACAAAGCTATTACAATAACAGCACCAGGTTTTTACGGACCACAAGGAAGAAAAATAAGAATTGACTTAGCAGACAACACAATTAACTCAAAAATAGGCGGATTTTCATACGCAGGAGTTAAGGCTGCAAATTATGAAATGGAAACTTCCTCCCTTTATGCCTTAGGTAAAAATTTAGGACACAATGTTTTGACAATATGTAATGTGATAGCAAACAGAGAAACAGGCGAATTTGTAGAAGATTATCACCCTTCAATGGAGCGTTTAATAAAATTAGTTTTAGAAAGGATATGAAAATTTTAAAAATATTATCACTTGTAGCCTTATTCTCACTATCTGCCTGTACGAAAACGGAAAAACATATCGACGTTGAAACAATGGCGTCAATAATCCTTGACTCCAAAAAAGCAGAAGTATTGATTGAAAGTGCTTATTCCGAGTCAAATAACAAAGAAAGCATACTTCAACAATTCAATAGCGATATTTTAAAAAAATATAATGTAACAAAAGAAACTTACGATTTAAGTTTAAAATACTATATGAATAATCCAAAAGAAATGGATAAGTTAATCACTAGTTTAAAACATAAAAATAATAACTCCAATGTTAATTAAAGTCTATGGCTCCGCCATTTCAGGAATAGTAGCCACAACTATAACAATAGAAGTCAATGTAGACAAAGGCATAAACTTTCTTTTAGTTGGCTTACCCGATAATGCCGTAAAAGAAAGTCAGCAAAGAATAGCCTCAGCCCTTAATTTCTATGGTTATAAGATACCAGGAAAAAAAATTGTCATAAATATGGCACCCGCAGACTTGAAAAAAGAAGGCTCTGCCTACGACTTGCCGTTAGCAATAGGTATATTGGGTGCCTCTGAGCAGATTTCTCCTGATAAATTGGCGGATTATATTATTATGGGCGAGTTATCTTTGGACGGTTCTTTGAATAAAATCAAAGGAGCTTTGCCAATAGCCTTAGAAGCTAAGAAACAAGGATTTAAAGGAATAATTCTTCCAAAGTGTAACGCAAAAGAAGCAGCTATTGTAACAGATTTAGAAGTTTATGGCGCGGATAATATTTTGGATGTTATCAATTTTTTTAACGGACTAAACACATTAGAAAGAACTTTCATAAATATTCAAGAGGAATTTGAGAAAAGTTTAGATAATTACGAGTTTGATTTTGTTGATGTTAAAGGACAAGAAAGTGTAAAACGAGCAATGGAAGTTGCAGCTGCAGGTTCGCATAATATTCTTATGGTAGGTTCACCTGGAAGCGGAAAAACAATGTTGGCAAAGCGCTTGCCGTCTATTCTTCCTCCATTAACAATAGAGGAAGCATTGGAAACAACTAAGATTCATTCAGTTGCAGGCAAGATGACTAACTATCAGTCTATTATTTCTGTGCGTCCATTCAGAAATCCTCACCATACCATAAGCGATACTGCACTTGTAGGCGGTGGAACTTATCCTAATCCTGGTGAAATTTCACTTTCTCATAACGGAGTATTGTTTTTGGATGAACTTCCTGAGTTTAAGCGAAATGTATTAGAGGTTTTGCGTCAGCCAATGGAAGAAAGAAAAATTACTATTGCAAGAACAAAACAAACAAGCGAATATCCAGCGAGTTTTATGTTAGTTGCGGCAATGAATCCTTGTCCTTGCGGATATTATAATCACCCTACGCAAGCTTGTACCTGTGGTTTAGGAGCTGTAAACAAATATCTTAATAAAGTTTCAGGTCCTTTATTAGACAGAATTGACATTCAGTTGGAAGTAGTGCCTGTTCCCTTCAAAGAACTCTCCACTTTAAAAGAAGGAGAAACGAGTGAAACGATAAGAAAAAGGGTAATTGAGGCAAGAAAGATACAACAAGAAAGATTTAAAGACTATCCTGATATTCATTGTAACGCACAAATGAATACTGCTTTAATGAAAAAATTTTGCAAGATACAGCCTTCGGGAATGACTCTTTTGCGTAACGTAATGGAACGTTTAGGACTTTCAGCCAGAGCTTACGATAGAATTTTGAAAGTGGCACGTACGATTGCGGATTTGGAAAAATGTGAAGATATTCAAGACGCACATTTAGCTGAGGCTATAACTTACAGAAATTTAGATAGGGAAAGCTGGGGTAGGTGATAAACATATAATGTTATGAGAAAGATTGTAGCATTTTTTATTTTATTATTGCTTTGTAATATAAAGGTTTGTTATGCTGATCAAGTACAAACGAACTTGGAATCAGGTACTTATCAAATCGAAGCAAAAACTGCTACTATCACCTTAAATATTTCTGAAAACCAGACAGTAACAGTATTTAAGGATACTTTGCTATTTGAAGAGAATTTTAATAAATTTCTTAGAGAAGGTTGTATTATCAGTGGAACAATCATAGGAGGAGAGAATGTTTTAACGCTTTTGCCAAATTCTATGACGCAAATGCCTGGTTGTAAAGCGAGAAGCATAAAATTAAGTGCAGATAGTGCTTGCAATCTTCAAAATGCTAATTCTAAATTTCGTACTTCAAAAATCTCAATACCAGATAATTCTAAGTTGTCCTTTCACGTGAAAAACGGAAATTCCAAATCTCAACTCACAGTTATAGATACAATTTTTCATTTAAAGAAAAATGCAGACAGTATTAAACATGTATATTTATCAAGTTGTACTTTTGTAGAATTTGGTAAGATTGAAGGAGAAGGAAATACCTTACTGATAGATGATATCAAAATAACGACTCCACGAGAGATAATTCCATATTCTTTAAATGGTAATATGCTTAGCTTGCAAGGGCTTATGCCTGAAACGAAGTATTATATAGAAATATTAAATCAAGATTTAAGTGTAGCAAATACATATTATTTTACTACCCCAAAGCAGATTTCAAATTTTTCTGCTGAGGTTGTGAATTTTGATTCAGTGCTTTTATCTTGGGAAAACAATGAAACAGTTTCAAATCTCTTGCTTTCAGTGGATTCTATTGCAAATATGGCAGATGATTTGTTAATTTCAAAAGTTGCAACAACGAGTGGGGTAAATGTAGTTGAAATATACAATCCTACAGAACGAGACATTTGTTTAAAAGATTATGAATTTCTTGCATATCATTCGTCATTTACGATTTCAAGTGCGCCATTGAGATATGTATTTTATGAAAAAGATAGTATAAAAAGTGATAAATCTATTATAATTGCCTTGAATTCAAAGGCATCTCCTAATGATACTAATTTAGTTGTTTACCCTATTATTACGAATACATCTTTTCAAGGAGGGAATGATTCATATCTGATAGTAAAACGATTAGATGAAAATTTATATGACACAATAGATTTATTTGGACGTGTAAAGATAACTTCAACTGATGAGGAAATAGTAAGTTATGCTAATTCTATTTTAGTTAGAAAGCCATATATTAAACAGGGCGTAAGACATAATCCTCTCGTTGTTGATAGTATTTATGCAGAATGGGACATTCAAGAATTTAATGCGAATATTCTTAGTCAAATACTTGGGAATCACACAATAATCCCTGCAATAGAAATACATAATCTTTATGATACAACTTTGTCTTTCGGACAAAATACTCTGCATCTAATAAATGTTTCTTTCAATGGGGGCTATCGTTGTGAAATAAAGGCAAATAATGAAATTCTATCTACGACAACTTTCAGAATGGGTAAGGAAATCAATGCAATAGCTAATGGATATTGGAATGATGCTAATATTTGGGAAAACGGATTGATACCAAGTAAATTGGATAAGGTTATATTGCCTTATGGAGTTAAAATAAATATTCCTCAAAATGTGGTTGCAGAATGTGCAAACTTAGTTATACATTCTGATTACTCTACTTGTGATACTGTAAATAAAGCAGAAATAGTGAATAATGGAACTTTGTATATTGGAAAGACTATTGTAAAACCTTATTTTTCAACTTCTATTCTTGGAGATAAAGCATGTAATCTTTTTGCCTTACCAATAAATATATTTAATAAAACAAGAGAAGAAATAGTTAATAGTTTCTCTTTATCAAATGAAGATGAATTATATTCTCTCAAAGAAAACGTTTCTCAGAGTGAATCTGCGTGGATACCATATAATGAAAATGTAAACGATACTAATTTCTTTAAACAAAATTTAGGTTATTTGCTTTCTTATTCTCAAAGTAAGGAATTGTTATGGCAAGGAGATTTGTTTTTAGAAGACGAATTAGAACTTTTAAATAACGCATCTTATACTCCTCAATTAGGCAATGGTTATCATCTTTCTGCAAATCCTTATTCTCATTCTGTGAATTATAATAATTTTTCTATGAATAATATTTCTGGAATGTGGTTATTAAAACCTAAAACTGGACAATATATTCCTTATAATCCTAATGAATCTTCCGAATTTATTATTCCTCCTTTTGGAGGCTTTATTACAAAAGTTGAATCTTCTGAAAATTTTTTAAAAATACATAATCAAGAGATTTATAATCAAGAAAGTAATAATTCTTTTATAGAAAAACTACATTTAACTTTTAAATACGAAGGGGGAGAAGATGAAGTGAAAGTGTATTTTCATGAAAATGCAACGGAAAGTATAGATGCGTATGATGTTTATAAGTTGTTTAGTTTTGGAAGTGCGCCAGATTTATGTTGTAATGTAGCACAAAATAATTTATCCATTGTTTCACTACCTTTATGGGAAGATTCGGTGGTGCTTTCTTTAAGTTATATTGCAAAAAATCAATCTAATTATGAATTGAAACTAAATTCTATGCCAGCGAATGTTTTAAGGGCAGAATTATATGATAGTAATAATGAATTATTGGTAGATTTTGTGGAAGATAGCACGTGTTATATTCAAACCCAAACGGAAAATGAAACAAAAACTTTAACATTAAAATTATATTCTTTTGATTTAGGTTTTTCAAATTTAAATAATAATCCTAATTTTAAAGTTATACAAAATGGGAACCTTGTTAAAATAGAATTGTTTGATAAGATTGATAATATTTTATTATATGATAATAAGGGAGTTAAGGTGAATGAATCAAGCACATATGAAATAGTAATTCCAAAGCAAGGATGTTATGTTATGATTGTTAGAATTAAAGGGCAAAATCATACTTTTAAACTCATTTATTTTTGAAAAATGTAAGAAAAGTTAAATATAAATACTCTTTTTTGTAATTTTGTAGTTTTATAATAGTAAAGTAAATAATGGAAAGAAAAGTAAGAGTTAGATTTGCACCGTCTCCAACAGGACCTCTACACATTGGAGGTGTTAGAACGGCTTTGTATAATTATTTGTTTGCAAAACAAAATGGTGGAGACTTTATTTTAAGAATAGAAGACACTGATCAAACAAGATTTGTTGAAGGAGCAGAAGATTATATCGTAGAGTCTTTTAAATGGTTAGGTTTAGAATTTGATGAAGGTGTAGGAATAGGGGGAGAATATGGCCCTTACAAACAATCAGATAGAAAAGAATTATACAAGCAATATGCTTTGGAACTTGTAGATAAAGGTTGGGCATATTATGCTTTTGATACAGCAGAAGAATTAGATGCTTTGAGAAAACAATATGAAAGCGAGAAAAAGAATTTTCAATATGATTGTAACACAAGAAAAGGTTTAAGAAATTCTTTGTCGCTTTCGAAAGAAGAAGTTGAAGATTTATTAAATCAAGGCATTGCTTACGTTATTAGATTTAAGTTCCCTGAAAACGAAGATATTCATCTTGACGATTTAATTAGAGGACATGTTAAAATGAATTCGTCTTTATTGGATGATAAAGTATTGTATAAATCTGACGGAATGCCAACTTATCACTTGGCAAATATAGTTGATGACCATTTAATGTGCATTTCTCATGTTATAAGGGGAGAAGAATGGTTGCCATCGTGTCCTTTACATGTTATGCTGTATAAAGCATTTGGCTGGGAGGACACTATGCCAAAATTTGCTCATCTTCCGTTGCTTTTAAAGCCAGATGGAAATGGTAAATTGTCGAAAAGAGATGGAGATAGATTAGGATTCCCTGTTTTCCCTCTACAATGGACTGATCCAAAATCGAAAGAAATTTCATCAGGATATAGAGAAAGTGGATATTTACCTGAGGCTGTAATAAATATGTTGGCGTTATTAGGTTGGAATTCGGGAACTGAACAAGAGTTATTTTCATTAAAAGAGTTAGTAGACACATTCTCTATCGACAGAATATCAAAGCATGGTGCTAAGTTTGATTTAGAAAAAGCGAAATGGTTCAATCATCAATACCTTCAAAAGGTTGAGGATGAGAAATTGGCAGAAGGATTCCTTTGTGATTTAGCAAGCAGGGGAATAGATGCGTCAATGGAAAAGGTAATTGCCATAGTTAAATTGGTAAAAGAAAGATGTAATTTCGTGAAAGACTTTTGGGATAATAGCGATTACTTCTTTGTTGCGCCTGAATCTTACGCTGAAAAGGCTCTTAAAAAGAGATGGAAAGAGGGAACAAGCGAAAGAATGTGCATTATTGCAGATAAGATGAATGAAATAGAGGATAATTCGTCTTGGGCAGATAATGCAGAAGAGTTTTTAATGAAATACATTTCGGATAACGAATTGAATATGGGACAAATCATGAATTCTATTCGTTTGGCTGTCGTTGGAGATACTAAGGGCGTAAATATGCTCGATATAATGAAGATATTAGGAAAAGAAAATATAATATCAAGAATAAGAATTGCAGCAGAAAAAATCAGTTTGTAGTGAATATAAAAACTGTTAGTATAATAGGAAATGGCAATGTCGCTTTTCATTATCACAAAGTAATGAACGCAAAAGGTTATTGCGTAAAAATGATATCTTCTCGTAAGGGATTTATTTCAGAAGATGTAGAAAGCGACATTGTTATAATAGCTGTGAAAGATGATGCAATAAAAGACGTTTTAGAAAGATTACCAAGGGTTAGTGGACTTTTGGTACATACATCTGGGTTTACAAAAACAGAAATTTTATCGCAAAAGGCAGATAATTATGGTTGTTTGTATCCTTTACAGTCTTTGAATAAAAATAAAGAAATAGACTTTTCAATAGTTCCTTTATGTTTCTATGTTAATAATGAGGCTTATTTGGATTGTTTAAAACGTTTTGCAGATTCTCTTTCTGACAAAACTTGTTTTCTTTCAGATGAACAAAGACAGTATTTGCATATTGCAGCAGTGTTTGCTAACAATTTTACTAATCATTTAATGGGAGTATCTAAGGAGATTTTGGAAAGAAACAATATTCCTTTCTCTATGCTATTTCCTATTATAGATAAAACTATTGATAACATTAAAACCTCAGATAATATATTGTCTTTACAGACAGGACCAGCTGTTAGAGGAGATGTTAACATAATTAACCAACATATTGAACATTTATCTGATAAAGAACGCGAGGTTTATTTAGCTGTAACGAAAAGTATTATGGATTATCATAAAGCATAATTATGAAAACGATAGTTGTACTAACAGGAGCAGGGATAAGCCAAGAGAGTGGCATAAAAACATTTAGAGATAGTGATGGGTTATGGGAAAATCACAAGGTTGAGGATGTTGCAACTTATGACGCATGGCAGAGAAATCCTGATTTGGTAAGAAATTTCTATAATGTAAGAAGAAAAGAACTATACAATGTAGAGCCAAATGAAGGACATAAGCAATTATTACGATTAGAGGAAAATTTCAATTTACAGATTATTACTCAAAATGTGGATGATTTACATGAAAGGGCAGGGAGTAAAAATGTGTTGCATTTACATGGAGAGTTGAAAAAGGTTTGTAGTGAAATAGATTCTAATGATATAAGAATTCTTGATGAATGGGAATTAACTGAAAACATGAAAGATGCTTATGGTAAGCCGTTACGACCATATATAGTGTGGTTTGGAGAGGCTGTACCAAATATTGAGCCTGCGATAAGACTGTGTGAACAAGCGGATATAATGATAATAATAGGAACGAGCTTAAATGTATATCCTGCTGCTGGACTTTTGCATTATACAAAGAAAGACTGCAAAAAATATCTCGTTGATCCACAAAATGTAAATATAGTTGATAAGAATATTGTTTTTGTGAAACAAAAAGCAAGTATTGGAGTAAAACAAGTAGTAGAAGATATATTAGATAGATATTTATGAAGAAAGTATGTATAGAAACATATGGTTGTCAAATGAACCAAGCCGATAGTGAGGTTGTCGCTTCTATTTTAAGAAATACTGATAATTACGAAATAACTGATGACATTGCTGAGGCAGATTTAATTTTAGTTAATACATGTTCTATAAGGGAAAACGCTGAGCAAAGAGTAAAAAAACGTTTGGTGGAGTTTGATTCTTTTAGAAAAAAGAAAAGTTGGTTAAAAGTGGGTGTTCTTGGCTGTATGGCAGAGCGTCTGCAAGAAGAGTTAATAGAAGAAGGGAATGTTGATATAGTTGTTGGTCCAGACTCTTACAGAGATATTCCTGAATTGTTGAAAAATGTTGAAAAACACAATAAAGCATATGTTTCTGCTGTGCTTTCAGAAGAAGAAACTTATGCTGACATTACTCCTGTAAAGCTTGACACTAATGGAGTAACAGCGTTTATTTCTATAATGCGAGGATGCGAAAATTTCTGTTCTTATTGTGTAGTTCCATACACAAGAGGAAGAGAGCGTAGTAGAGATCCTCAAACTATTATTGCGGAAGCTCAAGATTTGTTTAATAAAGGATATAGAGAAGTAACACTTTTAGGACAAAACGTAAACTCTTATATTTGGAGAAAGGGAGAAGCCGATGAAATAAATTTTGCAAAATTGATGGAATTAGTTGCTCAGATAAGTCCATTGTTAAGAATAAGATTTTCTACATCACATCCTAAGGATATATCTCAGGAACTTTTAGACACAATAGCAAAATATGATAATATATGTAAGTTTATTCATCTTCCATTGCAATCAGGTAGTACAAGAATGTTAAAACTGATGAATAGAAAGTATACAAGGGAAGATTATATGAACAAGATTACTGCAATAAAAGAAACAATTAAAGATTGTGGCATTTCAACGGATATTATAGCTGGCTTTTGTACTGAAACAATAGACGATCATAAAGACACTTTAGATATGATGCGTTGGGTAAGTTATGATTCTGCTTTTATGTTTAATTATTCTCAACGTTCAAACACCTTAGCAGCTAAAAAATATGAAGACGATATTCCTTACGATGAAAAGACGAGAAGATTAGAGGAAATAATTGATCTTCAAAGACAACTATCCCTTGAAAGTAATCAAAGGGATGTTGGTAAAGTATTCGAAGTCTTGATAGAAGGCGAAAGCAAAAGAAGTAAAGAACAATTATTTGGAAGAAATACTCAAAATAAGGTTATAATATTTGATAGAAAAGATTTCAAAATTGGCGAATATGTACAAGTAAAGGTTACATCTTGTACTTCTGCTACTTTATTTGGAGAAAGTTTATAATAGGAAACGACATATAATATAGTATTATGAAACAAAAAATATTCTCATTGTTATTGGGTATTGTTGTTATATTATTAGCATCATGTACTTCGCAGAAAAATTTGATATACTTCCAAACGCCTGATCAAGAAGTTTACAAACATACTTATAGAGATGGAAATGCAAATTATTCACCTAATTATTATAA
>RHMF01000254.1_pt1 | contig 13059 bp, 6 predicted proteins | sample 5365151 | NCBI WGS metagenome assembly RHMF01 (sample SAMN10266501, study PRJNA497801) | feces metagenome | isolation source: feces | host: Bos taurus | place: China: Prairie of Fairy Mountain | collected 2017-08-14 | reverse complement strand
AATCATCAGTTGTATAACCTTTTGCTTTTAACAAATTCTTTCCTGCTCCCCCAACCCACGGTTTATCGTAACCGTGTAAGTCCTGTATTGGTTCTACCGATAAAATCGTACTTTTAGATTTCTGGGCTGACAGGGTAGTGAAGTTAATGGGATTGCCTTCGACAGTTGCATAATCCGTAGATAACTCATCCTGCATATCGTCTATGTCGGTCTTTGCGACTCCGCTATCTGTCAAATTTCCATTTGCGTCAAGTCCTGCTAAATTGCCGTTGGTTGCACCTGAGACCTTATCAGCTTTACCGCTAATGTCCTGATGTGTCTTTAATACGGTTGCGCTTGTGCCAGATTTGAGCTGAATTGTTGTCTTATCCGCATCTGCTCCTGTGCCATCTGTCACGGACATTTCAGATATATTTGCTTTACCATCTAATGCGCTTGTTACACCATCTACTATGCCTTTTGCGGTATTATCGTAGTCATTGGTAGATAAGACTTTATTACCATCTTTATCAACCTTATTATCCAATGCAGTCTGTGTTGCAGTTGAAATAGGCTTATCAGCATCACTTGTATTATCTACATTGCCTAATCCTACTTCAGCCTTAGTATAACTGGGCTTAGTGCTTGCCTTTGCCCAAGCACTTACATCACTCGCAGGTCTTGCATCAGATAATCTGGTATCACTTCCCATAACAACCTGACTAGTTGATGCATTTCCACTCGTAGGAACATCTTTAGTACTAGCTGTGCCTAATGCATCAACCTTACCTTTATCGGTATCAGTATAATCATTACTAGATAATGCTTTACCATCTACTTTATCTACTTTATTACCTAAAGCAGTATAAACATCTCCACCAGTCACGAAACCAGTATTTTCACTTGCTATTGATCCTGTGAAGTTAGTTTTCTTTGTAGTATCAGATGTATTATCGACATTTCCCAAACCAACTTCTGATTTTGAGTAAGAAGGTTTTTGCGAACTCACTAATTTTCCATTCTCATCAAGATCAGCCTTCCCTGATATATCCTGATGTTGTGTTAAATAATCACTATGTTTATGACCACTATCGATAAGATCGCCATTAGAATCTAAAGCTGCAAAATTACCATTAGTAGCACCTGATACTTTATTTGCTCTATCTTTTATTTCATTTGCAATAATAGTTAAGTCATTGATATCTGCAAATTGCATCGTTTTTTCCTCCTTCCATGCTGTATGGCTTCTTTTGGCGAAAACCCATTATTTAATCTTTCAATTATTAAACGACTACTCACGCCAGTAATTTCTTCCCATTCAGCCACAATATGAGTTTCTCCATTTATAGTAACGGGCCTATTATTCCTTTTATTTCTTTGCTGTTCTTGAATCGTTATCCACCTACAATTAGAAGGTTCGTAATTTTTATATGAATCAATTCTATCAAGGGTGCAATGCCCAAAATCAGCTTTTTCATCATACCCATTTTTCATTGCCCATTGATAAAAATTATTAAAACCATTAGCATTTGACCATTGTTTACAAACCGTAATACCTCTTGCACCATAATATTTATAATCTGGACGGTTCGGATTATTACATCTTGCCTTCATATTTTCCCATACATTATATAATTTTATAGTGCTTTTACCATGAACCATATTACGCTGAATCAATTTTTCATGCCTTACACACCCACAATTAGTCGATACACCTCTTGTAAGAGTACTTCCTACAACATTTCTTATTGTTCCGCAATCACAACGACAAACCCATTTATATTTTTCTTCCGATTCTTGCAAAACAGTCCATTTTCCAAAACGTTTACCTTTTAAATCACCTATAATATTTCTCATCATTGTTTACCTCCCATATAAACTCTCTCAATTATATAAAGGCAAGTAAGACAGTTGAGAGTACTGTTTTTCGGGAGCTACCCTATACTTGCCATTTATATCTACGCAAATAAGGCTTCAACAGTTGCTACAGGTATTGGCTCAATATTCACTATCGAACCATCATTTTTAATAAAGCCAGTTGTAGCAGACTTTTGTACATAATTAGATAGATCAATAAATCCACCCATTATGTTAAACTTGTAAGTATTGCTACCTACATTAACAATAGCTACATCTTGCCCTGCATTAATCGGATGTCCTGCTCCCTCAACGAAATCTGAGGTTGTTGTACCTGAGTCCGAAATATTGTACACATATCCTTCGTTAGCTACAACTAATAAACTGCTAATTAGTTCCGCACAAGCTTTAGTTCCTGCGGGTTTATATGCACTTGTAAGAGCGTTGTCGATGGCAGTCTTTACAGCACCACTTTCTACAAGATCAGTTGAGCCAGCAGTTACAGAACTTGTGCTATCCTTACTTGCTGCAGTACCGGCGTCTGTTATCTCAGAAAGAGTGTGTGTATGACTAACAGGTGTTCTGGCATCACTTAATCTACTGTCATCACCTTTAACAACTTGTGTTGCAGATGCATCACCACTTGCAGCGACATCAAGTGCGCTGGCACTACCTAAAGTGGGCTTATTCTTAATGAAATCTTTTGCAGTGCCACTAGTCTGATTCCAGTCGGATTGTATCTGTGCATCAGGTATTGTAGGTTTATTCTTGATATAGTCATCTGCGGTGTTATTCGTCTGATTCCAATCCGATTGAACGTTAACCTCTGCACCAGCTTCGATATCATTAAGTTTTGTCTTATTTGCGTTAGTAAAGTTATTGTCAGTATGTATGTAATTTGCATCTTGAACAAGGTTTGTAGGCTTATTCTTAATGTAATCATCTGCTGAAGTTGTGGTTTGATTCCAATCTGCTTGGACATTAGCTTCAGCGGCATTCCACTGTGTCTTTTCAGCATCAGTTACAGTACGATGATTAGTATCATCATGCAGATCAGCTAAATCATCAGGGATATCAGGCTTATTATCTAAGTCGTTATAATCACCACTGAACAAGGGTGTATCATCAGGCAATGCGCCTACATCAGATGCTCCAAGTACTACATCACCAGTTTTACCATTAACTGAATGAACAGCACCTCCGCCGCTACCGGCAATAGCATAGCCAACTCCGTCAATCTCAATACTGTTTAATGCTTCAGTTGTTTCAGCCGGATTAGCAACTACATTCGACTTAGCATTCCAGGCGGCAATATCTTCATCAGTAACAGTTCTATGTGTTGAATCATCTTGTAAATCTGCAAGGTCAGTAGGGATATCATTCGTATCAGCCTTACCAGCTAATGCAGTATCTACTTCCGACTTAGAATAAGTCTGTGACTTTGAATAATAATTTTCAATAAGGTGATCAAATGTTACATATCCAATATCATCATAAAGTTGCGAAAACTTTGTAGGGATATTAATACCTAACTGTTCAGTTGTCTTATTTCCCACAAGGGTAACACCATTAATCTGAGGCTTATTAGCTAACTGTCCGTACTCATCAACACCAACTTTTCTAACGATAAATTTATTGTCTGCGTAATTCACATTATACAAACAAATCCATTCATCCTGTTCAATACCAACAATCTGACCAACATAAGTATCTGTGTTCAAGTTCAGATAATATTCAGCCACAACAACACTCGGATAAACATCAAGTCTACACTTCATTCTTATTAAAGATAAATCTTCTTTAATAAATACAACTTCATGTGTATCCTTTGTATATACAACATCGTAAGCATTTAACTTACCACTTTCAAGTCTATCGGCTATATCATCAAAATTCATATAGCCAGGTTTATTTCTATCCATTTATAAACCTCCTTTATAGAACAATCTTTAAACCATTTTCATCAATGTTAGCAATCTTAGCCGCCTCAACATTAAGCCTACGATTAATCTCAGCAATTTGACCTTCAAGTCTTGCAAGATCACTAGGATCAACATCACCACTAATACCCAAAGGACTGGATATAGGTAAAGGAGCAGGCTGAGTATCTAACATATAAGTTGTTTCATCAATAACCTTAGTAAAAGTTAATTTTAAAAACACCGTTCCAACAATTGATGTTAGAGCCGGTGTTAAATCAAAAGTATATGATATATAATCTTCGTTATAAGGTTCATCATCTAATGTAAGATCCATTGAACCAGTGGTGTCATCGGGTAAATAATAAGTAAGTAATACTCTGAACTCAGACAAATCCTGACTTTCATAATACTTTGGAACTAATACCCTTAATGCATCCATTAATGAATCATACTGATATATAGGTCGTATATTTGTAATACGCAATGATTTATCATCACGCATAAGTAAATTCATCATTGTATCAAATCCTTTCTGCAAGTTGAGGACGCTCAATAGTTGCATGACAAAGTACCATTGCCCTCATCTCATCAACTTCTCTTATAGTACCTTTGGTATAATATTCCCCGGTAACTATATCCCAATAATCCGTTATTACTTTTATTTTAACTATCTTAGGTACATACAAAGGTTTATTTATCTTAATAGGTTTGCCTAATTTCTCAAACCATCGATTCAGTATATTTTGTTTATCTTCAGACCACTTTACTTTAGGTATCTTATTAATAATTGTCTGAACATCAATACCTTTCATGTCAAGTGGAACTTTATAACCTAAGACACCATCTTTTATATAATCAAATCCGGGTATGTCAGTTACAATAACCGGAGTACCAACACTTAAAGCTTCTCTTACTGCCAAACATAATGCTTCAGTATCACTTAACTGTACTAAATAATCAGCATCAGCAACCCAATCAATTACATCATAACAAGGTTTCATTGTCTGCACTTCAGGAAAATCAGCCTTAAGGTCAAACTTATCATTAGTGAATATTTTCCAATCAAACTTTATATTTGACGCTCGTAAAATATCCATTAACTTATACATTCTATTCTTGCCTTTTTCTATTGAAAGTCGTGTAGCAGATACCAAATGCAAAATCTTTTTAGGTTTAAAATCTGGCTGAAGAGTTCCTTCAATTACATCACAATCACATTTAAATAAGTCAGCAAAAGAATCTCTTGCGAATTTATTTATACATATGAACTCATGTCCAATATGAAAAGCAGGCTTAACATTCGCTATTCTCATATAATCCTTATAATCACAATGTATGATTGAATAAGTTTTCTCAGCCTTGATGTTTTTAGGATAATCAACCCAAGAAGCCGTATTGTTAATTGCTACATCACACATATATTCCTTTTTAGGATCAAGTTGCTCTAAATGTGCATAAGGAAATAAATGAGCCGCCTGATCTGTATCGATTTCTTCATAAAGTACTGTTATATCGTAGTAGTCCCTTAATGAATAGCAGAAATTAAATAAGAAAGTCTCAACTCCACCAATCTTATATATCTTTCTATGAAATAATATTATTGTTTTCTGTTTCATTCTATTTACTCCTTTATCCAAAGCACTCGCTTTACAGCCTCGATTGCTTTATCTATATCATCATCAGTTGTCATATTTGATAATGAAAATCTTACCGCGTTTCTTGCAGTTTCTTCTTCATAACCCATTGCTAATACAACATGAGAAGGTTCTGACTTTGCACATGCTGAACCAGCGGATGTCATGATGCCAAAGTTATTTAGTAATGATACCATTGGTCTGTCAAATGACACATAAACATTGTTAGGCAACCGCTTTTGTACAGAACCAAGAATACGTCCATAAGGTTTAAGTGCATCAAACATCTTATCTCTAAGTTGTATCATTTTAGTATTATCATATTTAAGTAACTCAAAAGCAGTACTTAAACAAGCAATACCCAATACATTTTCCGTTCCACCTATTAATCCTTGTTCACCAAATATAATAGGATCAATCTCTATACCATTCCTAATATATAACAATCCTGTTCCTTTAATACATTGTATCTTCTGACCAGACATACTGAATGCATCTAAATAAGATAAATCAATAGGGTAGTAGGGTAAGTATTGTGTTATATCACTATGATATATACCACCATACATTCGTACTATTTTACTTATCATTTGATAATCTTGTACGACACCACATTCACCATTAGCAGCCTGGATAGAACATAAGAATGTTTTATGTGCTTTCTTCATCTGCCAACAAATATTATCAAGTGTACCTTCACATATTGTTCCGTCTTGATAAACAGGAATCCTATATACTTCTCTGCCATGCTTTTCTAAATAATCAGCCAAAAGTAATATATCTTTATGTTCAATTTCTGAAGTAATCAAAACAGCCTTTGGATACTTATTCATAAATCCTTGTATAAAGACATTGTTACTCATTGTTGCCCCGGAAGTGAATAAAAGATTATCATTTTTATCCGCTTTAATCTTTTCTCTGATTGTCTCTTTAGAATTTGTAAGTAATCTAAAGGCTTCTCTTCCATATTCATGAATAGAAGATGGATTACCATAAGTATAAATAAGATCACTTAATGTTTGCACGACAGTAGGAGAGGGACATGTTGATGCAGCATTATCAAGGTACACCATATTTATCACTCACTTTCTTGAATTGCACCAATCTTCATAAACTTGTTTAGATTCGTTTCTATCATAATAAAATATAAAACATTTCTTACCCTGATTATCTTCTGATATCTTTATATCAACAGGGTAAATACCATTTTGATAATAATATATACATTGTTGTAAATTAAGAATCTTAACCGTATTAAAGAAATTATATTTCTTTCCGGTTACTGTGCTGAATCTGAAATATTCATCACCCATTTTTATAATCTCCTTATATTCAAAGAAATCCCACATGGTACGGTTAAATACCATGTGGGTAATTAATTAAACTTTATATTTATATTTTGCCATTGCACTGTTACCATTCAATAATCCAATCGTCATTGATTGAACCATTGCTTCAGCGGCTTTATTCTTTTGAAACTCTTTAATGAAATCTGATACATTAGACACTCCGTTAACAACAATAGTAGGTGACATTGAGTTATTAACTGTAACATCTGATTTCTTTTCAACATTAGTAGGAGTAATGCCACTACTGAATATATCTTTGCCAGAAATACCGCTAATGCCAAGCCATTTATTTACTGTATCAACACTATTGGATAATGAAGATTGTGTCATACTGATAGGAGTTAATATTGCATTATCTGAACGGGTTACTGTACCATTAGTAAATGAATCAAGACCTAATATAAATGCATCAGATATATAACCTGCTAACTCTTTGAAAAGTTTAGCTCTTTGGTCAGCCTGAGTAATTGCATTATCAACACTCTCTAACTTAGTATTAAACTGATTTAAATAATCAGCAAATGAACCACTTTCACCAACATTACCATAAAGAATTTTCATACGATTCTTTAATTCTATTTCACTTGTCGGTTCAAGATGGTACTTTGCATAATACTCTTCAAGTTCACCAGTTTGATCAACAACACTTTGAGTAATACCCTGAATGTCACCATCAGCAGTTGCAATATTTTGCTTAACACCCTTTAAACCATTTTCATCAAGAATATTCTTTAATGATTGCGATACTTCTGAATCATAGAAGTCCATTGTCTTATCAAGTGTCTCTCTTATTTGTGGCATATTGTCATTAACAAGAGATTCAGTTGATTTAAGTACTTGTGTAGGATTCTGCATAATATCAGCGAAGTAATCAGAAAGACTCTGATATAAGTGATCGAAGATACGTTGCTGATCATCAAGTTGTCTTTGATATTGAGTATCGGCAAGACCTTCTTCAGCCTCTTCTAATTGCACCTGAAGTTGTTGAAGTTTCATACGACTTTCCTCATCATTGCCAGAATAAGCATTCATCATCTTTCTAATATTTGCAATATTCTTTGTTTGTTTTGCAATGTTCTTTTGGAAGTCATATAAATCCTTTTGTTGTTGTAAAACTTCCATCGTCTTGTTTGTAATTGCATCCAAAGATTCAAGTTGCTTATCATAACCTTCTTGTACTAATTGTACAATAGCCTCACGCTCATCGTTATATGATTCAATTAAACTTTGTCTTTCACTAATCAGATTATTTAATCTATCAAGATAAGTAGTATTAGCGGTGTTAGACATATAATCAGCACGAGCCTCTTCAATCTCATCATTGATAGCATCGATATCTTCACGGAAAGATTTAGCACGAACCCTACGGAGTGCGAGAGTAGATAATCCTTCTGCACTCATCTGACCATTATAAATCTTTGTCTTTTCAGCATCATTACCTAAGTACTGTCTTTCGTAGGAATACATATCCTTTTCAAATGTGCCTAGGGTGTCTATTAAAAATTCAGTTTCATTTCTAAGGTTTCCGGTTATATCACGAATCCTATCATTCAAATCCCATGAGAGTTGTTTCATACTCATTTGATATGACTCAATAGCTTCCTGACTTTCCCAAATTGACTTAGTAGTTTCGTCTATAGCATTCTTTGTATCCCACCACAATTCCAGTTCATCTTCAGTAGTAGGATTTATTTCTTTTATTTTATTTAGTAACTCATCACGCTTTTGAATATTTGCTTCAAGTTCCCTTGATTCATTATCAAGAAGAGCAATATAATACTTCTGATTTTCCATCATTCCGGCATTAGTACGCATTGTCTGATAATGTTCAAGTTCTGCCTGTCTATTAGCAAATTCATTTAATACATGGTCATACTGTTTTGTAATAAGCTCGATATCATTATTATGTTGTTTAAGCAGATTCTCATGTTTTTGATTCTGTGCTTCAAGTATTGTATCTTCAGCGTCAAGTGCTTTATTGAATGTGTCTGCGATAGCGGATATTGCACTTGCCTGATCAGATGTATACTCAGTTAACTCAACACTTTCTCGATTAATGATCTTTTGGATAATTGTATTAGCCTTACTCTTACTACCACCAAACGCATCAACAAGATTCTTATATAAAAGACTATCATTATCATGCATACGAACTTTTTCATATTCTTCGTTAGCACGAGTATAAGCAGCAATCTTTTCATCAAGTGCTTGATTTTGCTCAGTTAAATTCTCATTGGCAGCTTTATAATATGATTCTTCAATATTATTTGTGTTTTGAATTTGTTTACCAAGATTATCATAAGCGGTCTGAAGTTTTTGAAGTTTTCTATTTCTCTTATCAAGATAAGAATCAAGCCAATCGTATTGGGCTTTATTATCTTTATCACCTTTGCCTGAACCAGAACCACCATTACCAGAACCTGGCACATAAGGAAATTCTTCTTCAAATTCAGCAATTTCTTTTTTGTATTTTGCGATAAGGTCACCGACCTTTTTAGGATCAGCTATACCATCAAATATACCACCATAATTACTACCACGATAATCAGGATTATAATATTTATCATATTCACTAAGCACTTCATTAACATCTTTTAATACTTCTAATTGTTGTAATTCAAATTGAAGTGCAGCTTTTTTAGCAGTTTTATATCCCTCTACAATAGAATTATATAAATCTGCATATTCACTAATAAGATTCTCTATATTTTCAGATTGAATAGTATAAGAACCATCTGAATATTCCTTGATTGCCGATTTAAGAGAAGGGTATTTACGAATTAATTCAGTAACCTCTTCATGAGAATAATGAGTATCTTCTTGAGTTTCTTTTAAAACCTCATTTAATTCATCATAAGAATCTCTAACTTTCCTAATACTATTTGCATCAGCAGTGTCAAGCATTTCAAGTTTAATATTATCTAATGTATTAAGTAATGTTTGCTGACCTTTTTCATCAAGCATACCATCTAAATTTTCTTTAACTTTATCTTCGGCATCTTGAATATATGCGAGCATTGCTGCAGTTTTATTTCCAAACTTATCAAGATATGTTTGAAATTCATTCATACCTAATGCTTTAAACAATTCATCTTTATCAACTACATTGATAATATCAGATGCTTGAATATCTATTTGACCTTCTCTATCATTAACAAGAAAGTCTTTAAATTGTGTAGCACTTGTTTTCCATAATTCAATTAATTCATTATTTTTATATTTCTTTTTATCTTTAGAATTAGTCAATTTAGAATTTTGACCAGTCCATGATTCATATGAAAACAATGGATTATCAGATATTGTTTCAACATTTGATTGTTTTCTAAATTCTTCAACTAATTCTTTATAATGTCTTTTTAATGAACCAAAAGTATAAACACCTTTTTGTTCAAGATCTGCAATTGCTTGTATTAAAACATTAATCTCTTCAGATGATTTAACACCAAAATCTTCAATGATATTATCCGAAATCCATCCAACATCTTCTAAATCATCCATTGTTAATATTGGAGAATTTTTAACACCATTTTTCCTAAATACACCTGCTATATATGTTTTATATACATCAGTTACTTCATCAATTAAAGATTGTTGTTCTGCCTTTTGTGATGCAACCTTTTTAGCATTTTGAGCTAAATTTATATATATTGAATCAAGTGCTTCTTGCCCAACATCACTAAATTGTCCAATTAATGATAAATATTTATCACTAAAATATTGCATTTGTTCAGCAGAAACACCATCGATACTTTTAATAGCCTTATTATATGCTTTATTCAATTCTTCTAAACTTGAATAAGTTTCGGAATATTCATTTTTCAATATTTCATTTTTGAAATATTGTCTTGCAAATGAGGCATTTGTTTTATCACCTTGTAACCATGCTACAGTAGCTAGTTCAGCATTGGATTTATAATAATCTGGATTTAATATTTTTAATCCTGCCTTACCCGCATCACCACTTAATGTTTCTAAAATAGGCATAAAGATTCCGTCTAAACCTTTACCACTTGTATCAGCATTAAAATTAGCAAGAGTTTCTTCCCATTTTAGTTGTTTTAATGTTTCAAGAGATTCTACTTCACCATCAATAGCTGCAGTAATTGAATCTACTCCTTCAGCAACATTACCAAACTGTCCAATTAATTCTTCCTGAATATCATATAAATCAGTTTTAGCTTGAACAACTTCTTCAACAGATGAATTTTCATCATTTATTATTGATTGTAAATTAGCTATTTTACTCTTATAAGAATCAATATTGCTTTCAGATTCAGAATATGCATCAGCAGCTTGTTGAGCCGCTTTAGCAAAATTCTCTTCGGCATTAATAACTTGTGTAATAACTGCAACAAGTTTAGTTAATATTAATGTAGCTCCAACACTCCATGCAAGATTTAATGCACCCGTCGCAATCGTCAATGCTTTACTTGTTTTAATTTGTTTTGACATTGCAATGGTAGCGTCATCAACACCTTTGCTTTGTAATATTATACTTTTAGCCGCTTGTTGAGCGCTTTTACTTGCATTTTGCATTGTCATGCCCCAAGCCTGATCTATACTATAATTTGCATCTCTAAGAGTATAATAATTTTTTAATAAAGTAACATCATTTTGAGTAATAGGTAACTTAAAAATACCAGTATTAATTTTATTAAATAACCCATTTGCTCCTATAGTTCCAACAATACCATTAAGATTTTTCATGCCAATAATAGCACCTAAAAGACCTTCAGGTGGAATAACAGATATTACTTTTAATATTAAACTTAATAATCCTTCAAGAGCAGTTATTATATTATTAAAACCATCTGTGTTTTTATATAATTCATCTGTGAAATCACGGAATGTAGTTAATAATCCTTTAATTCCTTGAGCATCAAACAAATTATTAGCAATTTGAGTAAAGTTATCTTTTATCTGTTGAGATTTTTTCTCAATAGATTCCATTGCAATATCAAGAGCAGCTTGACCAGCTCCAGTTGAATTATACATTGCATCTTGATAAGCAGATTGTAATATTTCAGGTGAAGAAAGAATACCGGCTGCAGCAGAAGCACGAGTCTTACCAGCTATAATTTCCAATAGTTCAGCTTGCTGCATATTACCAATGTCTTTCCAAACTTTTGAAATCTCTAAAAGGATTTGATATGTACTTTTATATCCTTTAGTCTGTTTATCAATAATACTAACACCTTCAGGGTTTGAAGCGGTTTTAGTAAGTGCTTGGATTTTATTATTTAACTTAGAAAAATCTTCAATAAGACCTTCAGTATCTTCACCAATTTCTTCAAGTGCAGAGCCTGTCGTACCACGTAATCTTAATGAAAGCACTTTAAGTGAGTTACTTACAACATCAGCATCTTGTAAAATAGCATTACCAGCAACTTCAAGAGCTTCAACTTGTTCAAGAGAATTACCGGCAGTTTTTAATGCTGCAACAGATTTAGTTAATGAAGTAGCAAGTTGTTCTGATGTAATAGCATAATTATTACCCAAATAAATATACTGATCAACAACTTTATCTATCTCATCAGCCTTTAATTCAAATGCTTGCATAGAAGAAGTCAATGCGGTTGTAGCAGTACTAATATCCATTATACCACCAGCGGATAATTTAGCTGCTTGTTCCGCTAATATTTTAGATTCTTCTAATGTTTTACCTAATCTTCTCCATTCAGTTATAGATGAAATAACTTCAGTAGTAGTACTACCAAGTTCTTGCGCCATCTGATGAGATGTTGCAGTAATACTTTTTAACTCACTTTGCGTTGCATTACTTACAATTCTAAGAGTATTTAATGCTTTATCTAAATCAGATACGGCACTAATCATACTTCTTATATATCGTATAATTGCTTGGAAACTAGCATAATAACTAATCATTCTTGCAGAAGATGTTTTTATATCATTACTTAATGTTTTAAAGAATGATTTTCCAGTTTTACCACTTTTAACTAATTCAGTATCAAGTGCAATAAATTCATTAGTTAATGCTTTAATATCATCAGGAGTAAAATTACCTGAAGATAATAATGTTTGTACTCTGTTTCTTAACTGTTCAAAATCAGATGCTAATTTCTTTGACATTGCAGAATTTTTCTGCATCTCATCAGTAATATTATTTAATAATTTTTGTAATTTGGTTTCGTTACCAGCTTTTTTTAATGTATTATTAAATAAATTATCAAGTTCTACATTATATTTTTTTATTGTATCAAGATCTAATGCTTGAATATTAGGCAAATTTTTTAAATAATCTTGTGCTTCTTTAGTTGATGCACCAGTATATTTACCAGAATTTATTAATTTTTCTAA
>RHMF01000947.1_pt1 | contig 13062 bp, 19 predicted proteins | sample 5365151 | NCBI WGS metagenome assembly RHMF01 (sample SAMN10266501, study PRJNA497801) | feces metagenome | isolation source: feces | host: Bos taurus | place: China: Prairie of Fairy Mountain | collected 2017-08-14 | reverse complement strand
CGGCTGCGCTCCGGCAGCCCGCATGCAAAAAGCGCTGCCTGACGAGCAGGCAGCGCTCTCAGGTCCAAGACATGGTAGGTCTCCAGGAAGTCACAGCGGAGCGCCGCCTCGTCCGTGGCCAGCATGTGGGCCAGGATCAGGAGTTTTTTTCGGCGTCCTTCCCGGCGGCGGCCATGATCTCGCTCAGCGCCGCCTCCAGCTCCGCCCGGGGCACCCGGCCCTCATGGGCTGCGCCGATGTGGGCGTAGAGGGCGGCCTTCATGTCCTCCCCCAGGAGCATGGACACCAGCTTGGACGTGCCGGAGACCTTCTCCAGAAGCCCGGCCTCCGGGTCGATGACGGTGGACAGGATGTCCACGTACCGCATATCGTCCAGCCGGGCCTCGTCGTACTCGAAGGAAAATCCGGTGGACGTTGTTCCTTTGGTCATGGCCGCCTCCGATCAGGTCACGGTGACGGTGCAGCTCTTGGTCAGGCCGCCGAAGGTGGCGGTGACGGTGCAGCTGCCCGCGGCCACGCCGGTCACCAGGCCGCTCTGATCCACGGTTGCCTTGGTGGCGTCGCTGGTTCCCCAGGTGACCCGCATGCCGGCCGGGGTGGTGGTGGCGGTGATCTGGCTGGTGGAGCCGTGGGCCACGCTCAGTGTGCTCTTGTCGATGCTCAGAGCCATGCTTGTTCCGCTGGCCAGCTTGATGTGGTCATAATGGCTGTTGCCGGAGCTGTCCGGCAGGGCCTCCAGGGTGACATCGTAGCCCACGGCCTCGTCGGACTTGTAGACGATGTCGCCCAGCTCGCTGAGAGACCCGCAGGGGATCACGATCCGCTTCAGGGCGCCGCCCTTCAGGGCTATGTCGATGACGTAGACGTACTCGTCCAGGGCCGCGGCGTTGGCCACCACGGCGATGGTGCCCGCGCCCGCGTTCACGGTCACGTTGCCCTCGCCGTAAACCGTCTCCAGGACGTTGGGGTTGAGCGACTCCAGGAACTTGAGCTTGAAGGTGTCGGGCTTCTCGCTGACCACCACCAGGACGGTCTGGCCGCCCCAGTCCTTGATCTTGTCGCTCTCGGGGCTGTTGGTGTTGGTGACGCCGTCCTCGCTGATGTACCCCATGTCCACAAAGGCGCCGGACAGAGTGCTGGAGGCGTCCGTGGGCAGGGTGGTGCCGCTGGGGGCGCGATAAACAGCGCCGGCCACTTTCGGCTTGCCGGTGCTGACGTTGGATACATTGGGCATTTTAATGGCCTCCTAAAAAAGATAGACGACGTCGAAGCCCGCCTGGTAGCGCGGCCTGTCCATCGTCATGTCGGGGTAGTTGTAGTCGGAATTGAGGGAACAGCTGCTGATCTCCGGGCAGCTCACGGCGGCGGCCATGGCGGCCTTCACCAGCTCGTTGAGCGCGGCTGCGGCGGCCCGGCTGCTGCTCCAGCTCTGGACGGCCAGGGTGGCCCGGCTGATCAGGTCGGTCTCGCCGCCGCCGGTCTGCTCCACGGTGACGAACTCCGCCGGGGCCGGGTGGGGCACGGAGCCGGACACGGGGACGCTGAGGGCCTCGCCCAGGTATGCGATGATGAACTCCTCGATGGTCACAGCTTCACACCTCCCGCGGCCTTCAGCAGGCTGTTGGTCTTGCTGTTTTCTCTCCGGGCCCTGCCGCTGGCGGCGTGGACCCCCGCGATGGCCACGAAGCTGATCGGGTGCGCCTTCTCCACCTCGAAGCCCTCGCCGGCCCGGCTGGCGATCTGGGCGGCGCCGCTGTTGAGCGCGGCCTGCATCTCGCCGGATTTCATCAGCTCGTTCAGCCCGGGCAGGTTGAGCACGAATTTGATCTTACTCAATGCGGCTCACCCTCACTTTTTTATGCCAGGGCGTGGGCACGTTGGCCTCGATGCCCTGGATGATGGCGCCGAAGGTCCGCCAGCTCCGGCCGAAGAACTCCACCGTGGTGTCCTCCCAGGCATGCTGGTCCCCCTTGGGGATCCCCAGCATGTAGTCCGTGCGCTTGCCGTACAGGTCGAGGCTGCTCTGGGCCTCCTCGGTGCTGGGCTGGCCCACCAGGACGTTGGCCACGCTGACGGCGGTGTAGGTCCACACCGGATCGTTGAAGGCGTCGAAGATCGGCTCGGGCGGTGTGTCCCTGGTCATGGCCTGGGATCGCTCGTAGAGCGTCACGGTGACGCCGGTCATGCGCCCACCTCCGGCACCAGGGCCTGCACGGGGGAGTAGCTGCCGATGGCGTTGCCGGTCCCCAGCAGCTGCCGGTCGGTCTTGGAGAGGTACAGCTCGCCCAGGGCGCCGCCGGAGCCGATGGTCCAGCTCTGGGCGTAGCCCAGGCCGCTCATGCTGCCCTGGGTGGCGCCCAGGGGCGCTCCTGCGGCGTTTCCGTCCCCCAGGGCCCGAATCACCATCCGGCAGGAGACGGTGCGCTTGTTGGCGCTGGGCGCCTCCGGGGCGGCTGCGTCGATCAGCAGCGCCGCGTCGTCCAGCAGGGAGGTGCACACCGTCTGCTCGTCGGTGCTGAGGTCTCTGGTCATCCTGGCCTGCACATCGGCCACGCTTGCGTATGCGGCCATGACGGCCTCCTTTCACTGGACGGGCGGTCCTAAGTGGACCGCCCGCCTGGCTTATGCCTTGGTGCTTTTCTTCTTGGGTCTCGCCGGCGGGGGAGGGGGCGGGGCCAGCTTGTGGCCCCGGTCGAGATACTCCTCCAGCCGGCTCTCATGGACCCACATGATGGTGCCCGTGTGGGCGTTGATCATCTTGACCATCAGGACTGGGGAGTGGCGCCGGTCAGCAGGTTGAAGGCGCTGGTGTCGGCGCGGAAGCCCACCTCGATCTCGGCCCGGACGGCGAACATGTTGCGCTGCCACAGGTTGATGGTGGTGGTGCCGCTGGTGAGGGTGGCCTGGTCGCTGATGGAGATCTGCACGCCCTCCACGGTGCCGAACATGGCCTGGCGCCAGTCGCCGGCCACGCCCACGATGGCGGGGGAGCCGGAGCCGCTGGCGCCGGCGGCGCTGCCGGCCTTGTACAGGCCGCGGCCGCTGTAGGTGGCGGCGCCCAGGATCCGGGGGATGGCGCCCTCGGCGGCGCTGTTGACGAACAGGGGCCGGCCGGTGGAGTCCACGGCGCCCAGCAGGATGCCCTCGGCCGCGGGGGAGAGGGCGAAGCCGTCCAGGGCGTAGCCGCCGTCGCCGATGTCCACGAAGGCGGCCACCAGGCCGTCGTAGGCGGTGTGGCCCTCGGAGGCGATCAGGCTCTGGGCGGTGCAGGCGGCGAAGTTGTCGAAGTTCTCGCCGGGCTTGGCCACGGCGCCCACGATGGTCTGGTCGAACTTGTAGGCCAGAGCGCCGGGCAGGCGGGCGATCAGGGCGTCGTACAGCGCCCGGGCGTCGCGCCGGAACTGATTGGACATGGGGACGATCACGGCCAGGGTGTAGGCCTGCATCAGCTTGGTGGACAGGCTGGGATCGGAGACGGGCTTCTCGTCGGTCTCCGCCACCCAGGCGGCGGCGGGATCGCCGGAGATCATGGGGATGGTCAGGCCGCGGCCGGGCAGGGTGACGCCCCGGGCCAGGCGCATGACGGCGCTCTCGTTCTGGACCTTCTGGAGGATCTCCTGGGAGACGTCAGAGGGCAGGGAGACGGAGCTGGTGTTGGTAGGAATACCGGTAGGCATTTTTCAAATCCTTCTTTCGTTAAGATTTTGCGGATGGAAAATTCTGCTCCATCCAGTTGGCGAACTTGTCGCGGGTCGCGCTGCCGCCCGTGGATCCGGCCTCGCCGCCGTCCTTCACGTTGGGATAGCTGTTGGTCGGCTTTGCCTGCTGGGCGCTGTAGGCCTTGATGGCCTCGGCCTGGGTCTTGCAGGCCTCCTCGGTCTCGGCCGTCAGGAGACTGGCCGGGACGCCGGTGTCCTTGGACACCTTCTCCCGGAGGTCCCGCAGGCTGTTGGCCAGCTTCAGTCCGGCCAGCTCGTCCTTCAGGGCCTGGAGCTCTTTTCCGGCGTCGGGCTCGGCGGGGCGGGCTTTGATCTTTTCGATCTCGGCCTGGGCCGCTGCCAGCTGGCTGCGGAGGCCTTCCGAGTCGCCCTTTGCCGCGTTGATGTCCGCGCCGTTGATCCCCAGGATCTTGTCGATCTGCTCTTTGCTGGCTTCCGGAAAGATGTCGGTGATGTCGGTCCTTTTCATGTTGTCCTTTCTCCGCTACGCTTTTTACGGGGTTGCGTCCCCTGCGGCTGCCGCTTTACGCCCGGCCGGCTGATTTTTGTGTATGAAGAAGGCGGCCCCCGGCCGCCGTCTTTCCTTATGGCATTGTGCCCAGATACTCAAACAGGGCCACATACACCCATCCGTCCCGCTCGGCGCAGGACAGACACATGATCTCGTTCTGTTGGGGCTGGATGCTCTGCCCCCGGCAGATGTAGCTGTTGCCCCTCTGCTCGGCGAGAAAAATAGCCACGCACTGGTAGCACGTTTCGCCCCGGCCCTCCCGGAGAAGAAACGCCCCGCACCCCACTTGCATTTGTGAAACGTCCCAGACGCCGCGCCCAGCCTCACTTCCCGCATGGTCGTAGATGGCAAGGCCATAGCCGTAACCCTTAATCAGTGCGCTGTCCTCTGCGTCCACCACGGATTGCCAGAGCGCCGGGTTGGAACATTCATAGAGCGTTGACCGGGTTTTGATACAGGGGACTTGCCAGCACCCATAGGCGTCCTCCGGGAGCGTGACAGCTTGCGGGATTTCGTACATGTCCAGCGCCAGCGCATAGGCCGACAGGGACAGGGCCAGCACCGCCGTGAGAATAGCCGTGGACAGTCTTCTCACAGCGGCGTTGCTCCTTTGACAGTTACCGTTACCGGGCCGCATGCGCTCCAGATGTGGTTGACGCCCTCCAGCGCGGAGATTTCCGTGGGGCTGAGCTGGTACTCGGTCTCCGTCCCGCCCAGATCCACCACCTGAGCGCCGGTTGTGGGAGTGGCGTCCGGGGAATAAACGTCCATGCTGGACACCCACGGCCCCACAAGGGCCTCGCCGTTGTAGGAGTCATAATAGGGCCGGACTTTCAGCACCCCGGTCAGCACGTCCAGCGTCCCGGCGTAAACCGTGCCGGGAGGGTCGGTGTTTGCGATTGCAATCCGCTCTCCCACGCTTGCGTTGGCTGCGTCGTAGGCTCCGCTGCCCTCGGCGATGTAAAAAACAAAATCGTTCAAGTCGATGGCGGTCACCGTTGATTCTGCCGAGGCATAAAGCCAGAACAGGTAATAACCGGAATAGTTTGGCGTGTAAATCACGTTGACCGGCTCAGTCCTTGACGTTGACCCGGCGACAGTTATCTGTGTAGAGCTTCCCGTCCGTATGGCGTAAATGCCCCACGTTTTTGCAGAGTCAAGGCCGGGGTCGCAATAGACGCGGTAGGTCTTTCCAGCATCGAGATAAACGCCCCTCGACTTCTTGTAATAGTCACTGGTTGATACAGTATGCGAGCCGTAGATGTTGACGTACTTCCCCGATTTCGCAAGCCAAATCGGAATAAACATGTTCTTCCCGGTCTTGAAAACGGAAAACGCGGTGTACCCGGTATACGGCCAGCCGTTCAGCGCCCGCACATTATCCGGGGACGGGTCGCCGCTTCCAGATTGCACCGGCTCGATGTTGACGATGAGGCTTTCCACAGGGGCGGCGGATTTGGCGGTGAAGGACACGATGGGGGACGGGCCGATGGTCACCTCTCCGGAGTTCTCCGCCCACGCGGCAAGGTACTCGTCCAGCCGCGTCTGGGGCACCGGCGTCTCCACGGTCTCCCCGGCCACGGCGGCAAGATACAGCTCCGCCCTGGTCCTCGGCGCCGGAAGCTCCACGTCCATCCCGGCGATCTTAGCCAGGAAGATCTCCCAGCCGGGCTTGGGCGCCGGCAGCTCCACGTTCATCCCGGCGATCTTGGCCAGGAAGAAGTCCGCGCTGCTCTGGGGGACCGGCAGCTCGTCGTCCAGCCCCAGGATCTTGGCCAGGTACGCCTCCACCCGGGCGGTCCAAAAATCAGGGATCATGCAGATCACTCCTCAATGCGTTTTTGCCCGGCGGCGCAGCTGCTCCCGCAGCGCCTCCGTCAGCTCCGGCTCGGCCCAGTAGTGGGCCCGGGCCAGGTATTCCCGCCATTGGTGCAGCACGCTGCCGCCGATTAGCAGGTCCACGTGTTCCACCAAATTGGGCGCTAAGTTCACCGCCGCGGCGTCCCCGTGGCGGACCTCCAGAAATTCATGGAAAAACCGGTCGTCCCCGGTGCCTTTTGCCTCCTGGGCAAAGAGCTCCGGGAAGGGCGTGTCCCGCCAGGCGCCGGAGAAAAACCAGGTGGCGCACTCCCGGGCCCAGGGGTCCGGGATTCGCACGCACTGGAAGCTGTTCCAGGCGTCCGGGGGATAGACCGTGCCGGTGAGCTCCGGATCGTCAAGGAAATACTCGCAACAGAAACCGTACACCACCCCGGCGTCGTTGGCCCGGCAGCGCTCCACAAAGTCGCTGCACAAGAGGACGTCGTCCTGGATGTGCCAGGTCCCGCCCTCGCCCTCCCGGGCGGCGAAGCAGTCCATGCAGGCCAGCAGGTTGCCCCGCTTTTGGGTGTCGTTCCAGATCTCCACCCGGTCCGCGCCCTGGCGGCGCAGCTCCGGCAGCAGGAACTCCTCCACGTACCACATGCGCTGGGGCACCGCGTGGATCACCACCTGCATGCCGTCGCCTCCTCCCAGCTCATCTCCCGGAACTGCCGGCAGATCTCGCTCTTGCGGAAGGTCTTCTGCTCGCCCATAAAGTGCCGGATCACCGGCGCCCCGTAGGGGGCCGTGCCCCGCCCGGCGTTGTACTCCGGCGGCAGCTCCAGGATGGCCCCGCTGCACACCAGGTTGAGGGCGTCCTGCTCCGGGTACTGGAAGCGCCGGCGGTTGAGCGCCCGGATCACCTCGTCCCCGGCGCCGCTGCGCCGCAGCAGATCCAGATTCTGCACCAGCACCCCGGCGTTGTAGTAGGGGAAGTCCGCCGTAGACAGGTCGCTGGTCTCCCGGACCCCCGCCAGGAGCTTGTGCTCCATGGGCAGCCGCCAGAGCGTAGACACGTCCCGCCGCAGGCAGAAGGCGTCCAGATCCAGGCTCAGGATCCGATCAAGATCCGGAAACAGGCGGAAGTAGGCCGCCCGCATCAGCACGATCCAGGACCAGGGGTTTTCGTAGTTGGGGGAGCTTTGGGGAAAGATGCTCTGGCCGGAGACGTTCACGATCTCGCACAGGCCCGGCAGCCACACTCCCACCTCGTCGTCCTCCGCCAGGATGTAGATCTTCTCCACGTCGCTGTGGGAGAGCAGGGCCTTGACGGGCGGCGCGATGTCCGGGTACATGTTCCGGGTGGCGCAGAAGGCGGCGGCCCTCATACCTCCGCCTCCTCGGCCGCCGAGCTGTTGAGCTCCATGCGCTTTGCGTAGGCGCTGTTCTGCTGCGCCCGGATCTCCTCCCGGTTTTCCGCGTAGAGCTCCCGGCGCATGGCGTTGAGCTTATCCTCCCAGTTTTCGCCCGGCGCGTCGTCGTACATCTGCCGGTAGCGGTCCGGGTCGTAGCCCGCCACCCGGGTGTCCTCGTCATAGCGGACCTGATAAGTGCAGTCGCAGTTGGCGTGGACGTGCCGGGCGTGTCCATTTCGGACCAGCTTCCGGCTGGCCGGCTGCCAGCCGTTCCCGGCCAGCATCAAACAAAAAGCGCAGGTCTCCCCGCTGGGGATCCAGGCTACCTCCGCCCCGTCCCGGATGGCGTTGTGCAGCGTGGTGTCCACCCCGGGCAGCTTCACCAGCCGCTCCACGGCCCCGGCCAGGGTGTCCGGGTTGCCGCTCTGCTTCAGCACGCCGTTGACGGTCTCCGCCGTCTCGGCGTAGCTGGCGGTGGCGGCCACCTCCGCCGGCGGCAGGATCTTCCCGCTGGCCTCGGCCACGGCGTCGTACCAGGCCGCGGACAGCGCCCCGGTGCCCTCGCCGTATTTCGTGGCCAGGGCGTAGACGTAGTCGATCAGGTCCTGGCGCTCGATGTTCAGCAGGCCGCCCCGGGCGTTCACCCAGGCCCGGAGATCTCCGGCCGCCCGCCGGGACACCAGCCCCAGCCGGTTGACAAAAGCCAGCCAGTCCTTCTGTGTAATCGTCATGTCGTTTCCTGTCGTTTCCTGTCGTTTCCTGTCGTTTTTCGTAGGGGCGCTTCACGAAGCGCCCGCCCTCACTCCATCTCGCTCACCAGCTGCAGGCCCCGGGCCCGCTGCTCCTGGGACTTGATCCGGCGGATGTCCGCCTGGTCGAAGCCCAGCATCTCCAGAAACACGTCCGTGTCGGCAAAGCCGGACCGGGCGGAGGCGATCTTCACCGCCGCGTCCGCGGTCACGGCCACGCTGGGCATGGCCGGATTCTTGAAGTGGGCCACGATTCCCTTCTGATCTTCCGGCAGCTCGTCCACCGTGGTGTCCTGGGCGATGGCCAGGGCCATCAGGGCCACGGTCCGCAGGGAGTCCCCGTTGCCCTCGTTCAGCTCCTGGGCCTTGGCCACCAGGGTCTGGCTCTGGGCCAGGATGGCGTCGGAGCTGCTGGGGTTGGCGTCGTTCACCACCCCCGTGTCCGTGACGGTCAGGCCCGTGGCCGCGGAGAACTGACAGGAGAGCACCCGCATCATGTCCACGTGTGGCGTGATGTTCCCCTGGGTCAGCTGGCCGAAGCTGGGCTTCTCCCCGGTCTCCGGGTTGACGGTGGAGGCGATGATGCTCCCCACGTACTGCTGGAATTTCTGATTGATCAAGGCGTCGTACATCTCGTCCGAGATGCCCAAGAGGAACTTCTGGGGCGCCGTGGCAAACTCCAACCCGATGCTGGCGTTGGCCACGGTCCGGACATAGCCCTGGATCAGCCGCCGGACCCGGTCCTTCAGCCGGCTCTGGCCGAAGGGCTTGGCGCTGGTGGCGTCCCACACCAGGGGCTCCATCAGGGGGCGGCCCATCTTGTGGGGCAGGGGCGCGGCCCTCCAGGCGTCCCCGGTCCGGACCATCACCCAGATGGCGTCGTCCGTGTAGAGGTTGACCACGTCGGGCCGCTGTTCCTCCTTGTGGCCGGGCACCGGGCCCACGCTGATCACCGCCAGGCCGCAGGCGATCCGGCCCCGGTCCCCGTCCCACTTGGCCGCCGCGGTGGCGGGGGAGTGGAAACGGATCTTGCAGCCGATCTCCTCGTCCGCGGACAGGGTGGCAAAGGTGCAGCCCAGCTTCAGCTCGTCCCGGGCGGCCTTCCGGTAGGCGAAGATCAGCCGGTTGGCCCGCACCAGGGCGTCCAGCGCCGGCAGGGAGGCGCCGCCCTCGGTGACGAAGCCGTCGAACATGCTCCGGGCCGCCAGCACGTCCACCGCGTTGGCGCCCCAGGCGCAGCCGATCTCCAGCCGGGAGATCCCGTCCGGCAGGGCGATGCCCAGGTTGACCTCGCTCAGAGGGATCCGGCCCTGGTAGTAGCGCTCCTTCACGGCGTTGGCGGCGGCGTGCTTGTCATAAATAGAGAGCAGCTCGGCGAGCTGCTCTCTGGCTTGGGTATTCAGTCCGGCCACGCTGCCGGGATCGATTCCAAGGATCATCCGATCTTCATCCTCCTTTGCGGATCGCGTTTGCTTGTCTTGGCGCCCCAGAGGGCCAGGGCCGCGGCCTCGATGGGCCCGGCGTTCTCCCCGCCGAAGCCCCAGCCGCCGGAGATCGGCCGCTTTACGGAGGTGACGGCGCTCTCCCGCAGGGCCTCCTGGCCCGCGTACCAGCTGACGGTCTTCTCCGCCAGGGCGTCGGTCAGGGTGCCGGCGGCGGCCACCACGTCCCGGCCGGAGGGCCGGACCACGCTGCCGCGGATCTTCCAGGTGTCGGCGATCCGGTCCACCAGCACGTCCGCGCCGTTGCGCCCGTCGATCACCACGCAGCTGGCCCGTCCGTAGCGTTCGCACAGCCACTGGGCCAGCCACCGGGTGCCCACGGCGGTGCTCTTGCGCTCGATCAGGGATATCCGCGCCGGACCGGCCGTTGGGATTACCGCGCCGCAGAGGGAGACCTCGCTGCCGTCGGCGGAGAACTTCACGCCGTAGGCGGTCTTCCCCTCCGGCTTTTGAGCCGCGCTCTTGCAGGCGTCCCAGAGCTCCGCCGGGATGGCGAAGGACTCCTGGGCGGTCAGCACCGGGCTCCACCAGCCCAGGCGCTCCCGGGCAAAGCCGTCCGCCGGCAGGGTCCGCAGCTCCTCGGCGGTGAAGGCCTCGGTCAGCCGCAGGCCCAGGGCCGGGTTTGCCCGGGCCCAGAGCGCCCGGTCGGCCAGGACGATCTCGTCCACGGTCTTGGCCTCCACGCTCCACTCGTGCCAGGCGTCATGGGCGCCCGGCTCCGTGGTGCACACCGTCCGCCGGCGGCGGAAGGCCTCTCCCGGGCAGCCCGGATAGGGCGGCGTGCCGGTGTAGATGATCTGCCGGGTGGCGGTGGAGCTGGCCGCCAGGGTGGCCATCACGGCCTCCATCTGGTCGTCGGTCAGCTCCTGGGCCTCGTCGTAGACAAGAAGGGAGACGCCGTCAAAGCCGCGGCCCCGTTCCCGAGATCTCGTGGCGTACTCGATAGCGCCCCCGTTGATGAGCTCGATGCTCTCCTCGCCGTTGGTCCAGCGGATGTTCTTCACCATGGCCATCATCTCCGGATGGCGCCGGTCCGTGAACATGGCCGCCAGCCGGCGGAAGGATTTTTTGCTCGTGACCACCTGGTGGGCCGTGTGGAGCACGTGCTCCCCCAGGGCGATGATCCCGAAAAGCTCCCGGGCCTCCAGGCACACGTTCTTCCCGTTCTGCCTCGGCACGGCCAGGCCCGCGCTGGTCACGTTGTACTCGCCCAGCTCGTCCCGGCCCAGCCAGCAGTCCACCACGGACCGCTGCCAGGGATCCAGGCGGCAGGCGTAGGCCTCCATCAGCATGGCGGCGTCCCCGCCGTCCGTCCGGGCCCGGGGCGGCTCCACCCGGATCCGGGGCTCCTGGCACCCGGTCATGTGCCGTATTTGCCCTGCACCAGGGAGAGGACCGTCCCGGGCAGGGGATCCTCATTGGTGCCCTCGCTGGTGCCCTGGCCCTTCATGCGCCGCAGGGCCTTGGGCGTCAGCCCCAGGGCGTCCCGGAGGGCCATGATGTCCCGGCACTGCTGCCGGATCAGCTGGTAGTGGGGATCCAGGGCGGAGGGCGCCTTCCCCGGCGGGGCCGTCCGCTTCCAGGCCGCCCGGGTCCGGGCCAGCTCCCGCTCCAGGATCGCCAGGTCGTGGACCATGGGGGCGAAGGCCGTGTGCCAGGTCCCCAGGGCGATCATCTCCTGGCGGTATTTTTCCTCTTTGGTCATCTCTCACCTCGGGGGGATCAGCCCCCGCGCACGGCGGCTGGCCGGCAGCAGCCCGAACTCCGCCCCGGCGGCCATGACCTGCCGGAGCAGCCGGTCCTGACAGCTGGCCCACTTGTCCGCCTCCGCCGCGTCTCCCTTGGCGATGGCCTGCATGGTCAGCCGGGAGACCCGGAGGTACTCGTTCTCGCTCACCACGTACCGGGCCAGGGCGTCCGCGTCCAGGGCCGTCAGGGTGCCCATGGCCGCCAGATCCGGCGCCAGGGCCATGAAACGCTCCCGCAGCGCCGCGTCCAGGTAGGCCGGCGGGGGCGGGAGGCGGTCATTCATGGGCGCCTCCCAGGGACGCGATCAGCGTCCGCTCTCGATCAGAGAGTGGCCACCGCGTGGCCGCGGCCTTCTCGGCCGCGGCCTTCTCGGCCGCGGCCTTCTCGGCCGCGGCCTTCTCGGCCGCGGCCTTGGCCGACAGCAGAAAACCGCCGCCGTAGATGGCCTTGCCCTGGTCCTTCTGGGCGTCCAGCGCCCGGATGAAGGCGGTCTCGCCGGCAGGGATCCGCAGGCTCTGGCCGTATTTCGCCAGGGTGTTGATGGCCACGCTGCACACGTTCACCGGGTAGGAGTAGACCGGCAGCTCCGCTTTGGCCTTCTGCCGGTTTTCCCTGTCCGCCGCGGCCACGGCCGCGTAGAGCTCCGGCGCGATCTCGATCTTCACGTCGCCCATGTTGGTCAGGTAGCTCAGGCAGATGTCCGCCCCGTTGTCAAACAGGATGCTGTTGCCGCAGGGCAGGTAGTTGCAGCGCCCGGCGTTGATGGAAAAGCAGGTCACGCCCGGGCAGAAAAGGAAGTAGCGCACGGCGTGCTCGTCATACCATGCGCAGATCTCCGACAGGATGGAAAAGGGCGGGTTGTCGATCACGACGCAGTCGGCCGGGTAGCTCTCCGCCTGGTAGTCGCCGCCGGGGTAGAAGGGCCGCAGGATCGCCGCGCCCTGGAGCTCGTAGCGCTGCACCGCCCAGTCCCGCACGGCGGCGTAGACGTTGGGCGGGGTGTAGCAGTCGTCGGTGGTCAGCTTGGGCCGGAACTTGTCCACGAAGGCGTCGTACTCCTCGCTGCTCTCCGCCTCCTGGTCCCAGAAGTGGCCGTCGTCAGAAAGCTGCAGATCCGCGCCGTCAAAGCCGGTCAGAGAAAGATCCGGCCCCGCGTCCCGCAGGGCCGCCGTCTCCCCGGCCACCAGCGCCTCGTCCCAGCCGGAGAGCTCCGCCAGCCGGTTGTCCGCCAGGATGTAGGCCCGGCGCTGCTCCGCGCTCAGGTGCTCCACCAGCACGCAGGGGGCCTCCTGGATCCCGGCCAGCTGCGCCGCCTGGATCCGCCCGTGGCCCGCGATCACGTGCCCGGCCTCGTCGATCAGCACCGGCGACACCCACCCGAAGGCCTGCAGGGAGGCCTTCAGCTTCTCCAGCTGCTCCGGCGGGTGCGTCCGGGCGTTGTTGGCGTAGGGGATCAGCTCGTCGATCTTCCGGATCTCCATCCGGCTCGGCATGTTCACAAAAAAGCCCTCCATGTCCGCGGTCCCGGTCCGCGCATCGCGTCCGCGTCCCGCGCAGGTTGTTATTTTATCCCCGCGCCCGGGGGCCCTGTTTTTCCCTCGGGGGTATTTCGGCGCT
>RHMF01001027.1_pt1 | contig 13065 bp, 22 predicted proteins | sample 5365151 | NCBI WGS metagenome assembly RHMF01 (sample SAMN10266501, study PRJNA497801) | feces metagenome | isolation source: feces | host: Bos taurus | place: China: Prairie of Fairy Mountain | collected 2017-08-14 | reverse complement strand
CACGTTAACAAAATCGTTGTTGGTTGTGGTTGTGTTGTTGGAAGCCTTGGAACCGCAGAAGTGTACCTTCTCAACAGTGCATATTGTTCTACTCTGCTTCTGACCGTCCTTCTCCCATTCTTCTGTCACCATGCGACCTTCAATGCAGATTTCCTGTCCCTTCTTAAAGTACTTTTCGATAAATTCCGCCGTGGACCTCCAAGCCTTGCAACGTAAGAAGCACTTTGTCTCTGTCTCTTTGTACTTCTCGCTCCATGCAATCGTAAACTCCGTTACCTTAAATCCGTTAACATCCTTAAGTTCGGCATCCTTAACCATTCTGCCCTGATATACAACCTTATTTACCATTATTGTCTCCCTTCTCTGCTGCAACCTTCTGCATACAAGCCAAACACAACTGTCTACCGCAGTTCCTTGTTGATATGTCTATAAGTTCTGCTACTGATTTTCCTGCCTTGGGTAGAATAGGCTGCTTACAGTCTGCGCACTTCTCTTCGGAATATTCCTTTATACGAATACCTGTTGTCTGTTTACCGCCAACCTTGACGGAAACGACATACAGTACAATCTTGTGACCGACACAGAGCTTCGGATCGTCTTCGTTCGGACTGAATAACTTTTTAAGCGTCTTTGCGTTGGTCTTGTTCAGAATCATAGGCTTGCACTCCTCGAAGGATACGGCCTGTTTCTGAATCTTGCTGTTGGTCTTATTGTCGAAACATTCCATATAGTCGATATCCTTAATTGTTACGACTCTCTCTGCTCCGACATTACCAAGAAGCTCTGCATTGATAAAATTGGGATCTATTATCTTCTCAAAACTATCTATCATCTGTTTTCCTCCTCTCCTAATAACTCCGCCACATCATTGTCCGGACCTTCATATCCCCAATAGTGGTTTTTAACCTTGCACTCGTGCAGAATCCCGATTGCTTCCCTAAACTGTGTATAACCTTCATCCAAGAAGTCTTCCGAGCATATAAACACTCTTACGGCATAGGGTGCGGTCTTTTCCTGCGCTACAAATGCAAATCCGACATCCTCAAACGTGTTCTGGAAGTATCCCTCACGGTACATTCCCGACTGAAACTTGTATCCGTACTTTCTGACTGAACGCTCAAACGCTCTCTGATCGCATGAGTCTGTGGTTTTATAGTCAACTATGTACTTCTTACCATCTACTTCCGCCACACAGTCCAACTTGACTTTGCACTTTTCCCCGGTTGTATCATCCGTCCAGAAGTAAACCTGTTCATGTTCTCCTGTCAGAAAAGCACTCGCCAACGGATCCTTGTCAATAACCGTCTTCATGTCTCGTAATATGTCCATGTCAGAAGGACTAATTACTTCCCTATCTCCAACAGTCGCCAAGAAGTCTTCCCACTTCTGCTTGCCTTCCTTTGTGCGTCTGTCAACCAATATCCCTTCCACAAATTCATCCGAGAATGTCTCCGGCTCCAATATGGCCTTGTGTACCGCTCTACCAAATGCAAGAGCAGGTGTGTCTTCCTTCGGATTCATGCTCTCGTGTAAGAAGTGCATAGGTGTCTTATTAATGATTGTGAACAGTTCCGACCTGCGTATTCCCTCTGCCTTGTCGTATTCTGTATTATTCATATAACCCTCCCTAATCACACGAACCGCCTCTGTCATAAGACAGGTAGTATTCGCCATTAACCTCTGTTACCTCTGCTCCATAGACTCCATATCCCATCTTGATTGCATCATCTATAATGGAATAAGCACCTTCCTTAAGAGCCTTATCGTATTCTTCCTTACTGATTCTGTAAGACAGTCTCTTCGTCATTGATTCCCTCCGTTCTGATTCTGTACAAATCACTTATCTTAACTTCATGGTCCCACGGTTCTCCGTCCAAATATGTGCGACTTGTCATAATGTCCTTTGTGTAAGATGCAACAAGGATGTCGTATGCTCCATTAGCTCGAAATGTTATCTGTAAGTACTCATCCCTCTTAATCGCTCTCGGATGTTCCGTCTGCGCTGCTTTGGCAATCTGCTCTCCAATATCTCTTAACTCTTCAATATGTTTATCCATTGACTTTTCCTTTCACTTTTCCTAGAATTAAATAGACATAAATATCATTATGTTTAAGGGTGCGTAGTATCTTGTGGTGAGTTGCTTAACGCATCCTTAACGCTATTTAGGGACCTTTTTGTGTCTTCATATCTGAAGTACAATTCATCCCAGAGCATCTGATCGGGAAAGTTCCGAAGTGCTATTGCTTTCTGTTCGTCTGTGTAAGCCTTTACTGTATCCACAAACGATTCATATTCCATTGCGCTCATCATGGTCCTGTTCCTCCCTTCTTCCGATATTCCACTTACAATCGTATGGTTTCCGATTGAATCTGATTCTTGCTCTGTGGTCGAGCCTGTCAATTCTGCTCCACATCTCATAGATGCGTTGCTGTGTTCCGTAAGTTCCTGTTGATAAATCAATCATTGTTTGTTATTCGTTCCCTTCCGGCTTGAATAATTGCTTGATATTCTGATTCGGTCATTTTTCCTAAACCTCGCAAATATCCGTGTACTTTTGAATGTTCAGACTTCGATAATATTGTTAAGTTCTCAATACGATTGTCAGAACGATTAACATTAATATGATGTATTATCTCGTCTGTTCTCAGTGGTCTACCCAAAACATCTTCAACTACTTTTCGATGTTCTTTAACATATCCGCCCTTGCCGCTTAATACTTTTCGGTATCCATCATCAATGCTGTATCCTCTTTTATATAGAGGATGATTTTTACCCATTCTTGCTAAATTCTGACATTTTGCAGAACAGTATTTTGATGTTTCCGTTCTGCCTTGATATGGCTTTCCGCAATGTTGACATATGCGTGGATAAGTCTTTTTTCCTGTTCTTATTGCGTTGTGATAACATTCATATGAACAGTATTTGCACTTCATATCTGCCCTTGATTCAAATTCCTTACCACATCGAATGCAGGTATATATTTTTAACCTTCTCCAATGATTGCCAACATATACCGTCCTTGTTTTTGTTTCATCCATGACAATCCTCCAAAACTTGACAGTAAATTCTTCCTTTGCATCCATCCTCATACAAGAGATTCATTACTTCTTGGCAAGCATCCAAATCTGGCATCCAAATATCTATTACTGATTCCTTACATCCTGTGTCTTTAACCTCCAAGATCCAAAGCATTCTGCCGATGCTATCATCCGGAAGCCTTTGATAAATGATTACCGTCTTGCCTATCCAATCCCTGTGACCTGATGCACATATACCTCTTCGCACTGGCTCACCGCTTGCCGTTACACCATCCAAACAATATGCTGTTCCGTGCATCTTGATTAATGTTGGCTGTTCTTCTGCCTCAACCTCTGGGCAAATAGTAAGGGCGATTGATACTGTCATCAGTACCGCCAATATTCTGTTTTTCATCTGCTAAACCTCTGTATAGAAGTATTCCACCGAGTAATATCAACAATGCGCTGATGGTGGTCTGTGATGCGCTTCCGTATGCTTCAGACATTCCTGCCACACCCAGAAGTGCAAGGATAAATCCGATGTTTGCTTTCATAATGTGTCCTTTCCTGTGATTAGTCCGACAATCTGTGAGTCCGTAAGATTAAGTTCTGGAATGATAATCTGCATATCTCGAAGCGTGAATTGACAGTTTATAAGCTTCTTGCTGTATGCCTGTCTTGTTATTCCAAGTGCATCTGCCATATCTTGTTGACTTTTACCTGCAAAAACCATGTACCCTTTTATCATTCGGCTCACATCGGACACTCTGTACTTGCTTCTCAAATTGTTTACTCTTGGCATTATTTTTCCTCTTGTTCTGTTGAATTATCGCAACATTCGGGAAAAAAATATATGTCCGCACTAATTCCATAATGTAAACATAATGTTTTGACTTCCGCCAGAGTGAAGTCTCGTCTCCCGTTTAGCTTTGCATTTACGCTTTGAATGGTTAAGCCCAGAAGTTTGGCTAATTCTGTCTGCTTGATTTTATTCTCTGCGCAATAGCCTTTAAATTTTAACATCGTAATCCTCCTTCCTCTATATGTTGCGTTTGTGAAACCGCCTAAACACAATATATCACTCTTGTTTAAAAAAAGCAACACAAATTTTAAAAAAATATTATGTATTTTCATTTTTATCCGATATAATAGGTATCAACGGAGGTTAACAATATGACACTTGCGGAAAGATTAAAAATGTTGCGAACAGAAAAAGGGTTAACAATGGATATGTTCGTATATGACATGAACAACAAATTTCAGATTGAATTAAACAAGGGGTTAGTGTCGAAATGGGAAAATGGAGTGAACGAGCCTTCATTAAGATATGCTGCTTATCTGGCAAAGTATTATGACATAAGCCTTGATTATCTGATTGGATTAACAGATTGCAAAACTCCGGCACATTTATTGGCCTATGCGAGCAAGCAAAAGTCGCCTGAAGTTCCTGTTCTTAAACTGAATCATCCGGCTCCCGCAACTCCGACAAAGTTACCGACTCGCCCGAGAAGGCCATCTATACTCGCCAATGATGATGATTTCGAATATGATTTTCTCAATCTTGACGATGAAGACAGAAGGAAAAAATAATGAAAGTCGAACAGATAAGCAAAAACACTTACCGGGTCCGTAAGCAATACAAAAATAATCAATATACCTTGTTTTTTAACCATAAACCAACCGAAAAGGAAATAACCTTAAAGTTGTCCGAGTTATACAATCAAGGCACGTTTACGGGGCAAAAAAGGGGCACTGTAGGGCAATATATGAATGAATATATCTCCATCAAGAGCAATGTATTGTCTCCAAGCACAATTCGGGGTTATATACAAATGATAAATATGTTCCCGCAATGGATCCTCAACAAAAATCTTTATGATCTAACGCAATCGGACATTCAGAAGTGTATAAACGATTATGCAACATCCCACAAACCGAAGTCTGTTAAGAATCTGAATGGTTTTATCGTGTCAGTGCTTAAAATGTTCCGCCCGCAGTTTAGGTGTACCACTACCCTACCCCAAAGAACGCCACCTGACATGATTCTCCCGTCACAGGATGAAGTTATGCAGATTATATCCAATCTTGAAGGGACAGAATATCATATTCCGATACAATTAGCATGTTTAGGCCTTCGCAAATCAGAAATATGTGCGCTTACCCTCTCCGATCTGGACGGAAATGTTCTCACAATAAACAAGGGATTAGTAACAGACAAGGATAATCTTTTAATTGTCAAAGATATGCCTAAAACAGTATCAAGTATTCGTAAAATATACATTCCAGACAGATTAGCAGAAGAAATCCGAGAAAAAGGGTATGTCTATAAAGGCTATCCGAACAATATCTTAAGAGCTTTACATCGAACACAAGATAAATTATCAATACCGAGATTTAGGTTGCATGACCTGCGACATTTTTATGTATCATACGCTCATTCAATGGGTATGTCGGATGCAGATATCATGGCAGCAGGTGGATGGCATACCGATGATGTTATGAAACGTATATATAGGCACTCTCTCGACCGGGAGAAAAAAGAGCAACAACGCATTGCAAACGAATTGTTTAACTGACAACTTTACTGACAACTTTTTCGCAAATAGTAGTTGCAAACCGCATAAAATCGTTAACATATACAAGCCTAAAACAGCAATAAAAAAGAGCCTCGGAACCGCTAAATTAAGCGATTTCAAGGCTTTTTCTTAATAAGCTGATAACGGGAATCGGACCCGTGACACTATCCGCCAAAACGGTAGTATTTATGCACGTTTACGGATTTTACTGACAATTTTACTGACAACTCATCCCTTCATTATCTTCGTCACCAACCTCTGAATCTCATAGTAATTATATCCCGCAGCTTCGAGTCGTTCCTGCCGTGTTGGAGTCGATTTCTTGTCCCCCCACTTACCTGCAATAACTTCGGCTGCAATCTCTTCGTTGGTCTTGTGATTGGTGATATTCGTGATTGTGCCTTGAACGTACTTTGGTCTGCCGTAGCCGACTATGTTGGAATATCGGTTACGCTGCATCACCTTACCGCCATTGTCATTGGAAGAAGTCGAAGTGTTGCCCTCAATGGTGTTTATTACGTTTCCACTAACTGAAACAACGATTCCGACATGATCGGCAATATAGTTGCCGTTTTTGTTCCACTTGAAGAACACAACATCACCCGGCTGTGGTTTACTCACTATCTGGCCACGCTGTTTGAACCATCTGTATAGGTCAGAGCTTGATGCGGTTTTCTTACAGAGTGACTGTTCTGCCTTGAATAGCCATGCAACGAATACACAGCACCAAGGATAAGCTGCACCCGATACAGGATGCCCATAATACCATGTGTTGTATTTCACGTTATTGCTATTTGCCGGACTCTCACACACTCCGATCTCGGCCTTTGCCTTATCAATAATCTGTTTTGCCGTCATATTCCCATCACCTTTAATATGTATGCAATGATACCTGTTAAGAACGCACTTCCGATTGCCCAGACTGCCTTCTCCCAATTCTTTGCGGGTTTTTCTTCGATAGCGGTCAGTCTGTCTCCCTGTTTGCCGACTTCTTTTGCAAGGCTCTCGATTGAAACAGCCATTCTCTCAACCGAAACTGTTAAGTTCTGTATCATAGCCATTGATTCTTCCAATCGCTCAATCCTCTTGTTCTGCCTGTTGTCTTCGGCATCAATCCTCGCAGCAAATTCCTTGTGTGCTTCCAACGTAACAAATTCGTCCATGGTTACTCCTTATCTACCGCCTTTGCGTCAACATAAGCCTCTGCACCTGCATAGATCGCAGCCGATAAAGCCGTACAGATAGATGCAACAATGGCAAGTGTTTCATTGCCGGATATGATTCCGCCAACGGTGGTTCCAAGTGATGCTAATACAGCTGCAACTGTTATCCAGAATTTTCTTGATTTTAATTTGTCCATATGCTCTTCTCCTTATTTTGTTAGAATCGGGACGATGTGGGGAAAGTATCGTGAGGGGATAATGGGTAACACCGCCCCGATATATCAAGCCAATTATGGCAAGATACCTTGCAAAATTACCCGCCGTGGTACGCATTGTTAAGAGGCGTGGCGGGTTTATAACTCAATATTCCCATTCCACGAAACGGATTCGGGTGGGATATTCTTTTTGAGATTCTCGACTTTTGCCTTGTGGATAATGAAAGCCGTATGAACCCCTAATTCTGCCCAAATAAGAGGGCAAACGATTGACACGAAGGAATAGTCGTCTATGCCGATATAACGCCCTAGAACGGTCAAAACAAGGCATAGAAACGTGTATATCCAAGTGAGTATTAAATTGCAAAAATATAAGCGGTCGGTATACCCTCTCCGCTTAATCCACTTAATGACGCTCATTGTCCTGTTCCTCGCCTGCGTGTTTGATTGCGTAGGCATATAGCGTACAGATTAGAGTAACGTCTAATAGCACTATTGCCACGATTGCGATTGTCTGTAACATTATTCTGTTACCTCAACATAAGAACCGATAGTGTCCTGCTTGGTAACACCGCCAAGGCTTTTCATAACCTTAAGGTGTCCGTAGTAATGTGTCTTACCAAGTGCGTTTGCAATCTCGGAGCATCTTGTGTAGAAGTATACTAATGCGCTCTGCTCGTCTGCGTACTTCTTAACATTAGCGTACTCATTGATTACTTCGGGATTGTCCTTGTCTTTAGCCTGCTCGATAGTTAAAACATAATACTTCATTGTCGTCCTCCTATAAAATAGATACTGTGAATACTGCTACGTTCTGCAATGGCTCGAAGTAGATAGTCAATGTGCTACCATTCTTGTCCATATCAAAAATAGGGAAGTGACCTTCGCTATCTTCTGCGTGTACTGTTATCTGACCGCTAGGGATATTGTCGAAGATTACTTCGGTATCGCCTATGTATGCGGTCTTTGTGTAGGTGGTAGGTGTTATCTGCTCCACCGCATTAGCCGCATTGTCTGCCTTGTTTGTGACAGATACTTGATTCATCTGACTCTGCAAAAACGCTTCTCGGAGTGAATCAAGTTCCGTTTTTAACCTCTGTATTTCATATCCGTAGTCCATTGATTACCTCCTTATTCGTAGTACAAAGCATATATATCAAGATTTATGCCACCCGAATTATATACACCAACATTATAATTTGCAGTAGGTGTCGTTGTGTCCGTGTTGATTCCGTAGTTATTTGCGATATAGTTATTACCACTTACCCCATAATTACTACCAAACTGATAATGATGTGTGCCATTGTCAGGGTCATTTAATGTGCCTTTGAATATGATATTGGTTTTAGTTTTTCCCGAATAATACTTTGTTGATTTTATCGTGGTAGTTTTCCAAGGTGTTGTATTTGCATAGATTCTTGTGTATAGTGTATATTCTGTGGCTGTCGCAGTACCACTTTCAGCACTAAATCCATCTTTATATCCCCACCAATAAATACAGTTTTCGGGCATTACATATACTTCCGTAGTACCGCTATTAACCGTAACGGTCTTACTGTAATACTCGGTTAAATCATCGGGATTCTTGGCAACGCTTGATGTAAACGTAATGTTCATTCCGCTTGCAGGAATAGTAATGCTTACCGACTTACTACTCTGACCGCTTGCAAATACTTCTGTCTTTGTTCCGCTTGCGTCTGTGAAGGATACTGTATCCTCAACCGCACTATACAACGTAACTGTCAATGTCACGTTCGTCTGCAATACCGCACTAACCGCAGTAGACAATGAAGATACAGTTGCCGTAGTCGTGTAAGGTACTCCGCTATATGTACCGCTAATAGTCCACGTTCCCGTGCTAGGCGGGTAGAACGCCATGCTATTAACTCCAACAGGCGCAGTTTTCTGTATCGTTGTACCACCATTTACACAACTGATTGTCAATCCCCTAAACTCATTCGCATAGGTAAGATTGATTGTGCCGTATTCAAACGTATGCGATTCTGTCTGTCCGTCTGTGGTAATAACAAAACTCTCTGTCTTTGCCACACCATCAAGCGTACAAGTTGCTACCCACGTTCCTGTGTTGGGTATACTAAACGCCATCGGACTTTCATCTGCTGTAAGCGTTGTATCGCCATCTGTTATCGTACAAGTCGCACCATTTGAATAAGGGAATGTGATTGTAACTGTCGCAGAAAAGAATGATAATGCAGCGGTATAATTGCCAAAATATGGAACCGTCAATGATGCCGTAGCTGTATTCACTCCATCAGATGCGCTTGCGGTCAAATTACCCGTCATGGTTACACCTTCAAACGTAGCCTTGCCAGAGTTGTCGATTTCGGCTGATAAAGTCGTAACACCATCCGTTAAGGTTGCCGTCTGTCCGATCAGTGATAATTCAGAGGTTGTTAAGAGGATTTTTGAACCGCCACCTGCTGCTTGATCTGCGTTAACCCACTTCTGACTTGAATTGTCATAGGTTAACACCTGTCCGTCCGTGGGAGTGTTTATATCCGTATCCGTTAAAGTTGCCAAACTATTTGAGGGAGCCTGTGATGCCCAATACTTCGCGTTGTTATGGTATGTAGGATCTGTACTCGGTACATCTTGTCCATTTCTCTGTCCAACGGCCCATGCTTCTGCATCTTCCGCACTACCTTCCGCACCTGTCTCCGCTAATTCGGCTGCGGTTTTAGCTGCGGTACAGTCTGCCAAGTAATTCGGCTGCAACTTCGTCCCGGTAATGGAACCATCCACGATATCTGCCGTAACAGTCTTGTTTCCGCTTGCGTCTGTCGTAACAGTAAAATCAATCACACTTGAATCCGTGAATGAATATGTCTTAATCAGGCTTCCGACATCGGCTGTGTACTGTGTTCCATCGTCTGTTGTCATTGTGATAACGCCGTTTGCATCCATTGAGAATGAAACAGGTATCTTTTCAATGTTAAGGTCAACAGTCTGTGTCGTTCCGTTCTGCCAAGTGAACACGAACACGCCTGTCTCGGTATCGTAAGCAATGGTCTTTACGCATAACAGCAAGTCGGTCTGATTCGCTTTGGTTGTGTCCCAATTTGCAAGAGTCTGATCGTGCTGATATAACGCATAATCCATCTTATTAAGGTTGGTTTCATTAATCGGAGTATTGATACTTGGATCATTCTCCCAATTAATTCTTGTAGGATATACATTAACGTATGACATTTCATCCCTCCCATAATGTATAGTTGTAATCTTTTATCTTCTCGGTGTATTCATCACCATGCGCTTCGTACAAATCCGAAAGCACTTGGACACCCTTAAGAGTTCTTCTGTATACAAACGACTCGATTCCGGCATTGATTGTCAGAAGTCCGATTCTGTCTCCGACTTCAACCCACGGCATCCCGATTGCGTTTGTTAAATGCGGATAATAGGTCATGTTGCTTATTCGGTGATACATGTTAACAAGCATATTGCCGACATCACCCATGTTGTCATAGTCGTATATGAGCTTATCCGAACAATAGAAGATGTTATCGTCTATCAGATAAGTATTAATTGCGTCTGGATCACCTTCGTATTCCCATTCGCAGATTGATGTAACATCACTACTTGTCTGCTTCTTAACAATCTGTACACGACCGATATTCTGCACCATATAGTCTTCATACTCGAACGACTTATATCTGCCCATAGGAAGTAAACTTCCGTCCAATCCTCTCGGGTATAAATCATCATCCGGGTATAACGTGTTTGATGGATACAAAGCGTTCATTGTCGGATACAAGAAGGCTGGCATACCGTATCTGTCTATATGCAAGAAACATCCGCACACTTCAAGCAACGAACGAACAACATCCCTTGCCGTGATTGATGATTCACAAGGAAATATCTCCAAACTCTGCCATCCGTAATACAGAATCCTTGTCGCAGCGTTGGCAAGATCTATCTCTTTTTCAACCTTTGATATCTGCACGGCTCCCGTTGCGGTTACATAATCGGCTTCGTGATCGTTAAGCTCATTATTAAAACACCAAACAAAGTACACATTAAAGGAAGTGCATCCCGGTGATAACATGAAGTAATCTCCGCTATCCACCAAGAAACAGTGCGGTTCAACGGAACCCGATATTGTTTCCTCTATAAGTACGTTGCCAATTCCAATAAGGCCACGACACTCGGAGTCTACAAACTGTTTATAATCAAGCGCAAGTGCCTTAAGCTCTTCGTCTGTTTGATTGTTATAGTTGGTTATATCTACAACATACGGCTTCTTGACATCAGGTGTATTCACTGTATACATTGCATATCTAACTGTTGAATACCTACCGCTTGCGACCTCATAATTGAAATCTTTGTGTCCGTTGTCATAATATGCGTTCTGAACGTCATTCCAATAATCTGTGTGCGACTGTATCACTGTTTCATCGTAGTTTTTGCGATTTTCCAAGCCAAGATTCTTCATAATGTTAAAATACGAAGAATATATCTGACGGGTAAATTCATAACTATACGACTTCGAGTAATCATCCGTACTTAACGCATACATGTATAGCGTGTACCAGTTTGCAGCGTTTTGTTCCAACAATGTCAACTTGTCATAGGCTGTTATCTCGATTTTGGTCTGATTGTGCTTCTGCGTCTTTTTAACGTCTGAAATCACATAAACACCCAACGGAATCCGAGCTTGTATATCGTCTGGATCTGTCGTGATATATGGTGCAATCTCTCTGCCCATAAAGTCTTCGTTTCTGTCATAAACTGTAAAATTGACATAAGAAGACTCGCAGGCTCCAAACTTAAGATTATCCGAAGAGCAAAGATTCTCTTGCAATCTGAAGTTCTGAAACTCTATATCGTCATTGGTTAGATCATCAATAGGTGTTTTTCCGATTGTGATATAATCAAGCGGATTAAGTCCCTGTCGGATGATGCTTTCACCCAGATAAGGGAGCGGGGTTGTTCCTTCTGCGTTATAGAAATCCGAAGCAGAATATAACACGTTCGATGATTCAATCTGAATATCACCGATTCCGTATGTCATATCGACTCCGCCACTCTTACAATAAATTGCCAATTCCTTAAACTCTTTGAAGAGTCTGCCCGGTAATCTTGTGTAAATTCGTAATCCGTCCGCCGATGTAAGTTCCGTTATATAATCATTGGGATTGAAGTAATACTCATTACCGCCCCAACTTGTACCGTCCTTCCGTTTATAATGGCAAGCAAAACCCATTTGAGTAGGAAGTACCGTATATGCGCTTATTGTGAGTTTGCATGATACATATATATAATCTGCATCATTAAGATATGTCGTATAGGCGTAATTTTTGAGATTGTTGTCCCAAGTATCGCCATCATAATTACAATAGAGAATTAGATCCCCGGGGTTGTCGAGATGCCCGGTTATACCATAGGCAACCCATCCTGTATACCAATTTACTCCTGAAACGTCTGTTACTCCGTCTATAAAAGGAATAACTATATTCTTGTTAACGGAGTCTGTTAAAAACTCCTCTTTAAGTCCCTCTGGTATGTTTAACATATTACTGCTCCCTGATTGACAACTCGACCTGTTCCATTCTATCATCGAACGCAGGACCTCTGTATTGAACAAGAGTATAATCAATAAAAGCGTCAATATCAGTTTCAAGGCCTGTTTTGTTGTCATATATCGTTACCGGGTAAGTGAGATCTGTCTGTTTATTTGCATCCATTACAGACTGAAAAGCGGTAAACTCCGCTAATGTCTTAAAAAACATCTTGAAGTTACCGCTAATCCTTGTTCTATATGCGGAACGGTGCTCTTTTCCGTTTGCATCCGTCCATGTCTCGTATTCGTCATTGGATTGTACCTTGTAATCAGATCCAACCACATGTGTCGAATAGTCTGTTGTGTTTATCTTAAACATCACTTTTTCTGCCATAATAACAACCTCTTATACGAACGCTGCCAAGCCTGTTGATTTTGTATATCGGCTTGCTTCGTTCTTTATCTGGCGGAACAATCCGTCTGCATCACCTTCCAGAGACACGTTAACGGTTGTTTCTCTGTTGAGTAATGGCAAGTACTGTGCGAGCAGGTCATATACACTACCCATCTCT
>RHMF01000946.1_pt1 | contig 13069 bp, 8 predicted proteins | sample 5365151 | NCBI WGS metagenome assembly RHMF01 (sample SAMN10266501, study PRJNA497801) | feces metagenome | isolation source: feces | host: Bos taurus | place: China: Prairie of Fairy Mountain | collected 2017-08-14 | reverse complement strand
TTCTTGCTACCCAACTCGATGCGTGCCACGTCCTTCAAGCGGAGAATCCTTCCGCCTTCCTCCACCCGAAGAATGATTTCACCAAACTCATCGGGTGTGGTCAGACGTCCTTTCACGTTCAGGGTATATTGGAAGGCATTGTTGCCCGAACGCCCGAAAGGTTGACCCACATTACCGGCCGACACCTCCATGTTTTGCGATTGGATGGCGGAATACACCTGTTGGGCACTCAATCCACGGATGCGCATCGCCTCGGGGTCGAGCCAAATACGCATGGAGTAATCGCCTGCACCCATCACGTTCACCGCACCCACACCCGGTACACGAGTCAACTGATCCACCAAGTTGAGGTTGGCATAATTGGCCAGATACAATCCGTCATAAAGGCTATCGCCCGACAAGGTCAGCATCATGACGATGTTCGATGATTTCTTCTGCACCGTTACCCCTTGTTGCTTCACGGCTTCGGGCAAGGAGTTCATGGCCACGCTCACGCGGTTTTGCACCATCACGGTAGCCATGTCGATATCCGTACCCACTTCGAAGGTCACGGTCAAGGAATACATGCCCGATGCCGAGGAAGTGGAACTCATATACATCATCCCTTCCACACCATTGACTTGTTGCTCGATGGGGATGCCCACGGTTTGTGCCACCGTACTGGCATTCGCACCCGGATAGACGGCATTGACTTGCACCGTCGGAGGGGTAATGTTAGGGTATTGCTCGACGGGAAGTGAGCCTAATGTCACCAATCCGGCCACGATGATGAGCAAGGCCAGCACCGTAGCAAAGATGGGACGTTCTATAAAGAATTTTGAAAACATAAGTGTTTGGTTTGGTTATTATTCATCAGGAGTTAAAGGAGTGATCGCTCCGCTAGAAGTTAAAGGAGTTAAAGCCAATAGTCCAAGCATTCGGCTTTAACTCCTAGGCTCGTAGAGTCGATAACTACTCTAACTTCTTTAACTACTTTATATTCACTTCCATCGGCTCCACCTTCATCCCTTGGCGCACCTTCATCAAGGCCTTGGTGACATACCGTTCATCGGGCGAGAGACCCGAAGTCACGATGCGCATACCATCGTCCACCAATTGACCGAGCTCGATGTGCCGGGTGCTCACCACATTGCTATCGTTCACCACATAGAGGAACTTACCGAGCTGGTCGGTGCCTATCGAGGCATTGTCCACCAACAAGGCATTCTCCGCTTTGGCATACGGCAAGGTCACACTCACGTACAAGCCGGGTTTCAACACACCATCGGGATTATCCAACTCGGCACGGAGGCGCATCGTCCCCGTCGAGAGGCTGAAGTTGGGCGACAAGTAATTGAGCTTGCCTTGCCAAGTCTTCGAGCCGTCCGTACCCACCTTCAAGGTCACGAGATGGTCGGCTTCAGGTATCTTGGTCTTCGCATCCCTCAACAACTCGAATGCCAGGTATTGGTTATCCGAGATATCGAAATACGAATACATCTTGTCGTACTTATACACCGTGGTGAGCTTCACCGGAGAACCCGCACCACTGATGTAGCCTCCGTCGGCATACTCCGCCAAGTCCGCTATCCCATCGATGGGCGACCTCACGTAACAATAGCTCAAGTTGACTTGTGCGGTCTTCAATTCGGCCTCGGCATTGCTCACCTCCGCCTCGCAACTCTCCACATCGGTTTCCGCCTGGATGAATTGGATACGGCTCACGGCATCGCTCTTGATGGCCTCCTTCATGCGTTCGTAATTGCTCTTCGCATAAACCAAATTTGCCTTCGCATTTTTCAGATTTGCCTTCGCTTGTTTCACGGCATTCTCATACAAGGTAGGGTCGATGATGAAGAGTATCTGCCCCTTCTTCACCGGTTGACCGGAAGGGTATTTCTTGGCCAACAACGTACCGTTCACACGACCCACGATATCGACACTCGTTTCGGAAGTCAGATAGCCCGGATAGTCTCGAGTCAAAGTCACATCCTTTACGATGGGCTTGGCCACCTCCACGGGAAGGGCTTCCATACGCATCGAGGGTTCTTTCTTGCCACATCCGGATATGAGCAAGGCGGATAGGGCGATGATGTTTATTGTTTGTTTCATAGCGAATATTTTAGGGAATTATATATCTGAAAAGCCTCACCATCCTCCTCCCAACGCCTGATACATCTGCACGAGACACACCAGCGAATTGCCCTTGGCCTTCACCAATGTATTCTCGTAAGTCAATAAGGAGCGTTGGGCATCGAGCACACTTTGGAAGGTGGACAACCCCTGTTTATAGAGGTCGAGCGAGAGCTCGAAAGCCTCCTTGCCCTGATAGAGCATCTGGCGACACGACACAATCTGCTTGATGGAATTGCGATAGGCACTCATGGCATTGTCCACCTCTTGCACGGCGGTCAGCACCACATTGTTGAACTGATTGATCGATTCATCGAGTTGGGCTTTCTGAAGGCGGTCCTCGTTCAATCGCTTGCCCCCATTGAAGAGTGTCCACGTCATCGAAGGAGCGATGCTCCAGGTCATACTACCCCGCTTGCCCATATCCTCCACATCGTGCGAGGCATACCCGAACGAACCGTTCAAGAAGAATTGGGGCAACCAATCAAGCCTCGATGCACCGAGCAAGGATGCTTGGGCATTGACTTGCCTTTCTGCGGCTCTCACATCAGGCCTACGGAGCAACAAATCGCCGGGCACGCCTACACCCACCGGCTCCATATAGTCGGGCAACAGACGGATGGTATTCAAGGCCTCCGTCACATCCTCCGGATAAAGTCCCAGGAGTACCGCCAACGTATTGATGTATTGAATGACACTCGCCTCGGCCATCGGGATAGAAGCCAAAGTGCTATAATAAACCGACTTGGCTTGTGCCACATCGAGTTTAGAGACTAGTCCTGTGTTGTATCGCACTTCGGTTATCTTGACAACTTCCTCTTGCGAAGAAGCATTCCTCCGGAGCACATCCACCTCTTGTTGCATCTCGCGAAGGTTGAAGTAAGCCGATGCCACCTCGGCACAAAGGCTCACCATTGTAGCATAGTAATCCTCCTTGCTAGCGGCATAAAGTTCCTTTTGTGCCTTGGCTTGTTGACGGATTACCCCGAACACATCGAGTTGCCAACTCATCTTCACCGAAGCATTGTAATAGCCCGACCAAGCCTGAGGAGAACCCGTGCCCAAATTCCCGCTCGTCTGTTGGCGTGTCCATCCCCCGTCGAACGACAAAGAAGGATAATATTCACTTTGCGCGATGCGCCATTGCGCCTTCGCCTGATCCATGCGGTTTATCGCCATCAGCACCGAAGGGTTCTGCTCGATAGCCAAGGAAATCAAGGAATCGAGGGTCGTGTCCTCGAACACCTTCCACCACCGGTCGTCCACCGGCAAGACCTGTTGAAAGAGCGTATCCTTCTCTTGCCACCCGTCGGGCATCGGACGGTCAAGATACTTCTCTGCCCGCTGGGCACTCATCGCCAAGGGCAGAAGCATAAGCACATAAAAAACCAAACGTACTCTTGTCATCGTTCATTACTTTTAAGTAAAGTAATAACAGACAAGAATACGTTTGGTTCAAATCTTTTGTCCGCAGAGATGTGCGGATAATGTCTGATGTTTATCTACTAGCGAATGAAATGCCCATATAAGCATTGCGCAAGCTAGATACGCCTTCGCTATCTGGAGTTACGGTCATCGATGTACCATTCTGCATGTTGATAGTAGCAGTACCGTCATCGTTCATTCTCACGAGTTCGTAGCTTTCAGTTTCAGTTACGGCATTCCAAGTGTTGTTTTCTTCGTTGTACACCAAGTTCAATGACTGGTTAACATCTGTACTGGTAATGGTATAACCATCTTCGTTCGAAGCCACCAAGTAGTTACCATGTTCACCCTTCACTTCCTTCACATCGTTGGAAGCCATCGGATTTGAACCCGACCAGAATTCGATGGTATTGAGTACTACTGCATCGGCAAAATATGCTACACCATACACCGGAACAATGTTCAAGGCGATGTACACCAACTCGTTCACAAACTTGTTACCAATACCTTGATTCCACTCTCTCAAACCATTCCAAAGTTTGAATGAACCAATACATGATGAACACAAAAGTGAGCTGCTCAACAAAAGCACGGCGATAAAAGTTTTATTCATTCTCATAACATTTGGGTTTTAAAAACGTTTATTTTATTGCAAATATATATAAATTCTCATAAACGCAAACCTTTTTGACCCAAAAAAAAGAATAAAAGAATCCCGGCAACATACATCTTGATGTTACCGGGATTCTTCCATACACGATATTCCGTTTCTTAAGAACGAGCAATCATGAATCCTTAAACACTTATTTCAAACTTTGCAAATCCAACCCTGTAGGACTTTGGAATACCTTCAAGTCAAACTGGTGAAGCATCGCCAACACGTGATCGAACACCTCGGCCTGTAAATGCTCGTAACGAACCCAAGCCGTATTGGCCGAGAAGAAATAAAGTTCAATAGGCAAGCCCTGAGCCGTAGGTTGCAATTGACGGACCAACATGATCATCTCCTGGTTCACTTTCGGATGATGTGTCAGATAATACATCACATAATGGCGGAAGATATACAAGTTCACTTCCTCCTTACCTGTTTCTTCGAAACCTTCCATCCAAGGCTGTTGCTTGAAATACGCCAACTCTTCAGCTGTACAGAAACGAACCGTATGCATATCGATGTTGATGGAGCGCTTCACCCGTCGCCCACCGATGTCGAACATTCCCCGCCAGTTCTGAAATGAATCGTTCACCAAGGCATAAGGAGGTACGGTAGTGATGGTCTTGTCCCAATTACGTACTTTCACGGTGGTGAGTGTCACTTCTATCACATCTCCATCGGCACCATATTTCGGCATCGTAATCCAATCGCCAGGACGAAGCATGTCATTGGCCGTGAGTTGAACACCGGCTACCAATCCCTTGATAGTATCCTGAAAGACCAACATCAGGATAGCCGTACCAGCACCCAGACCGGTGAGAATCATATAAGGGTCCTTATTAATCAGCTCACTGATGACAAATATCGTACCGATACAGATGACTATCAGTTTCAGCATCTGATAGAAACCCTTCATCGAATGCGTTTTCAGCTTTTCATGCTCATTGGATATCATATATAGGGAAGTCAGGAATATACAAACCACCCTTACCACCATAATGATAATAAAGATCCAACAAGCTTTCAACAGGAGAGCCAATAACGGTGTTGTAACCGAAAAGGCCAAAGGAATCAACGCATAAATCACAATGGGTGATATCAAATGACAAAGATTGTTCAGCAGCTTGTCATTCAATAGATAGTCATCCCATGTCACTTGTGTTTTGGCAGTCACTTTCTTTACCATCGGAACAATTCCTTTCCGACAAATCATATCCAACACGTATGCTATCAAAAGCACCGCCCCTATCACTACAAGACGTTGCACAAACTGTACACCCCCTTCGGCCAGCCCGAATTGTTGCAGCCATGTCACGAGTTCATTATTCAGTGTTTCCATATCTTTTTTTCATTTGAATGTCCAAAGATAATGTTTTCTTTTCATTCACCCAAAGAATTGCAAACTTCAAAACATGTTCAAGTTTTTAGCCATAATTTTTGTATCAATGACTGCTAGTGCGTATTTTTGCTAAGAAATCTTACTCATACTAAAAAACATCAGAAATATGTATAAAAAATTATTGTTAGCCATCGTTTGTACCGTTGCATTCATTTCAACCAATGCAACACCCTCTTGGAAAATCAACTCAAAGGGAGGAATTGAGTGGAAGGTTGAAAAGGAACAACTCCCTCACAAAGACCACATCGAAATGAGTGGAGAACAAATGGCATTCGTCCTCCGTTGGGGAATAGACGCCCAAGGAGACCTTGAACTTGAACGCTCTTTGGTATTCCCGATGCTCCGCACCGTGCCGAACAACACCCATGCCAGCCTGATGCATCGTTTTGCAACAGACGTACTTTCTCTCGTTAGTGTCAACGGCCGTTCCATGCAAAACGAAGACACCCGCCTAGTCGAAATCGACGGCATGTTCAGAAGTATCAGTGCATTCAGTTCCGGTATAGAAGTGGAAAGAATCATATTCCCATCTGTCGACAAACCTTTCATGTGCGAAAGATATGCCATCAAGAATACCAACCAACGTACCGCAACCATCTACATTCCTGAGTTTACCCAAAAGCAGACCACTCTTCCGGAGAAAGGTGTAGACGGATCCTATCAGCTTCAAGCTTCCATTCAAGGAGCTGGTACCTACCAACTGAAGGAAGGCGAGTCCGTCTCTTTTGATGTGGTATTCCAGGCTTGCAAAGTGACGGATACACCTATTGTTGCAGATGTCGATGCCGAGTATCAAGCACGCAGAAACTTTGTAGAGAATGACATGGATTCAGCACTCGTTCTCGAAACGCCGGACAATGTCATCAACACCATGTTCCGTCATGCCAAAATCCGTTCCAGTGAAAGTATCTGCAAGACTTCAGGTGGCTACATGCATGCTCCGGGAGGTGAATCCTATTACGCAGCCATTTGGGCTAACGACCAAGCGGAATATGTCAATCCGTTCTTCCCGTTCTTGGGCTATGATACAGGGAATGAATCAGCCTTGAACTCGTTCAAACATTTCGCCCGCTTCATGAACGACGAATGGAAACCTATCCCAAGTTCCATCATTGCCGAAGGAAAGGATATCTGGAACGGTGCCGGAGACCGTGGCGACGGAGCCATGATAGCTTACGGAGCTTCACGCTATGCTCTAGCTTTAGGGTGCAAGGATACCGCCAAGGAACTCTGGCCGCTTATCGAATGGTGTCTTGAATATTGCCACCGAAAACTTAACAACCAAGGAGTCGTGCAATCCGATTCGGATGAATTGGAAAATCGTTTCGAAAGCGGTGATGCGAACCTCTGTACCTCATCGCTCTACTATGATGCCCTTCTCAGTGCCGCTTATCTCAGCACCGAACTTGGCATTCAACCATCTGTAGCTAAGGAATACCGGACAAGAGCAGCCACACTCAAGAAATCAATTGACAACTATTTCGCCAAGGAAATGTACGGATATGACACCTACCAATATTATGAGGGAAACGATCTGCTACGTTCATGGATCTGCATTCCGCTGACCGTAGGCATTCTGGACAGAGCTGAAGGAACCATCGACGCTCTTTTCAGTGATTACCTCTGGCACAAGGACGGACTCCTTACCCAACAAGGTACATCCACTTATTGGGACCGCACTACGCTTTACGGACTCCGAGGAGCTTACACAGCCGGTGCAAGCGACAAGGCTACCGAAAAGCTCAAATTTTATTCCCACAGACGCCTTCTGGAAGACCATGTACCTTATGCCATCGAAGCATGGCCGGAAGGCTCTCAAAGACATCTTTCAGCAGAAAGCGGTCTTTATTGTCGTGTCATCACCGAAGGTCTATTCGGCATCCGTCCGACAGGATTCAACACCTTTGAAATCAAGCCTTCCATGCCGACGGAATGGGACAACATGTCGCTGAAACACATCAAGGCTTTCGGCGCTGATTTCGATGTGACCGTCACCCGAAAAGCCAACGGAAAACTTGGCATCACCATCCTTTCTGAAGGTGGAAAGGCCAAGAAATATGTTATCAAAGAAGGTCAAACAACCCGAATCAAACTCTAATCTTATGAAAAAAGCACTGATACTCTTATCCTTGTTGGTTACACTCGTCGGCTGCAACAACGGTTCCCGTTTATCGTCCGACGACAACAAGATTTATTACGGTGAGACTCCAGTAGGAACTTTCCTTCCCGTCGAAAGCGATGCAGTAGCATACGACGACCAGATGGAGTTCCTGGATGACAATACCTTGAAGATTACCCGTACATTCACCGCTCTTCAAGACATCGACTCCATCCGCCTGACACTCAATTTCCGCCACGAAAGCGAATGTCAGTCGGCCATGATACCTTCCGTTTCCTACGACGGCAACCATTGGGGAAAAGGCAAGGAACCGAAAGGCTTCCAAACCGACGGCGTATGGCATACCTATTCTTACCGTCGCACCCCGATTCCGGGTGCCACTTATTCGGAAGGAAAGGATTTTGCGATAGCCATGTGGGGCACCAATCCGACCAACGAAGCAGAAGCCTTCTCCTGCTCGCTGATGCCTGAAGAAACAGAAGTTACCCACTCGTTGATCCTTCCGGAAGAAGAGCGTCCTTTCATCTATTCCGGCAGAGACTCCTACAAGGACGGTTTTGCTCGCAAGCTTTCCATGCGTAAAGGTGAAACCCGAAAGATGGAAGCCTATCTTTCCGTATCCCCCAAGTCGGACAACAGCTACCCCATTGCAGCTTTCCTTGACAAGGCTTGGGAACTGGCCGACAAGGAATATGCCCAGGGCATCCCAGCCGACAAAGTTTGGGAATACGGCATCCGCTATGTCAAAGAATCACTTTGGGCAGAAGAAAAGGAATACAAGGGATTCAGCATCGGTCTTGTACCCGACGGAAAGGGCGGTTGGAGACAACGTCCGTTCGCCAAATACGAAATCGGTTGGTGCGGACAGAATGCTTCCTTCATCAACAGCTTGCTTACCGACTATCTGAGAACCGGCAATCAGGAATCGCACGACAAGGCACTGACAGCCCTCAGCACATGGACAAGCGATTTGGTGCAAAAGGAGAACGGTCATTACACCGTACAATATGACAATGTATTAAGAGGCAACGACAAGGCCGTTTCTGACGCTTGCAACTTGGGAACAGCTGCCTACAACTTCTTTGAAACCGTCGGCTTGCTGGAACAATGCAAGGACACTGACCGTATGGCAAAGGTGAAGGAAGTAGCCTTGGGCATCTGCGATTTAGTCAAGCGCGACCAGCAACCTTCGGGCGTGTATGGCAAAGGTTGGTATGCCGATGGCGAATGTTATTTCAGAGAAGGTACAGTAGGTGCTTTCATGATTCCGGCCATGTTGAGAGCCTTTAAGGCAACAGCCGACAGCAGCTATTTCCATTCGGCCAGCAAGGCATTCGACTATTACTATGGTGAGTTTGAACAACTCGGCTATACAACCGCCGGTGCTCTCGACACCTGGTGCATCGACAAGGAATCGTCCATGCCTTTGCTCCGTTCGGCACTCGTCCTTTACGATACCACCCAAGAACAAGCATACATCGAGAAAGCCGAAAAGATTTCTTACTACTTGTCCACTTGGTTGTGGCACTACAAGGCAGGTTATGATGCAGACGAAGACGCTACACGCTATGGTTACAATACCTTTGGAGCGACTTCCGTATCGACCCAACATCATCACCTCGATGTGTATGCCCTGATGTGGGTAAGCGAATGGTTGCGCCTTGCCGAACTTTCGGGCAATGACACTTGGCGTGAAAAGGCGCTTGCGATATGGACGAACGGTTGCCAGATTCTTTCCGACGGAACACTCGAAATCAACGGTCTCATCCGTCCTGTCGGCAGCCAGAACGAAGCATTCTTTGAATGTACATGGGGTGGTTATCCGGAAAGGAAGCGCATCAATGACTGGTTGGTGGCATGGCCGGGTGCTTTCCGCCTCGAAACAATGAGAAATATCTCCGATTGGGGAGCATTAGACAATGAGTAATAAAATCCAAGATAGCATGAAAAGTATAAATGTGTTGTGTGGAGCTTTCCTTCTGATAGCAGGAGCCTGTTCTTCAGGGATTTCCAAAGATGCCCAAGTGGTAGATCGAATTCCGACAGAAGAAAAGAACGTAAACTATGTAAGTAATCGGGCACCCATGATGCCGCAACAGTTTATCAAATTGCCGACCGGAAGCATAAAGCCTGATGGATGGTTGCTGACTCAACTCCAGCTTCAGAAAGACGGTTTGAACGGACATCTGGGTGAGATCAGTGCTTGGCTTCAAAAAGAAGACAACGCTTGGCTGAAAGCCGGAGGCAAGTGGGGCTGGGAAGAAGTTCCATATTGGCTTCGAGGGTATGCCGGAGTGGCTTATCTTTTTGAAGACAAGGCGATGCTGGACGAAGCAAAAATATGGATAGAATCCATACTGAAGAGCCAGCGTGAGAACGGCAACTTCGGCCCTAGCGCAGAAACAAAGGGTACTCAGGATTTTTGGCCGAACATGATTGCCTTGTGGATTTTGCAATCGTATCATGAATATACGGGCGATGCACGGGTCATTGATTTCATGACACGCTATTTTCATTTCCAATTGACAGTTCCGGATGAACTGTTCATGAGAAAGTCTTGGCAACACTATAGAGGTGGAGACAACTTGTGGAGTGTGGCATGGCTGTATAACCGCACTGGCGATGCCAAGTTGCTGGAATTGGCAGATAAAATCCATCGGAATACCGCCAATTGGACTAAAGCCACAGAGTTGCCTACTTGGCATAATGTAAATGTGGCACAAGGTTGCCGTGAACCGGCTACCTACTATTTGTTTACCGGTGATTCCAATATGATGAAGGCCAGTTACAATGTACAAAGTCTGGTGAGAAGATCATTTGGACAGGTACCTGGTGGCATGTTTGGCGCAGATGAAAATGCACGAATCGGTTTCTTTGACCCCAGACAAGGTACTGAGACATGCGGATTTGCAGAGCAGATGGCTTCGGATGAAATCATGTTGTTGATAACAGGCGATCCTTATTGGGCTGAAAATTGTGAGGATATTGCTTTCAACAGCTATCCGGCTGCTTTTATGCCTGACTATAAATCGCTGCGTTATATCACATCTCCCAACATGGTCATGAGTGATAGTGAAAATCACAAACCGGGCATTGACAATGCCGGACCATTTCTTGCCATGAATCCTTTCAGCAGCCGTTGTTGCCAACATAACCATGGTTTTGCTTGGCCTTATTATGCAGAACATTTGATACTGACTACACCGGACAATGGTGCTGCCGCTGTATTGTTCAGTGCCTGTGAAGCGCAGATGAAGGTGGCCGATGGCAAGGAAATTGTCATCAAAGAAATGACAGATTATCCATTTGACACACAGATTTCATTTACGGTGGAAACGAATGAGGAAACTGTAAAATTCCCGTTCTACATACGAATACCGAGTTGGACACGGAACGCTTCGCTCAAGATAAACGGAAAGGCGACAGCAGTGAACACTGAATCCGGCAACTATTTATGTATTCATCGAGAATGGAAAAATGGTGACAAAGTAGAGGTAAATTATCCGATGGAAATCTCTTACCGTACTTGGCAAGTCAACAAGAACAGCGTCAGTGTTGACTACGGTCCTTTGACTTTATCACTTCGGATTGCAGAAAAATATGTAGAAAAGAACAGTGCGGAAACTGCTATCTGGGATTCGAAATGGCAAGAAGGAGCAGACACATCGCAATGGCCATCGTATGAAATCTATCCTGATAGTCCATGGAATTATGCGTTGCAGGTGCAAAGCGTAAAATTGAAGGAACGCAAGGATTTGAAGCCGGGTGTCAATCCATTCACTCAAGCTGACATTCCTCTTGTTTTCGAAGCCTACGGACGACAAATTCCTGACTGGAAGATAGATGAATATAAATTATGCGGTGTATTGCCTGACGAAGATGCCGTAAAATCAGACACCAGTGAAAAGTTGGAATTGATTCCGATGGGAGCAGCAAGGTTGCGTATTTCAGCTTTCCCCACTTGTAAATAAAAAAGATGAGGATGCTTCATGGTAAGCATCCTCTTTTTTTATGTTGATTACATACGACATTATAAAATACCCAAACTCTTGGCTATCCGGCACGCCTCCACGGAATTGGTCGCCTGAAGTTTCATCAATATATTCTGTCGATGGCGGTTTACCGTATTGACGCTGATAAAAAGCCCCGCTGCAATTTCCTTACTCATCAAGCCACGTTCTATCAAGCGGAGAATCTCGCACTCGCGGGACGACAACAAATGTTCACACGAATAAGTTTCGGGAGCGATGGTTTCTCCCGTCAAGGAATTGATGATGAGATGTTCAGAAGCATCCGAACGGGAAAGGTTATATAGACACAAAGCCAAGCGGGCACATCCGTTGGCATCGTATGCCAAGTAGAACATCCGGTGCAACACCTTGATATATTGTCCTTCGGCATCCTTCATCCGCAAGTGACTATGCAGGTAATAATCCGGGCGTACTTCGGAAGGAACGGACATCACGAAATGATAGAAACGGAGTTCTTCCAGATGCTTTGCCTCCAAGTCATCGGGATGAATGCATCCGAAGATGTCCTCCTCCCAAATGGAAGCAATCTCCTGCGAAGCACCTCTGACACCAATGCCCAAACGCTCCGCCAAGCCACCGTAGCAAATGTAGCTCGTATTGGTCTTCATGTCGCTCAGTACGGCAATGGCATTCTCTATCTGCGCATATCGGGCAGCCGTCAGCCGATAGTCGGCATCCTTATCCGCTTCTTCCGCAAAAGGTTGCTTCAAGAGCTTGTCCTCCAGTTCATTGTTGATGTTCATACGCCATTTTGGTTAAAAATCAGTATTGCACGGAAGCTTCCGTCTCACTACCTTTGCAAAAGTAAAACATTAAACTCAGATAAACGAATGAAAAAGCAAGTATTAAGCGTTCTTTTTGCGTTATTGGCAGGAAGCGGTATGGCACAATCATTGGAAAAAATGAATTGGTTCAATGAACCGGAAGTATGGAAAATCGAGGACAAGGCACTTACCATGTCGGTTACTCCACAAAGCGACTATTGGCGTATTTCTCATTATGGTTTCACCGTAGACGATGCTCCTTTCTATTATGCTACCTACGGAGGCGAGTTCGAAGCCAAGGTGAAGATTACCGGTGACTATAAGGAACGTTTCGACCAAGCCGGATTGATGCTCCGCATCGACCATGAGAACTACATCAAGGCAGGTATCGAATATGTAGACGGTAAGTACAACCTCAGCACAGTAGTCACTCACAAGACCAGCGACTGGAGTGTGATTACCCTTGACAAGCCTGTGCCTTACATTTGGATCAAGGCTGTTCGTCGTCTCGATGCCATCGAAATCTTCTACTCTTTCGATGACAAGACTTACACCATGATGCGCAAT
>RHMF01000945.1_pt1 | contig 13075 bp, 18 predicted proteins | sample 5365151 | NCBI WGS metagenome assembly RHMF01 (sample SAMN10266501, study PRJNA497801) | feces metagenome | isolation source: feces | host: Bos taurus | place: China: Prairie of Fairy Mountain | collected 2017-08-14 | reverse complement strand
GAGAGACACCAGAGACGTCCCAGACGTCCAGAGAGACACCAGAGACGTCCCAGACGTCCAGAGAGACACCAGAGACGTCCCAGACGTCCAAAAAACGTCCAAAAACACAACACCGAAAAAAACACGTTTTGACCCTCGAAAAGTCCTTTATTTATGCACTGTTAACACTGTTTTATGATTGTATGAAAAAAGTCGTTGACAGCGTGTTCTGAGACGTGATATACTTAAGATGTCGATAGACGTGTGTTAAGCACTAGAGACCGACTCCCCAGAGTCACACGTCACAGTATCGAGTGCATATATGAGAGTCAGACACTAAACCATGATAACAGAGACTCAAGTATTATATGCTGAACCTTGACAACATCACATTGACACCTTTAAAACACCAAGTAGTCAATGAAATTGATTTAATAAGACAGCCGAGAAAACGCATTGGTGTGCGTGAGCGTGACCTCAAGAAAGTGGCACGCAGTGAATTAACACAGTGACGAAAGTTACTAGTATCGGAGGAAGTTAGTCGCACACTCACACTCTTATATTATTTAAGGTTGTGAGACTGTACTTTTCACTCACCATATTTTTAAAGGAGAGTGTTTATTATGAGAATAATTAAAGTACTATACCATGAGGATGTTAGAAATTTGTGTATCAGACACGACTATTATACCAGAGGTACTTGTAAAGACTATGAAAATATGTTTAGTATGATAGCCGAGGACGAAGACATAGACTATGAGGTGCTATCTAAAGTAGCTACAGACATCTTGGAACACAGTGATACTGATGACTCTTTAGATGATGTGGTTAGTTATTTAGTCTACCATTTAAAGTGTTGTGTATCTGTTGACTAAACACTCATGGCACACTACTCCCACACTGAAAAGTGTGGTGAGTGAAGAGTACAGTCTTGCATATGCCTATGCACTCACCACATTTGGTGTAAATCAAATTTAAGGAGAGTGTTTATTATGAGTAAAATTAAGAATGAGGTAGCAACAAGATGTGAACTAGCATTGATGGGTAGAGTTGTAGAATGTAACAATAACGAGGTCAATGAGATGACACGTTATATACTAAATGCTATGGGTCATCAAGACCACTATAAAGACCTTGATATGTTGGCAGATAGAATATGTATGTACAGTAAAAAGACTGAGGTAACACATATAGTGTGTAACACACTACTTGGTCATATGAAATGTATCACTTATTTAGTTGACACACATGAAGAGGGAGAGCCAAAACCATTTGAGACAGACTATGGAACAGGTTATCCATGTGCTTTTAGCTATGTGTTCAATACGGACGCTGATGACTGTTCAGAATTTGGAGATTGCTTCTTTAAGAAAGACTCTGATGGATTTTATCACAGAAAAGGTTAGCTATCACCCTAACACAAACTCCCACACTTTATAAAGTGTGGTGAGTGGATAGGCATATCCACACTATAAAATATAAGAAAGTGAGGTAATCATTATGAAGATTACAACAAAAACTACAAAAGGTGAGCTAAAGAAGTTTCTAGGAGACAATGCGTCAGCAGTTAAGAGAAAGGATAAAGACCTTTTTGACAGATTGGTATATGCTGATAAAATGCTTAAAAAAGACGAAAAGAAAGTGACTAGGAAAGACCTTTGTGACCTAGCTAAAGACGTTATGACACTGCTAGGAGACAAGGTTAGAGACTCAAGTAACACACCACCACTTGCAGTGGTAGAGAATAGTGTTAAGAAGTCAGCACCTAAAAACAAAGTTGCAGATGAGGTAGCCACTACAGAAGAGCCTAAGAAACCAACTAAGAAGACTTTAAATAAGAAGAAATCAACACCTAAGGAAGACAAGGTGGTTTCTGAAACTCCTACAGAAAAGTCTATCGAGTTGGCAACTATGTTTCCTAAGAAGTTCAAGGTTGATGATGTAACTTATGAGATTGCTAAGGACATTAAGACTATGAATGACCTATTCAAAGCAATAGAGAACGAGGAAGAAATAGTGTTTGCTTTCTACTGGACTAAGAGACACCTAAAACAGTTCCCATACTTTGAGGGCACTTTTGGTCAACCAGAGTTTTTCGAGCATGACTTGGATTTAGCCTCTTTACTCTATGTGTCAGACGAGAAAAAGGTAGCATATCCTATATCAGTGTATACCGAAGCACTCTACATGGTATTGCCAGAAGACCTTATAGAAGAAGATGGCTTGAGAATGTCAAAAGGTATTGAGTTCCAAATCTACAGACCTATCTAGGAAACTTGTTTAACACTGACCTTGCACACCACACTGTGTGGTGTGTGAGAATGAGTGCTAAACTCAAATAATATAGAGTGAAAGAGGTGTTTAGTATGTATGTAGTTGCATTACTAAAAAATGAAGACGGAGAGTACCACGCATATTTTGAACCCTATACTGGAAGTGGTATTAACCTTAATGAAATCGAAAAGATTGAGTCCTTAGGTTACACACTAGAAACGTGTATTATCACCACTGATAAGGTGTTGTCCTTAAAGGCTAGATTGAAGTACAAGATATTGGAACTCAAGTCTTTAAGAGAAGACCTTGACTACATGGGTTATGACACTACATTAATGAACCAGATAGGTTTACTTACAGCCAGACTTTTAAAAGAGGGTATTGATGTAGATGATGAAATTGCTTTACAATGTTATGACCTAAGACTAAAGGAACGAAGACGTCGAAAAGAAATGCAAGGTTAGTGTTGATTGAGTACACCACTACCACACATCACTAGGTGGTGTACTTGAATGAGCATTAAACTACATTTTGAGGGATAAAGTCATAAAGTCATAAATTGAGTATTGACACCCACTACACAATGTGTTATAATAGTAATGTTGTGTAGTGTAGTGAGTACTCAATGGTACTCAAAAAGAGTGTTAGAGTGAAGTGAATAGGAGATGATGTTTATGTCAAGTATAAAGTTATCAGAGAAGTATGGTGTTAACCCAACTATATGTAAATGTTTCTTCTGTGGTGAAGACAAGTATATAGCACTACTAGGTCAGATAGGTGACAGACGCAAGAAAGAAGACATTGAAGCACCTAAGGAATGTGTTATGGACTATGAACCATGTGACAAATGTGTTGAAAACATGAGTTTAGGTGTCACACTAATTGAAGTAACAACAACACAACCAGAGGACAAGAGACCTCCACTAAAAGCACAAGGAGACCTAAGTGTTTACCCTACTGGTTCATATTGTGTAGTTAAACCAGAGGCTATCAGTAGAATGTTTAACCAAGACTTAGAAGCTGGTAACAAATTGTTCGTTGATAGTGAAGTAATGGATATGTTAAACAGTTAATTGTCTAGTGTACTATATAGGTACACAGTTTGTATAAAATAAACACTCTTTTTCACTCAATCTTAGTAGGTAGATTGACCTTGCACACCACAAACGTGGTGTGTGAGAGTGAGTCTATCTGACTCAAATAAAATAATATAAGGAGTGTTTAGTATGAACATTAAAACTAAGACAGAGGGATTTGACTCCCTAGTATCAGATGAGGAGTTTGAAGCTATTAAGAAAATCCATAAGGACTTTAAAGAGTGTATAGAAATACACAACGAAGTGGCAGTAACAGTACTTCATGATGACTATGAAAAAATGTCACCATACACTAGGATACAGTATATGTTGCTTTCAAGTCTTTATGAAGACATTTTTGGGTATCTTGACAGATTAGTCAATATACATACACTGGATAAGCAGTGCATTGATTTTCTTATGAAAAGTGAAAAATGTGATAGCCTAGAACACTATGAGGAAAAAATTATGCTTAGTTTACTTACAAAGAGAGAAAGAGAGAGACAGGAACTAGACGAAGTTTATAGCAAAGCGGCGAAAGAAGTCCTTGAAGACATACTAAAGAACAAATAGGACTAGTTTTAAACACTGTTTATACACCTCACCATGTGTGGGGTGTGTTATAGAGTGTTTAACTCTACTTACAATAATATAAAGAGTGAAAGGAGTTGTGACTTATGAAATTAAAGCCTATTAAAAGGATACAGATGAGTTCACAAAAACAAGAACAGAAACCTACAACACAAAAGAGAAAGAAACAGGAGAACACACTTCCACCAGACGTGTATCGTCCAATGTTTGAACCTAAGAGGTTATTGGTGAGAGAGACACCAAGTTCTAAAGACCACACAAAAATGGTGCGACAGTATTTAGAGTTATCAGTAAAAAGATATAATGATGACGAAGAGAACCAACCAATGGTGTATATTCAGATGTACCAAGAAAGTGATTTCTATACTGGTTACTTAAAAGGTAAAACAGTGTACTTGCCACTTGAAATGTTGTATGACCTTATTGATGACCTTACGGAATTAAGTGATGAGTGTGATAGGAGACATATCCAGTAGTGCGACTAGGAACACCTTATAAGAACACACCCCATGTGGGGTGTGTTTTTTTGTGTTCTCAGAGGTGTGCCGAGGTGTGTGCATGAGTGTGCGAGAAGAGGTGTTTAACACATGAGAGCAGAAGTGGGGAGGTGTTACTAATATAAGTGAAATAATATAATATATAGAGGTTTCATATAAGCCGATTTTTCACATAAAGATTAGGAATAAATTTGCGTGTGAGAGTGTGTTATATAAACACTTTTAAAAGACCTTTATAAAAATGTGTGTGAGAGTGTATATAAAATGTGTATAAGGAGTGTATATAAATTTTTTAAATTTAAAAAGAGTGTACCTCATTTTTAAAATGTGCGTGTGAAGTGTAAAAAGTGTGTTAAAAAGAGTTTATTTAATAAAAATGATTATGTGTTAACGTGTGAAATAAAAGTGTGTTAGGAAGTCATTCTGAACTTTCTAAAAATTTTTATAAAATTCCAGAGACCACCCCACCCTTAAATCACTTGGTGTGACAGACACACTGCACCTAGCCACATACAATTGGATAAAGTTTTTGGTGTAGGAGTGTACTGTTAAACACTAGCCACACATACAATTGGATAGTGTTTTGTAGGTGTGCGTGTTTGAACCATGACCTCACACATGACTAAATAGGTGTGCATGACCTAAAAAGACTAGGTGTTAAAACAGTGGTTGGTTAAAAGCAGTTGTCTAAAAATACTAGGAAAATTTGAGAAGCAGAAAAGTATGGTGTTTAAAAGACCTTTAAGACCTTTAAGACCATTTTGGGAAGAATGACAACGAGCGTAAGCGAAGTTGCCGAGTGAAGCGAGGACAAGACAGTCAGAATGACTGTGATTTGGAGTGGATTTTTTTTGCCTTACGGATTTAATATAAAATTATTTATATAATATAATATATATATATATATATATAATTAAATAATTAATTATTTTATATTACAGAATTAATATTACAGAATTAATGTTACAGAACTAATGTTACGGATTTAATATTACAGAACTAATTTACAGATTTAACATTACGGAATTAATGTTACAGAATTAATAATTAATTAATTGGGGACTAGGTGTTTTTAGTGATTTGACAAGATTTATTTTTAGTGTTATAATTCACCATAGTGTTTTGAAAAAAGGAGTGTTACGAGTGTTATTATTTTTACTTGATGTTTTAACAGTGTTGGTGTTGGGAGCTTTTATGATGTCATGTATAAGTGTTCAGGTGCTTATGAGTGATACTAGGGTAAAACCAGATGAAAAACGTGTGGAAGTGTCAGCGTGTTTTTTATTGTTCATAGTCCTAATGTTGTTTATATGTGTTTTTAGAGGTTACATAATTTAAAATTTTTAGGTATTTGACAAGATGAAAAAAATGTGCTAGACTGTTCAGAGTAAACAAAAGTTTGCAGTATGAAACGACTTTTTTATCTTCATTCCACGATAGAGGTGTACTATCAATTGAAACGTGGGGTTAAATGAAAAACACACTGTATGTTTGTTATAGGTATTCAACTTGCCATTGAAAATCCATCTGGCATACATAAAACTTCTTAGTTAGGTGTAGACTTCACCTCTACACCTAAGTATCGAACAGCTTAGGGGAAGAAGTCTTCTTTCTAGGGGAAGATGTAATGTAAGTTCAATTCTTACCTGTTCGGTTTGCACTGTAAAGGTGTGATTTGTGTACTTTGAATATCATCTGTACTAAATTTTTTTTAAAAGAACACTCTTGAGTGACACTTAATAAGGGGTAGTGTCACTCTACACTCTAGGTAAGTAGTCAAGTGGTTAAGACAACAGATTAAGAAAAATCTGGTGACGTGGGTTCAAATCCTACCTTACCTATTTAACCAATGACCCTTGGTTAAACAAATATATCATTTTGTTAATTATGTAGGTTAAGACAAATTGATTTTGTAAGTCACTAGGAGTGACCATGACCCTATTGTTTATGGAAGTCCACCCAGATAAACAAAAAGTGTTCCCCGACACACATGGTCTGAATTGTGTTTAATAAACACCGTAAATACCCATATAGGTCTACACTTTAAGAAATTAGAGTGTAGACTTATTTAGTTTAAGGAGGACTTTGAAGATGAGAGAACGTGTCTATCAAGGTGTTGTTGCAGTTACATTACTATTCTTTATTTTGTTTTTTATGGATAGTCATGAAAGCTACAAAAACTTGTTAGAGGTTAATAACCAAATGACAAAGTTGTTAAAAGAACAAAGGGAGGGTAATGCGTCCTTAATAGAAAATTGGGAGCAGAGTTATGAGGAATTACATTCTGAGTATGCAACACTTTTAAGTGAGAGTAAGTATAGGGAAGTTAATATACCTACTTATGACTTCACAGAGGAAGAGATTTACTTACTAGCACAGTGTGTTGAAGCAGAAGCAGGGAGTTATGAGGGTCACAAAACAAGTCAGAAGTATGTAACACAAGTGATTTTAAATAGGTTACATAGTGACAAGTTTCCAGATAGTATAAGTGAGGTTATATATCAAAAGACACCAAAAGGTGTTCCACAGTTTTCTGTAGCATACAATGGAATGATTGATAGAGTTGTTGATGAAAGGACTTTATTGAATGTGTACAGTGTTGTGTTACATGGTACAGACCTACCAGAATATGTGTGTTATTTTTATAGTGAGAGTGTAGAAGAAAACTGGGTGAACACTCTTCCTATACACAAAACTGTTGAGGGAACAGTGTTTGCTTATTCAAGTAAGGAGGACTATTAAAATGGATAATGTAAAAGTAACAGTAGGACTTTACAGACACTTTAAAGGAAATTATTATTATGTAACAGGATTATCTAAAAGCACTGTAGATGACTCTATTATGGTGAATTACTTTAATGTATGCCACCCAGAGTACGGAAGTTTTGTAAGACCTTTAGATGACTTCATTGCAACACATGAAGAAGATGGTCGTGCTATTAAAGACAGACCAGACAATGTTACTGGTCAAGAGAGAAGACTTGAGAGAATAAAAGACCTAAATTTCCAATTAGGTAGTGTGTCTACTGACCAATTGATAGAAGAGTTAGGAAGACGTACAGACAGTCCTATACATGAGTTAGATATTGAGGGACTAAGAAGTAGTATACATTCTATAGACTATATCTTAGGAGAGCCTTTTAATGAGACAGAGAAAACCCCTAAAGGTGTGTATACTATAGCTTCATTTGACACCTTATATGGTGCTAGAAACTTCTTATCATCTCACTCACATAGGAAAGAAGTTAGAATATTTAAAAGAACTTTTATAGAGGTGTAACAGAAGAGAGGTCATCACATAGGTGTGTTTGACCTCTTTTTAATGTTCTGCTATACTGTTGTTAAACAAAACAAGCAGTTTTGAAGTGTAAATGTTTTTAAGGAGGTAATTTACTATGAGTAAAGTAATTAAGTTTGTAAGAGGTGACGTGAACGAAGATATTAAAGAGGTGATTGACACCAGACCAAAGACCTTAAATAAGTTAATAGTTAAGGCTAATGACATTGCATTAAACAGTAATGACTATATGGTTAGAAAAGCCACTTCTAATAATATCAGATTTAATGAGACTAGAGGTATCACTTTCATTGATGAGAACGGAGAGATTAGAAATCTTCCTATCTCAAAGTATGCTTTAGGTCAGTTGGGAAGTAAGATAGGTGTTCCAGTTAGATATTTAGATAAGTGTATAGCTAGTGGTAGAATTGACCTAGCACAAGACAACGTGAACAGTTGGCTCGAAGACTTTAACAAAGACTTATTTATCAGAGAATACAATGGTGGAGTAAGAGGGGTTCTATCTAACAAGTATTCAGTATGTGACAGTCATGAGATACTTAGGGTTGTTGATGACGCTGTAGATTTAAGTAACTATAAAATTAAGGGGTCTTATCTCAATGAGGAAAGACTTCACTTAAGACTTATTAGTAAAGAGATGTTACCTATTAATGGTGAAGACCTATTTGCTGGGTTATTCATTGACAGTAGTGACGTGGGTAGAAGTATTTTAACTGTTAAGTTTGGTATCTACAAGCAAGTGTGTACTAATGGTCTTGTAATTGCCAGAGCAGGTGGTACACTGTTTGAACAAAAACACATAGGTATTAGTTCAGAAGAGTTCCATGAGGGACTTGTAGCTTCACTAAGTAATGTTGATTTATTGACAGAACACGCAGTAGAATGGGTTAACAGAGCAAGACATAGTGACAATAATTGGAGTGCTGTTAGTGAGTATGAAGACGATATTAAAGAGTTCGTGGAGTATATAAGACAGCAGACTAGTCTTTCAGACGAAAGTGCTAATAAGGTCATTAATTTAATGCAGACGAAGTACGAAGATAACAAATGGGGTCTTATTAATAGTATAACAGAGGTAGCACAAGACTTCACACTTGAGAGAAGACTTGAATTAGAGAGAATTGCAGGTAATATGCTTGTTGCTTAGTTTTACAAAAGGGAGTAGTCTATGTTATACTAATTTTTACGGAGGTGAAGAGTTTATGAGACATGAATTAGAGACTAGGTTACTCTCTGATTTATCACATATAAATTTACCAGTAGATGAGGTTGATATATTTTTAAGACCTTATAGTAAGACCTATTATGGAAGATATTTTCCAGTGTATAATGATAGAGAGGCTAGACCTAAGATTTACTTATACCCATATGAGAATGAACGTGGTGACTTAATGAGTTATGACATTATATTACAAACTGTTATACATGAATTTTGTCACCACATACAATATACAAGTGGTTCTTTTGTAAGAAGTAAAGGTGTAATGCACGATACACAATTTTGGAGATTATATAACCACTATATAAAAAGAGCCGAAAAGTATCAATTAATGGGAGGTGAGGTGTATGATAAAGTCTTGCAGTAGCCTATGGAATAGAATAGTAAAAAGTTCGCATAACACTCTTTTTAGGGTGTTATCAGCTTTGTCTTTTGTAATGTTATTTTTCTATTTTGGTTATATTGTGTATTATTCAACAATGTGTTATGATGTTGAAAGAGTGTTAATAGGGTGTGTGTCATTATGTGTTATGATACACTTAAATAAGAGTCTTTATTAGGAGGTGTGAATATGAGACGTAGAAGACGAAAAAAGACTAAACAGACCCAAGTTACTATGATAGGGGATATTATTGACCTACCTCTTGAGGAATTTGAGAGAGAATTGATAAGTCAGAAAGTAAATATAGGTGTTATAAATAACCTTATTCTTAATTTAGAGGGTGCTTATTTTGAATTGAGAACAAGAAAAGACGCTGTATTAGATTTAGTATTTAAAGGTGGTAAGTCTAAAGATGACCCAGAGATTAAGAAGTCATTAGATGGGTTATATGCAGAGATGATTAAGATAGAACAAAAGATTACTTACCTAAAACAGAGAGCAAAGGAACTCATTGTTTTAGGTAAAAACACACCAAATTGACAAGTGTTGAACACTGTGTTACACTAGATACAGTCTTGAATGACTAGTCATAGAAAATTTAATATTTAAGGAGGACGTTCAAATGAACAATCAAGAAATTATCAAGGGAATAGACCTTATTACAGAGGGTCTTGCAACAATTAAGAATGTGTTACTGGGAGTTGAAGAGTCAACACCAGTAACAGAAGAAACTCCTAAGAGTGCCGAGAAAAAAGGAAAAGCACAAAAAGAAGCTATGAACCCACCTGTGGAGAAGACAGAGGGTAGTGCAGTTGAAGGCAAGTTTGATGTAGAGCAGTTAAAGTCTATGAAGTACAATGACTTTAAGAAGTTAGCTTCATCACTCGGTGTTAAGTGTACAGGTACTCGTGATGAAATCATGGAGCGTATTTTAGCACTTAATGTTGTAATCACTGATGATGGTGCAGAGGTAAATGAGCCAGTTGAGGAAGAAGCACCTACTAAAAGTAGTAAGCCTATCGGTGGTAAGAAACTTGGTAAGAAAAAAGCTGATGAGCCAGTTAGAGACGAATTTGACGAACAAGCAGAAGAGATTGCTAAGGATACTTCTATAGAGGACATTATTGAAGCACTTGCAGATGTAGACATTAAGGCTAACAACAAGAACGCTATCACTCTTTTAGCTAAAGCCTTAAGAGAGGGTCTTATTGAGTTAGACAGTGATGATGAAGGAGAGGAAGAAGCTACTGACGCAGAAGAGACTACAGAAGCAGAGGATAGTGAAATCACACCAGAGTCTTATTTTGCAGAGTTAGACCCTAATGGTTACAATGACCCTAGCAAAATGACAGAGGATAGAGCCGAAGCTATCGAAGCTAAAATGGACGAGATTTTAACAGCTTATTCAGAGGGCGAGTTAACAGATGATGACATTGCTTCATATGTTGAGGATAATGCTACAGAAGATGAGATTGACTTACTTGGTGATGATTATGACGAAGAAGACATTCTTAAGTTATACATGGAACTTGTTAAGAGAACAATCGACAATGATGGTGAAGAGCATGAGCAAGGTGAGCCATATGAAGTAGCAGACAAAGACGTATGTTGTGGACACGCATTAAAGTATGTAAAGAAGTCTAAGAAGTACGTTTGTGAACACTGTGGAACTGAATACGAGGCAGAATAATTTAATTTTAATATTATGTAATCACACAATGAGGGTAGTGCTAACACCACTACCCTTAATTTGTATAAAGGAGAGATATTATGATATTATGTATTGATACTACAGTGTTGAAGACCTCACCAGACGTCCAAAAAGACGTTAATTTAGAGGAATTAATTAATAGCCATACAAAGTACTATGACAGTGAGGAAGACGCTATAAAAGATAAATTTGTGCCACTAGATTTTAGTGTTAGTGTTAGGTCTGTGTATAGTAACCTTGTATTACAGATAGATAGTGGAGACGAAAAGAGATACTACATTAATTTAACAAAGATACAACCTTTTGTGCATAAGGGATATGACCTTATTATGTACCTAACAAGTATAGGTCTTATGTACAATATTAATTATAGAATGGGTTTTGATGACCTTATGATGAAACATTCACAGTTTCAACCTATAGGACTTTATAATCCAGACCCAAGTATAATAAACCCTATTATTTATACTCACATTATTATGTCGGACGAAAGTATTAAACTATTTAATTATCTAAAAGCTGACAGAAAATTTGTTGACATAACAACTATGAGACAGTTTAGCAAAGGTAATATTATTGCATTATTAGATACACTTATTGAAGTAAAGGAGGAAACACCTAGTGAGAAATGATATAACAACTACATTAAAAGGTTTCAGAGTAGAAGACATTACATTTAAAGGTGCTAGAAGACAATCTGAAATTGATAATGAGATTGAACACATAGAGGAAGAAGAAGAGTTTGTAAAAGCACCAGTGTCCATAACACCAGAACAGGTAAAAACATTTTATAGAACTAAGATTGAAAAATCTAAGGACTCTAATGAGAAGAGAGTTTATTCACAAACAATTAGGTGGATTGATGAGTTACTTGAAACTAGGAAAAAGCTATTCAATCTTGAGTCTAAACAAGTGGTTAATAATGATGATGGAACAGCAGATGATATTGAGGAATAATTTATCCACAAGTTATGCACAGATTGTTAATATTTTTTTAGAAAGTGAGGTAGTAATTATTAGAAATCAAGAGTATAAAAGAGAACTTGCTAGAAAAAATTTTACTACACACGGAAAGCGTAACACTAGACTTTATAATATTTGGTGTTGTATGAAGAAAAGGTGTTACAATCCTAATTACACATATTATGAAAATTACGGTGGTAGAGGTATTAAAGTCTACCCTAAGTGGAAAGCTAATTTTCAAGCATTTTATGATTGGTCAATGTCACATGGCTATTCTGATAATTTAACTCTCGATAGAAAGAATAATGATAAAGGTTATTATCCCTTTAATTGTAGATGGGTGAGTAGAAAAGTTCAAAATTCAAATTCAAGAAATTGTCATTATTTAGAGTATAAAGGAGAGACTCACACTATTACAGAGTGGTCAGGGATAGTAGGTATACCAATGAAAACCCTTCATTTAAGAATAACTAGACTAAATTGGAGTGTTAAGAAAGCCTTAACCACTCCTATACAAAATCATAGAAAGTGAGGATTTATTATGGACAAAGATTTTAAAACACTTCATAGAGATAGTGAAAATCGTTTTGTTTTAAGTAATGGTGAAGAAATAAATGAGATGTTCCCAGAAAAATTTTGGGATAACCCACTTGCCTTTAAAATGTCTGGAATACGTGGTTACTGTCCTATGACTGCTAAAGAACTAGAGACAGAGGAACAACAAGATGAAAAGTTAAATGACTCGAATTATATCATTGAAGAAAAGTTTGATGGTACAAGAGCCTTAGTATACTTCTTATCACAAGAGTATCTTGAAAGTGGAGAAGTTGTTGGTGCAGAGGGTTTCTGTAGAGTGTTTAGTAGAAGAGTTAGTAAGAAGACCAACTTTTATGTGGAGAACACTGATAGTCTCCCACACATAAGAGAACTTGACCGACCAGAGTTAGGTGGTACTATTCTTGACGGAGAAATGTTTATTGAGGGTCTCCCATTTAAAGAAGTGTCTAGCACACTAAACTGTTTGTGGGATAAAGCTATAGACAGACAGATTGAGAAAGGTTTTATCACTTTCCACGCATTTGATA
>RHMF01000942.1_pt1 | contig 13098 bp, 13 predicted proteins | sample 5365151 | NCBI WGS metagenome assembly RHMF01 (sample SAMN10266501, study PRJNA497801) | feces metagenome | isolation source: feces | host: Bos taurus | place: China: Prairie of Fairy Mountain | collected 2017-08-14 | reverse complement strand
GATCAGTTTCTGGAAGAGTAATGGTTTCAGGCATTTCTTCCTCAGCAGTATAATCCATTGTAATAGCACCGTTAGCGATATTCTTATTCACAGTATTAGTTCTATTTTCAATGTTCTTTTCAATAGTAGCGGTCTTTGCAGCAATATTAGCATCAGCTTCTTCTTGCGTGATCGTTCCAGCTTCTACAGCTGCATTTTGTTGGTCAATATAAGTCTGAAGATTATTTTGTTGTTGTTCAATATAAGTTGCCAAAGCAGCTCTTTGAGAATCTTCATAACTAGTAATAGCAGAACTAACTTCCTCTGAGGTTTCGTTCATACTATATCCACCAGCAGTCTTATTGGAAGGGGTGTAAGTGATCTCTTCACTTTCAATCCAGTCTCCTTCTTCAATGTCAAATTCATAAACCTTATTATCAGGTTTAATCCAGTAATAATTCTTAGGAGGCTCTGTGTTTTCCTCCCAAATGATGGTTTTCTTTTTAAATTCCATTATGCAAATAATTTTTCAAAATTGGCTACAGCTGCTCTATCTGGTCCAATATGGAAATGTGCTCCAGTACCACCAGTTTTTGCAAGCATTTCTTTACTGCGTTCGTCTAAAATTCCCAATTTATGAGAACGCATATAATCTAAAAATCTCTTACTCCTTCGCATTTGAGACAATAAATCGTCTCACGTTTGTCCTTTAATTGGTGTTATGTCTATTGCATTTCCAGCTCCATGATGTGATGGTCTACCTTGTTTTGTTTTTGCACCAGGTCTATAACCAGATGTGATTCTAAAGGATATTCCTTCTTCTACCATTAAATTGATTAATTCTTGCATATTACCAACTTGTATATTTGGTCTTGCATATTCTATTTTTCCTTTAGGGATTTTAATAGTTGCAACATTGGTTGCATCTGCTGGAGCAGTAATATTTTCTGGAGGAGAAAACTGTTGTTGAGGACGAGGAATCCTTATTGGTCTATTAGGATTATTGTTTTGTTCTGGAGCGACATTCTGCGTTTGAACTGGTATAGCAATTTCAGTTGGTATATCTTCTACTTCAATTATCGTATCTTCTACTTTAGTAGGTTCTTCTATACCAGTAGCAATATCTTCAGGACCAGAAATATCAATCTCTACAGTTGGAGAACTTGTTTTAGAATCTTCTTTATTATCGTCCTTTTGTTCTACAGGCGAATTTACTGGTTCTACTGGAAAAGATGGTGTAAAACCTTCATAAATAAAATCAAGCATTGGATCACCAGTAGATTGAACTCCAACAAATGGTTTATAAGTAAGAGTTCCATAAGGAGACAATTCTGTATTTTGATTTGGAGCATCTAATGGATTATAAACTAATGCATTACCTGTAGCATAAGTTTGTACTTTACCACCTTTTTTATAAAATCCTTTTATTGAGTTCAGTTGATTTAAAACTCGCATTCTATGAGCAAGTGAATCCAATCCTCCGGCTGGACGAACGTAACCAAGTGTAAATCCACGCATTGATGCAGTTAAATCATCTCCACTAAATGCACCCATTGCATCAGTAAGAGAATTATATCCACTCCCTTTTCCACCATGAGTTCAAGACATTCTATCTGTTGCATTTCCAACAGTATTTAGTATATAATTAATTTGATTATCTAACTCTTCGTATACATTTTTAATTCCGGTTTTTTTATATCTTTGTGGAGATCATTGTAATAAACCATAGAATCCACCTGGCCCTTCAGCAAAAGGATCACCACCAGATTCTTCTATGATATTAGAAAGTACAGCTAATCTCTGATTTTTTCCCATACCACCGTCCCTAAGTTTGGTATTTATATAAGAAATATAAACTGGATTATAAGGACGATTGTTAGTGGTTTTAATTCCTTCAAAAGAAATATCGCCATCTATAGTACCACCGTCAGCATGTTTTCATTTACGAGCATTGGCTGCAAATGTAGCTCTTTTTCTAATTTTAGGATCTGGTGAGTTTTTTCCATGACTAATGCACTCCGAAGTTACTTTACCTCCGCAGTAATCAGTGAATTTTCCTCTATTCTCTTTTTTAATGTGTATTTTACTGCCCTTTTTAAGCATAAGGGCTAACTCTTCAATTCTTTTTTCCATAAGCAATATTATTTTTCGCAAATTTACATAAAAATTTTGATATTTCAAAATATTTTTGTATATTTGTGCGATAAAAATTAAAATATTATGGAAACAATGCAATTAATTAAATCTGCTCTTCAACAGATGATTGATAATATTGATGCTGGTAATTCAAATGCATCAGAAGACGAATTAACTGAATTATTAGAAGTTATAAATAGAGTAACTAATACAAAATCAAGATTAAGTAAATATCAAGCGTGTAAATATTTAAATGTTTCAAGAGCTACGTTTGATAATTATGTTAGAGACGGAAAGTTACCCAAAGGAAAGAAGCAACAAGGTTTTAAGGAGTTGTCTTGGGAACTAAAAGATTTACAAAATTTTAAAAATAAAGAAAATGATAGTAACACTAATTCTGATAATAGTGATTCTGATAGGTCTTCTTGGCCTTGAGAAATCTAAAACTATTAAACTTGAGGACAAAGCTCCTGAAAATCCTACTGAAAAGAATTGCTGAATGCAACTTCAAAACGAGGGCGGAAAGTATATTAAAATTAAAGATGGAAAAGTAATTTTAAAGGTTAAAAAGTAATATGTCAGATTATATACATTTATTTGAAACACAAGCTGCACATGATGCAGTTTATAATGGATCCGGATATCAAGAACCTTGAACTGCTTTAGTTACTGCTAATAATAAGGTGAGTTATAATAAAGAGCCCCTAACTTTTAAAATTCTTTCTGGCGGAACTATCGGATTGCATGAGACAGACGATTTAGGTGGTTTTAGTATACAGTATAGTATTAATAATGGAACATGGACAGAGGCTTTGGCTTCTGGAACAAATTTCAATATTACTGTTTCTGCAGGTGATATAGTTAAATTCAAAGGAGTTCCAAATAAATTTCAACCTTTAGCGTTTGATTGAGAAGATGATGGGTGATCAGCACGCAGATATTTTACAAATTCAGAAAATTGTAAATTTGAAATATCCGGAAATCTTCTTTCTTTATATTATCCAGATGATTTTATGAATCCTCAACAAGAATTAACATGAGAGGATGGCTACGCGTATCCATTTCCATATTTATTTAGTGAGGAATGTACAGGATTAATTTCTGCTAAAAACTTAATATTAGGTTATTTTGAATCTGATTTTGGAGGATATTATAGAGGTTATACACATCTTTTTGCTTGATGTCCTAATTTAAAATATCCACCAAAAACTTTAGGAGCAGCAGAAGGTACAGTTGTTTGTGGAAATATGTTTGAGAGTTGTACTAATCTTATAACTACACCTAAATTTACAAAAGCTAGTTTAAATATTGCGGAATGTTTTCAGAATATGTTCGCTGGCTGTACCAGTTTGACTTCAGCACCTGAGCTTCCAGCAACAACACTGTCAGAAGCTTGTTATAGGGGAATGTTCTATGACTGTACCAGTTTGACCACTGCACCTGAACTTCCTGCAACTACTTTGACAGCAGGTTGTTATAGTGGTATGTTCCAGAATTGTACAAATCTTATTATTCCACCAGTTTTATCTGTAACAACATTGGCAAGGGGTTGTTATCATAGCATGTTTGAAGGCTGTACCAGCTTGACTACAGCTCCAACGCTTCCGGCAACAACACTTGCGGAGAATTGTTATACTAGCATGTTTCGTGGTTGTACTAGTTTGGTTAATGCTCCCGTTTTACCAGCTGCTACATTAACAAGCATGTGTTATTACAGCATGTTTGAAAGCTGTAATAATCTTTCATCTATAACATGTTTGGCTACAAATATATCTGCATATCTTTGTGTTAATGACTGGCTTAAGAGAGTTTCTTCTACAGGAACCTTTACTAAAGCAGCATCTATGACTTCCTGACCTTCTGGAACATCTGGTATTCCATCTAATTGAACAGTACAAGATGCATCATAATAAAAAAAATCCTGGCCATTTGGTCAGGATTTTTTTTATTTTATACAGTTAAACTAAATATTTGTTTTCTTTGAGCGCCTCAACGATTCTTTAATCCAAAATGAATTCATTCAGAACCTCTGGCATTTTTTTCAATTATACATTGATCGAATTTTTTATCTTTTAAATAATTTCTTATGAATTTTTTAAACTGCAGCATTTTTCCATTTTTAGGAACTAAATCTGCAGCATAACCATATAAATGTGCGGATGTAAGTGCTCCACCGACTAATCTATTTAATTTTTGACAACGGTATCCACTATTAACAACAATTGGAGATCCCCATGCTGCTCTAAGTGGATTTAAAAAGTTAATTAATTCGTTTAAATGTGTTTCTATCTCTTTAGTAGGAGTATTATCAATTTTATACTTTTTTGCAGTATCTGAAGCACAAAGTTCCTTTATAGTGAAGTATCCCATTATTTAACTAATTTAAAAATATATTTTACTCATGCAAATCTTTTTCTTTCTTCTAGATAATTTTGATTCTTTTCATTTGTATATGCCTCGATTTCAAATGATAAGCTACGGTAAATTCTATACCCTGCTACAGCAAATGGAAGTTTTAATATCCATTCTAATCCATATAATATATAGAATATAAAATATCCAAAAAAGCCTAATCCAAAGTCCATTGCTTGGAGGTGATGAGTGTTCTCATGGATTCAAGTTCTAGGACCAACTAAAGTATCTTTATATTTCTTTCTACGTACTAAGTATCCAAATAAAGTGATCGCATAATAACCACTAGGAACAAGGAAGTTACTATATGCTAGTTTTAGAGTTTTCATTTTATGTTTCTTTTTAGGTTTTATAATCTTTCATAAACTTTCCTTCATACCTCTACATTTTATCATTTTTGCAAAAATAAAAAATTATTTTCAATTTTCCAACATTTTATTTGGAAATTTAAAAAATTTTATGTATATTTGCGCGATAATAGATTAAAGTGTGAGGGATTAATAAGTTGATGAAGTCAAATAAAATTTTACAATATATGATGGATTGAGCGTTAATTATCGAATTAGTGATGGCAGTTATTACTGGTGGTGTTGTAACATCTCTTGTAACAATGCGCGAAACTAAGCGGGGAATGAAACTAGATAATATTGCCAAAGAAGAAGAGACAAAAAATTTAGAAATAGATCGTTGAAGCCGTTTGTGTGATGATTTACAAACACAACTTGCAGACTCTCAAAGTAGATTAGACGGTTTAAATGACAAGTTAGATAAAAAAGATGAACGCATTATGGAATTAGAGGATCGTTGTGTTAACTATAGAAATAAAATAGATACTTTAAACACAGCTCTCGCTAAAGCAACTATGATGCGATGCACTAGACTTAAGTGTGAAGATCGTAAACCTCCATTTGGATATACAGAACTTAATGTAGAAGAACGAATGGCAGAAGGAATAAACGACGATACTGAGTAAAGATATTATTTTAATGGATTAATGTTAATGAATTATGCCGAAATTAGACGGAATTGAATTTAAAACTTTGTTTGGAAAGAAAGTAGATAAAGAAAACGATAATGTATTCTTTAATGATGAAGAACACTCATATTTAGATAAAAATGATGGTTCTAAATATATATCTGTAACTACATTATTACATGAATATCAAAATGCATTTAACGAATCATTTTTTAGTAAATATAAAGCCTTAGAGGCTCTTTCAGATGCCGATAAATTTAGTTGAGTAAAACAAGGATTATTAAATACTCAAATTTGAAAACCAGAGCTTGTAGAAAAATTAGGTATTGATCAGAGTGAGTTTGATAATAAAGTAGAAGAAATTCTTCAATCCTGACATTCAAACAGAGATGAAGCCTGTCAGCATGGAAGTTATGTACACAATCTTCTAGAAACTTCATTCTATGGTAAAACAGAATTTGATCTTTCACAATATGGTTTGCCTCAAGTTTGTGGTAATTATACATGCGATAAAGGAAATTATAAATTGGATTTGGATAATGGAATTTATCCGGAATTTTTAATGTCGTGAATATCACCAGAAGGAGTTAGATTAGCTGGACAAGCAGATCTCATTTGTAAATCTGGAAATGATATAGATATTCTTGATTGAAAAACAAACAAGGAAATTAAACGGAGAAGTTTTTATAATTCTTCTAAAAAGAGTAATGTAAAATTAAAGTATCCGTTGAACAATCTGGAAGATTGCAATTATAATCTGTATATGCTTCAGCTCAGTATGTACGCGTACATGCTTCAACAGTTAAATCCTGATTTTAATATTCGAAGTTTAACAATTGTACATATTCAAAGAGATGGAAGTATTAAAGAATATCCAGTTGAATATAAAAAAGATGAAGTTGAGAAAGTTATTAAACACTATGCAAAACAACAAAAGATTAAATGTGAATTAGAACGTGATAAACCGTTTATAATGTAATATGGAAGATTTTGCAAAGGAACGAATGGCAATATGTGAAAAATGTGCTATTATTAAACATACAGATTTGGGTCCAAAATGTGATGGAATGAAATGACTTAATTCAACAACAAATGAAGCATCTTTCTTTGCTAAACCAGGTTGAATAAAAGGCTGTGGATGTATGTTACGATATAAAACTGCACATTTGAACAATCATTGTCCAGCGAAAAAATGATAATATGTTAAAATGAATTAAAATGTTCTGTCAGGGTTGATGAAGACGTATTACTCGTAAATCCAATCCTGAAGCAGAAAGAAGATTAAAAATTTGTATGGAGTGTGATGATAAGATTGAGTTAGCACCAGGAGAATATGTCTGCGGACAATGTGGATGTTTTCTTAAGGCCGCTGTATTAGCAGATGATAAAAAGTGTAGTTTGGGTAAATGGTAATATGGAAGTGATAAATGATTTTGAAAAATTAATGCAGGATACTGCAGATACTATTATTGAGAAAAATACTGAGGATATTTGTACAGATGAAGTTGAAATTATACCTACTAATGCAAATATATTAATTCAACCTTACGATACAAATCCTTATAGATATATAGAAAAAACTGAGTCTGGTTTAATTGTAGGAATTGAAAGTTCTAAGACATATAAATCTAATGAAACTGGAGAAATTGTACAAAATGATCAGGTCATTAAATGTGGCAAAGTTTTGGCTGTAGGACCAGCTTGCCGTAATGTTAACGTTGGAGAGGATGTTTATTATACTACTTTTTCTGAAACTAAATTACCATTTAGAAAGAAAGGTTATGTTGTAGTTGGTGAGAATCTCCTAATTTGTAGAATTGTTAAAAAGTAAATGCTTATGGAAATTGATAGTCGGGTTTATCTCACACCCGGTAATATAGTGAGAGTAAAACATGATATAGAGAATAGACCTAAAATGATAGTTACTGAAAAAGCAAACAAGTCTATTAAAAATAAAGATGGTGAATATGAATCGTTATTTGTTGGTATAAAATGTATTTGATTTGATAAAAATCAGGATCTTCAAACTGCGATTTTTAACACTAAAGATCTCGAATTAATTGAAGAATAAAATGTTTAACAATCCATTAAATAGAAAATATCAGACTGGTGGATCTGTGGAAGATGAAGGATTTTACAGTTGATTGAAGTCAAACGTAAAAGAATTTAAAGACTATTCTATAGATCAAATAAAAGAGGGTGTTCGCAAGATGGAACAAACTGAAGAAGGTAGAAAAGCATCAGCTAGTTTAAAGAAATCCTACGAAGAATACAAGAAATCAAAATCTTCTACAAAGTCTAAATTTGCAGATGGTGGTAAAATGCAATCATTTATTTGCAAACACGCTCATGGTGGAAACGTAGATTGTGGTTGTGGAGGAATGGTTGTTAGAGCCGCAAAAGGCAAACAATTGCCAGATGGAAATATATTTTCTGGATGAACTAGAAATGTGCGCAGATGAATAAATCTTCCAGATGGATCTACACAATCTGTAGAAACAATCGTTAGTCCTGATGGACAAACGGGATACGAAAGAATAATCACAGATCGTTCCAGAATGCAAAATAGAAATGGAATGGCTGTTAGAGATACTTCATATAACGGAGGCGCTTACATAGATGGCAATCTTTATATAGATGCTTCGCAAGATTTAACTTCTCAAGAAAAATCGGATTTAAATGCTTATTTGGATAATAAACCTCAATCTAAACAAGAAGGTGGTCCAGTATTAACTCGTCGTCAAGCACGTGAACTTTCTGGTTTAAATCGCGGTTACAATCGTAGTAATTTTCAAACCGCAATGGCTAATGCTGATTTAGCTCTCCGTAATGCTGGTCTTCGTGGTAAAGAACTACGTCAAGCTAAACGTAGAATGGTTGCTGGAATTAACGTTGAACCAACTACAGAAGTAGCATTTACAGATAATACTGTTCCTACAGTTGTAACTCAACCGATTCAAGAAGCAGTTGCTTTATCAGAACTTCCAGTTAGAACTCCTGTTATAGAGAAACCAGTACGTCCAGTAGTTCGTAGAAAACCAATTGCTAAAGTTGAACAGCCAGTAGTTGTAGAAACTGTACCTGTAGACGATGGAGAATGAATCTTTGGTGCCCATCCAGAATATACTCCTAGACCTGGTAGAGTTCAAATTCCAGAACGTAGAAATTGATTTGTATCTGCTTTAGGAGACGCTAGAGATGCAAAAATTGGAGCTATTGGAGCTGGTCAAGTTCGGGATCTCTATGCTGAAGGTAGAGATGAGGAAGCTAAAAAATTAGCTAAAAATTATACCATTGCTAATGCAGTAGGTATCGCTGGTGCTGCCGGTACACAAGCTGCGGTTGAAGGATTACCATACATTAAAGCAGCTGCAGAAAAAGCAGCTGCTATCAAGAGAATACCAAGTATTGAAGAAGCGGATGTATTACGTAGAGCTTGAAATAATGGTGCTGGATACGTTCCAATTTCTGGATTTAAATGTGGTGGTCAAATTGAAAAACATCAACAACAAGGAGATGGAAGAGGTAAAATAGCAGAAATAAGGAAATCCAGTGGATTAGGTACGATTCGTTTATATACAGAACCTAGTGAAGGAACTACTGCTTTAAGAGATTCTATATTCACATATAATCCTCCTCTTAAAAATTCAACTCTTAATGACCTCCCAAATAATATAAGTAGAGTTTATTTAGAAAAACCTGATGGAAAAGGATATACTCCATTAACGCGTGTTTTATCTGGAAATAAATCTGAATTTGGCGCAGAATCAGATTTTAATTTTATCAGAAATATGTGGAACAGTTTAAAACAGTCTAATAATAAATAATTTATGCAACTATTTATATACGATAATGCAACCAATTCTCTTCGAATAGATGATTATAGTATATTATTAGTTAAAGAATTCGCAAAACTTTGAGAACCAAAGCGAAATAAATGTAAAGAGGATAAATCAGGTGAACTTCGTTTAAAAGCCTTTAAGGAGTTCACCTACATTTATCTGGTTCTCGATTTTAAAAGTCCTTATTTTAAATACGTAGAAAGAGAAAAACATGAAGCAGCATTAGCTGATTCTGGTCTTACAGAAGAAGATCTTAAAGACGAAGATTTTCTTGCTGCATATCATAAATATCAAGAAATACAGGATGAAGATCCAATTCTTTCTCTTATAAAGACTGCTTATCATACTATATATAAAATGCGTGTACATCTTGATAGTATTGATTTCTCTGAAATTGATGCGGATGGTAAACCGTTATATAAACCAAAAGATGTAATAGCAGATTTAACTAGTATTAGTAAAATAAGAACTGAGCTTCAAACATTGGAGCAATTACATAAAACTAATCAAGAAGCTGAACAAGCTGTACGTGGAGGAGTTCCTCTGGGTATGTTAGATTAGCAATGAATCATACGGACTAATATGGCTATAGATGAAAAAACTGGTAAACGAATTAAGCTTGTAAAAACAGTTCTCGATGAACAAAAAGAACTTTATGAAAAATCAATGCCTAATGAGAATACCAATTATGAAGAGGAATTAAAAAAGAAGTTATTTGAGATTGATGAAGAAAAAGAAAAATTCATTCAGAAAGGATTGGATATAATTCAAGCTGCTGAAGATGAAGAAATTATAGGCCATCATGCTCGACCAAATAAAGAATGAGATGTTCCTATTACAGAAGAAATTTTGTATTTTGATCCAGAATTATCTTATGAATTAACTGGTTATAGACCAATAACTATGGATAAAGGACTGGATTTTGATCCAGAACCTTTTCGAGAGATGGCAAAAATTTATGAAGAAAAAGGAAAATATACCGAATTTCCAGAAGGTTCTAAACCATGAAGAGATTTATGGAATAGAGAAGTAGAAAGAATGAATTCTGGATATACTGTTGGAAAATATAGAATTCCTGGTGATATGTATTATTACTTAAATTACTATAGAATGCAAACAGTTCCAGATAACGAAAAAGCAGGAGAAGGACGCCAAGAAAATTTTCCTTCCTTTCTTTCTAAACAATATGAATGATTTCATTACGTAGAAATAGCTGAAAAATTAGGAAAAGATGTAGCAATTCTAAAAACCCGTGGATGTGGATTATCTGAATGTGTTGCTGCAATGTCTGTTAGACCATATACTACTAAACCTGATTACAAAGTCCTTTTAACTAGTGAAGCTGACGATAAGTTACAACCACTGAGAGACAAATGTTGATTTCAGTTAGACTGATTGAATATGAACACTTGTGGTGGTTTAAGACACGTTCGCCAAAAATTTAATAATAATGAGACTAAAAGGGCTTCTAAAGTTAGTAAGGATGGAAGTGAGTTTGGATGAATGTCTGAAATAAATACTATAGTGGCTGATAATCCAAATAAAGTTCGTGGTACTCGTGTAGATAGATTGATATTCGAAGAGGCTGGATCTTCTAAAAATTTAGCAAAAGCTTGAATTCAAGGTGCAGCATTAGTAGAATTGGGTGGAACTCACTTTGGATCTAGAATTGCACTTGGAACTGGTGGTGATGAAGTTGCACTCGAAGGACTTACAAACATATTTTCAAATCCAGAAGGCTTTAATGTATTACCGTTTAAAAATTATGACACATTTGATGGTAAACCAGAATATACTGCATTCTTTCTTCCTGCACATAAATTTGCATTAAAAAAGGAATACTTAGATTCTCGTGGAGTTACTAATTGACCGAAATTAAAAGAGTATTACGAAAAACAACGTGCAAAATTAACTGGACGAGATTATACAAACGAATGTGCTGAACATTGCTTTGTTCCAGAAGAAGCTCTTGCTAAAACTGGAGCAAATGTATTTGATGGAGAGTTAATTGCAGAACAAATGACTAATCTTAGGGTTAGGAATATGGGAACAAAACCTACATCAATGGCATTAAATTGGGATTCTACTGCTCCTTTATATACTAAAGTTGAGCCTGCTGTAGTTAAGAATTCTAATTTACTTGTTATCGAACCTCCTGTACGTGATGAAACTGGAAAAGTATATAAAAACTTATATGTAGCTGGTATTGACGGTATTGATATGGGTACTGAAAATTCTGCTTTAGATAATGATGTATCTCAATTTTGTATAGTAATAAAGAAACGTGTATTTGGTGCACAAGAACCAAAATATGTTGCTATGTATAAAGCAAGACCTCGCAAAATTGAACAAGCATATGAAATGGCGTTAAAACTTCTTATTTGATATGATTGTCAATGTATGCTTGAGTATACTAAAATTGGATTTCAACAGTACTTAAAAGAACGTAAAAAAGATAATCTTTTAATGACTCGTCCAGAATATGCAGTATCAGTAAAAAATAGAAAAACCAGTAGCAAACGATTAATTGGAATTCCTGGTACAGAAGCAGTAATTAAACATGGATTGGAATTAATTGATTCTTTTATTCAAAATTATTATTATACTATTGATTATCCAGACATGCTTGAAGAAATGTTGAAATATACATACGAGAATAAAAGAAAATTCGATATTATTGCTGCTTTATCTTGTTGTGAAATAGGCGATGAAGCAATGACAGGAATTCTTCCAGTTAAGAAAAATGAAATAACTTCTAATAATTGACGAGACATCGGATATTATATTGATGATAGAGGATATCGTAGATATGGTGTAATACCAAATAAAACTGAAACGTTATGACAGAATTAGAACAAGAGATACTTGAGATCATTAATACTGAAATAGATGGTAAGTATATTGGAAAGTTAAGGGCTTTCCATAATGGCGTTGCTTGAGAGCTTCGTCTTTACCTGGATAGATGATTTACACCAGTGATTCTGAGCTTTGAAGGAACTGAAGAAGAATTTAAAGAGTTTATTAAGCAAGAAATGAAAACTCGAAAAATGCAAAAAACCAAATTCTATAGTATTAATAGGTATCCCATTGTTCCAGAATCTAATTTAAAGTGCGATGAGTAAAGAGAAAGAAATGGAAAAAATAGACAGGTGTATAACAGAACTTGTCTACGATAAAACGGCTCTTCGTAAAGCGTATAATTATTATCATGGTGTTCGAGATGCAGAACAGTTTAGATATCTTGAAGATAATTACGGTATTGGAACTCCTACATCTATATCTTTTACACCATTGATGAAAAAACACATAGATGTTCTTGTTGGTGAATATCTTGAATTAGAGCCAGAAATGACTGTTACTTGTAAAGATGAGGACACCATTTCTAAAATTCAAAGAGATAAGAAACTTAAAATTGATTCTGAGATTTACAAATATTTAACAAAATATTTGAAGAATGCCATTATTAATGTGCTTCTTAATTCTCAAGAACCAGTTAACGATCCTTTTGTAGAAAAGGAACTTGAAAAAATAAAATCTGAAATTGATTCTTCATTTGAATCTGATTATGAAATTGCTGCACAAAACGTTTTAGATTTTATTAGACATAATAGAAACATAGACTTGAAAAACAAACTCAGAGAACTTTTAACTGATTTGTTTGTTGGAGGATGTGTTTACTATAGAACAAAACCATCAGGAGGAAAAGATAATCTTGTATTTGAAGTATTAAATCCTCTTGATACATTTATTGAA
>RHMF01000941.1_pt1 | contig 13100 bp, 18 predicted proteins | sample 5365151 | NCBI WGS metagenome assembly RHMF01 (sample SAMN10266501, study PRJNA497801) | feces metagenome | isolation source: feces | host: Bos taurus | place: China: Prairie of Fairy Mountain | collected 2017-08-14 | reverse complement strand
ATGATAGAATATGGGTTAAGTGGAAAAAACGCTATAGATAAATTTATTCCAAAGAAATACCTATATAGTAGTGTAGAAAACAGACTTGAATTATTGAGAGGGTTGATGGATGGAGACGGGAGTAGTAGCAATAACCAGATAAGATATACTACCATATCAAAACAATTAGCAGAAGATATAGTGGAATTGATACGAAGTTTGGGTGGCAGAGTGACATGTAATAGGCATGAAAGTCATAAAAATGGGAAAAGACATAACGATAGATACGATTTACAAATATCTATTAAAACAAATCCGTTTTATTGCAAATATAAAAGTGAAAAATGGAAAATGCCAAGGAAATTTGCATACAAGAAAATAGTTTCTATAGAAAGAATTGAAGATGAAGAGTGTCAATGTATATATGTAGACCATCCAAGCCACCTATTTGTAACAGATGGATATAATTTGACACATAATACGACTATTGGAGAGAGATTCTTTTTATGGTGTATGTTGAGACACCCAGAACGTTCATGTTTTTTTGTAAGTCATACTCGGTGCAATGGCAACGAAAGTATATAACGATACAATTAAAATGTTGGAAGAACCTAGGAATGAGATAACTAAAATATTTCCACATGGCAGAATAGTAAATAAAAACGCAGAGTATTTGCATATACAATTACAGACAAATATGAGTACAGGGTATGCCACAGCGTATTTTAGAGGAATAGACGGAAATATGGCTGGTGTATTGGAAGCATCATGGTTATTATATTGTGATGACTTGATAAAGAATATAGAAGAAGCGATGAATCCAGATAGATTGGAGACTGCAAGAACGAAGTATGGAACAGATATAGTGCAGAGAAAGTCTAATAAAGGCGTAAGGGAGCTGCATATAGCGACTAGGTGGAGTACAGGAGATGTAATAAGTCAGTTAGAGAGAGATCATGAAGGAGATGAGAAGTGTAAGTTTCTAAAAGTGCCGGCACTAGATGAGGAAGGCAGAAGTAACTTCATGTATTATGGTGAATATGCACTAGATGAGGAGTATTTTAATGAGAGGCGAAATTCACCGATGATGGATGAGATAAGTTTCGAGTGTATATATCAGCAGAATCCGATAGAGAGAGAGGGATTGTGGCTAAATGAGAAGAGTTTAAATTATTATAATGGAGTACTGCCACCCGGAGAGCCTGATTTAGTGTGTAGTGCGTGTGATGTCGCATGGGGTGGAGGCGACTATTTAAGTATGCCAGTAACTAAGGTATATGGAAAAGCAGTGTATTTAACAGATGTAATATATAATAATGGCACGAAAGAGACGACGAGACCGCTTGTAATAGGCGGAATAAGGAATAATCAGGTAGAGAAGATAATATTTGAGGCAAATAATGGCGGCGATGAATACTGTGATAAGGTAAAAGAGGAACTAGCTGGAAGTGGGTATAAATTAGATATAAGAAGTCAGAAAGCGCCGTCGAATAAGAGTAAAACTGCGAGAATAATGTCTGTAACAGATGAAGTAATGGGAGTAAGTCCAGAATATCAGCTATATTTTTTAGATGCAGAGGCGAGAAAAGGGAAACCGATGTATAATAAGTTTATGAAGGATTTATTGAAATATAATACAGCAAGTAAGTATATAGGAAGGCAGAAAGATGACTGTGCAGATAGTTTAGCGATATTATTTAATCAGGTATTAGAAGCTAGGAGTATAGAACCGAAAGCGTCGAGTAATTATAGTAGAAAAGATATTGGCATGTAATTTTTTAGGGGTATATGTATGCGTGTGATATTGCGAAATATGTGTAATACACGTATGTGTAATACACGTATGTGTAATACACGTATGTGTAATACACGTATGTGTAATACACGTATGTGTAGTGCAGAATGTGTGAAGTATTACGGAGTAATACGAAATAATACGAAGTATTGATATTTTATGAGAATATGTAATATAATTAAATTGTGGAAGGTGTGTATGTGTAGAAAAATAAAAATATGCAGTTACACACGTGTTCATATTATGTATTCCTTATATGATGGGGCTCGTAATTGTGCGGGCGGTAATAGTCGGCTTAGGTCGGCTATTATTTATATTTATTCGCACGAGAATTTAAAATAAGGGGTTTAGTTTTTAGTAGGGTAAATAATATGTATTTATTTAAAATAACGAGTTATTAGCGAGTTATTATTGACAGAAATCTAATAAAATTATAAAATGAGAGTATAGAGGAGTAAGGTATCTTGGAATCTTATGGTAGAAAAAGAATAATAATTGAAAAAGAGATAACACGAAGTAATTTAATTGCTGTGTTGCAAAAAGCTATGACGATTCACTTGGAAAACCAGGCTGAATGTCAGTATTTAATTGATTATTGCAAAGGGAAGCAAGAAATATTAAACAGAACGTCAGAAGATGCGGGTTATAATAGCAGCATAAATAATAAGACAGTAGTAAATTATGCTTGGAGTAGTGTTAGAGATATTGTAGGTTATACGTTTGGAAAGAATACTCAGTATACTCCTACGAGTGGCGAATATAGAAAAGACATTGATGAATTGAGTAGAATTTTAACGTATGAGGCAAATGCACTAGCGGATCATGAAAGTTCTACGTATGCAAGTATATGTGGATTCGGTTATTTGTGTATGCTACCTAGCGATGAGCTATTAAGTGATTATATGCCAGATATTCCACTAATAGATTGTTCGCTAAGTCCACTAACTACGTTTGTAATACAGAGTGCCAGACCTGGAAATCCAGTAACGATGAGTGTTACGTATTATGATGATGAAGAGTATACATATTTTACTTGCTATACAGATAATACGATTTATAATATAAAATGTAAAGGTATCGGAACTATTACAAATGAAAGCGAAATGCAGATAGTCGAGATGAAGAATCCTATAGGATTAAATCCGATAGCAATGGTTCCGAATAATGCATTTTTAATGGGTGATTTTGAGGTTGCAATTAGTGTACTAGATGCGATAAATCAAATAGCGAGTGATACACTAAATGATATTGAAAATGTAATAAAAAGTCTATTAATAATAATAAACGCCGAATTAACTGATGATACTGTTAGTAAGGTTAAGAAAAATAGAATATTAGAGTTAGTAGGTGGCGACCAGAATAATAAAGTGCCAGATGCTAAATTTATATATCAGCAATTAGATGCTATGGGTGTTCAGAATATAAGAGAATACTTAGAAGAAGCTTATAAGCAGATAATTGGTATTCCAGACCGCAAGACACGTGGTGGTGGAGGTGGAGACACCGGAGATGCCGTAAAATTACGTGATGGCTGGGCTGATATAGAAATAGTCGCTAGAATTAAAGAACAGTATTTTAAAGTAGCAAAAAGAAAGCAAGTAGCAGTAGCAATAAGGATTCTGCAAGAACTAAACCTAGTAAGTAAAGATTTTAAAGTAAGATACCTAGATATTAAAGTACCTAGAAATAATATAGATAATTTACAGACTAAAGCACAAGCTTATAGTACGTTAAATGGAACTAAGACGTTGCACCCAGCAGATGCACTAGACATGGTAGAATTAACCACAGATATAGACACTAAGATAGAACGCGGAACAAAATATTGGGAAGAGCAAGCTGAGAAAGAACTTGATAGAAATGCCGAGAGGTTTGGTGGTAACGCCACTGGTGGTGGAACTGCTAAACCGGGGTCTAAAGGTACTATAGAAAAGCAGCAGCAGGAGAATCAGTATAATACAGACATAAAAGAAACTAAGGAAAGAAAGAAACTAATAAAAAAAGAAAATAACGCTAATAAGCGCGAAAGAATTTACTAATACGTAGTATTGTTATTAATGTTTGGGGAATATTTATATTCCCCAGATACAAATATAAAACTCACGCACAGAGAAGTGCCATAATCACGAGAATTGCCCTTCTGCATGGGCTATATATGCAGATAGGTAAAAACCGAGTTTTACTCATGGTTTGCAGAGAGAACTGCTATAAACACTACCGAAAGAAAGGGAGATATATGAGTTTAAAAGACATACTTGGAGAAGATTACACAGGAGATGAAATGACAGATGAAGAAATAACAGCAGCGATGGAGAAGAAGATTTTATCAAGTGGCAAATACGAAAACAAAGAAAAAGTAGATGCCGAAAGAAAGAAAGCAGAAGCTAAAAGAAAAGAACTTGAAGCACAAATCAAAACAAAAATGAGTGATGATGAATTAAGTGCTAAGGAAGTTGAAGATTTAAAAGCTGAAATAGAAGCTTTGAAAAACGAGAAGATTGAAAACAACAAGAAATATAGTAGAACATTGACTGAGAAGAATCTGTCAGAAGCCAAAGGTTTACTAGAAATAAAAGACAAAGATAAAGAATTTGATGAATTTCTAGCATCAATCAGCGGCGAGGATTCAGAGACATCCTCAAATGTAAGCACATATATCGCCAAAATGGTTAAAGATGCTTATGAAAAAGGAAAAGCACAAGCTACAAAAGAATCACTAGGAAATATGGGAGCAAGTGTTGTAGGAGCAGATGGCAAAATGCAAGATGCAAGTACACAATTAGTTAAAGGACTAATAAGCAGCATTCCAAAACCAGTTGATTCTAAAGATAGCAATTTTATGTAAAATATGGAGGAAAATTAAATGGCAGCAGTAAATAAGATTAAAACAGCTGAATATGGAAACGATAAGCAAATATTGATTGCACCAGAAAATGCTATTGAAATCAGTGTATTAGTTACTAATACAGGCGTAGATGCTGATGCAAATGGAAAGAAAATATTAAAAGCTGGTACTCCTGTTGGATCATCAACAGATGTATTTTTAAATAGACAAACAGTTTTAACAAAGCAAACAGGTGCAAATGCACAAGGTGTGTTGTTACATGATGTAGATGTAACAGCAGGACAAGAAAATGCAACACTAGTAATAGATGGCGTAATTGACTATGAGAAAGTAGATAGTACTGTTCAAGCACTATATACAGAGACAGTTCTTAATGCAATGCCACACATTAGAGTTGTAAAAGGTAGTAAGGTTTAGGAGGTAAAGTAAGATGAATTTTATGGATTATATAACTTCAAAGGCACAAGCCTTGTATTGGAATGAAACTTTAGCACTTAAATCTGAAAAGCCATATTTAGGTGAAGAGTTATTCCCAAATAGAAAGCAACCAGGATTAAAATTAGAATGGATTAAAGGTGCAAATCAACAATCAGTTGTATTACATCTATCAGCTTTCGATGCAAAAGTATTAAAGAGAAATAGAATTGGTTTTAGCACAATGAGTGCTTCAATGCCATTCTTCAAAGATAGTTTAGATATTGACGAAGAATTAAGACAAAAACTATTAATGTTAGGACAATCACAAGTAGCATACGCAAAAGAGGTTATTAGAAGAATATTTGATGATAATAACACATTAATCAAATCAGCAGCTGTTACTAGAGAAATGTTAAGAATGCAATTATTAACAACTGGAACAATAGCAATAGCAAATAACGGACAAGAATATCTATATGATTATGGTCTAGCTGATTACCAAAAACCAACAGTTGAGAAATCATGGTCTGATCCAGAAGCTGACATAATCGGAGATATAATTGCATATCAAGACACAATGGTAGAAAAAACAGGTGTTAAACCTACTAGAATGGTAATGAGAACATCTGCATTTAGAAACCTAATGAAAAACGAATATATCAAGAATTATATTTACTTACTAGCTAATGGTAAAGTAAATGCTACTGAGAACTCAGTAAGACAATTCTTCTCAGAGCAAGCTGGTATTACAAGTATAGCTTTATATGATAAAGTATACACAGATGTAGATGGAACAACTAAATTCTTCTTACCAGAGGATACAGTTCTATTACTTCCAGAAGGAAATCTAGGTTATACAAACTTTGGTACAACTCCAGAGGAAGCTGATTTACTAGGAACAAAGCAAGCTGATGTAACAATAGTTGACACAGGTGTTGCTGTAACAGTAACTAGAGAAACAGATCCAGTAAGAACTGTAACAAAGGTTTCTGAAATTGTGTTACCATCTGGCGAGAATATGGACAAAGTAGTTATAATTGATATAACAGCTGAGGAATCTGCATAGGAGGTACTTAAATGGTTACAATAATTAATGGCGAAGATGAAAGAAGAGTTACTAGGGGAGCATTTGAAACATATTTCAAAGATATTGGGTATGAAATCAAATCTAACAAAGTAGCAAAGCCAAATAAGATTATAGATAACACAGAAGTAGAACAAGTTACAGAAGAAGTTGTAGAGCAACCTGTTGAGGAACAAGTTGCTCAGCAACCTACTGATAAGCAAAATAATAAGTATGGAAACACAAGAAATAACAAGAATAGAAAATAGGAGGACTAGTAGTATGTTATATGAAATTGATGGCAAATATTATGTACTAGCTTCTAGGAGATATATTCAAGTAGACGTTTCAACAGATGGAAAAGGCGGTTACGATGTAAAAGCTAAAGATGGTGTTGAACCTATTGAATATAGCGACAATATAAAAGCTAAAAGAGTTTTAGTTTCAGAAGCTGTAAAGAATACTAGCAAAGCAAAATACAAGGATGAATAATTATAGGAGGTGTAGCGAATGGAAACGGATTATGACGAAATAATTTCTAGGATGAGAACAGCATTAACTAGGAAACTAGAAAATAGAGGATTAGCAAATGCGGTTGATTCGGAAGATATTGTTGAGGAAATTAACGATGCAATAGCAGTTGTTAATGAAAGACGAAGATTTGAAGCTACACCTTCAATTCCGTTTGAAACAAAATACGAATCTTTAATAGTTAAATTAGCCTTAGCAAGTATTACTAAATATGGTGCAGAAGGCGAAACTTCTCATGAAGAGAATGGAATCGTAAGAAATTATGATGCTGCAGGGGAATACCCAGAAGCACTATTGTCAAGAATAGTACCACTAGCGAAAGCGAGGTAGAATATGAATACCCTTTTAAGAAACAAGCGACCACTATATTTATGCAAGAAATTTGTAGATTCAGAAACAAATGTTACAAAGTTTGAAAGACCAACTAAAGCCATACATATTAATTGGCAACCAATAAGTAGTGATGGTGAATCATTTGTATTTGGAGTAGAATATAGTAAGTATATAAGAATAAAAGGAAATAAAGACGAGTGCTTGCAGTTTAATAATAAAGATAGAGTGTATGTATATAAAGAACCAGATTTGACAAATTTTGATTACATGTGTAGAGATGCTGATTATGAAGTAGATGGTTCGCCATTGATTACACTAAATGATGGTGAGCTATTATTAAAAAGACTAAGCAGTGGTGATGATGATGAAAATTAGTTTAAAATCCAACATAAGTCAAATTAAATCTCAGTATGCTAAAATGTTAAGTCAAACTAATATAGAAAAACTACAAAGTGATATTATTAGTGATTTAAAAAAAGAAGGCTTACAAGAAATAAATGCTAGTGTTGGTGCTGATGATTATAAAGATTCAGATCCAGTAAGTGTAATTGAAAGAGATAATGCAATAGGAATCCAAGGTAGCCAAGCGATATATGATGAATATGGAACTGGTACGATGGGTGAGAATACACCACATCCAGAGAAAGACATGGCATCAATACCATTAAACGACTACAACTCTGGTAAAACCATAAGAAAAAATAAAAATGGTGAAACCGAAGCAAGTAAGCAAGGAATACCAGTAAATGGATTATATTGGACTTATAAAAGAGAAGGCGAAAAAATATATACACAAGGTAGACCAGCCGGAATGCATGTGTATAAGGCTAAGATGAAAATAAAAAGTCACATGAAAAACATCATTAAAAAGAGAGTGGGTGAATTGCTATCAAATCGTTAGTTGATAATATAATTGAATCATTAAGACAAGAATTTGAGATACCAATTCCTTACGAGAATGGTCAGATAACCGATTTTTTAAATATAACAATTAAAGAGGCATATTCAGAGAACCCTAAAATTAGTTATCCCATGATAACAGTTAATGAAATTGATAATTCAGAAGCTGAGCAATATAGTAGCAATTTGGGAGAGGAATTTAGTAATGTTGGTTATCAAATCAACATATATACTAGAGACATACCAAGTATGCAAAGAACCAAAGTAATGATAATGTTGCAAAACAAGGTTAATAACGTTTTAGGGGTTAGACTTGGAATGGTTAGAAATGGCAATCCTGCGAAAGCACCCTTGCCATCAGATTCTACAATATTACAATGTTCTACAAGATATACTGGTGTATTAGATATAATAAGAAATATTTTATATAGAAATTAGGAGGAAATAGAAATGGCTATAGATTTAACAACTGCTGGAGTACATTTGAAATATGCTGTTGAGTCAACAAAAGGTACAAGACCAACTAGTGGGTATACAGATTTACCAGGTGTAAAATCAACTCCATCATTAAATCCAGCTCCAGAAGCTTTGGATGCAACAACTTTGAATGAGGAAGAATATAAAGTATACGTTCAAGGTTTAAAAGATTTAGGTGGTTCACTAGAGTTTGGTTTTAATCTAACACAAGATTTCATAACAGCATATACTGCTTTGATGACTGCAGCTGCAACAGCAAAAGCTGCTGAGAAGTCAGTTTGGTTTATGATAGATGTACCAGGATTAACTAATGCAGCATACTTTAGAGGAGATCCTGCAGATTTAGGTTTACCAGCTATGGAAGTAAATAATGTACTAGAGACATCTATTTACATCACACCAACTGGAGAACCAACATGGGCTGCAAAGCCATCACAATAGAATAAAATATAAGGAGTAAAATAATATGATTAAATTAAAATATGAGGACAAAGAATATTTGTTAGAGTTTGACAGATCAACTGTAGAAATGTTAGAGAAAACTGGGTTTTCTTTGCAAAAATATACGGACAATATTGCAACAATGCAACCACTATTATTTAGAGCTGCTTTTTTCAAACATCATAAATTTGAAAAAGGACTAGATTATGATAAGATATGGGATTCCGTAAAACAAAAAGGAAAACTTGCAGGTGCTTTACTTGATATGGTTGGAGAAACATATCAAACATTAATGACAAATGATGAAACAGCTGAGGGAAACGACAACTGGGAAGTGATTTAGAGCAAGAGGAGACCACTTCCCTTACTGAAATATTTTATACTAACTTTCCACATTATTTAGCTTTAGGCATGACTTCCGAAGAGTTCTGGCATGGAAATCCTAGACTTACGGAATCGTATCGTGAAGCTTATGAATTAAAACAAGAAATAAAAGATTATGAATTATGGAAGCAAGGCATGTATATTTATGAAGCACTATTAGATGTTTCACCAATATTACATGCCTTTGCTAAAAAGGGAACAAAACCTATGCCTTACCCTGATAAACCTTACGGAGTTAAGGAAAAAGAGAGTAAGGAAGAACATGAAAAGAAAGTTGAAAACGAAAGACTTAAAGCACAGGTTCATTTTATGAACTTGGTTAATATATTAAAAAGAAAGTTTGGAGAAAATAAGGATGGCAGTTGAAGATGAAGTAGTATTGGAGTTTGAAGGTAGCGATTCGTCATTGGGACAAACTGCACAATCGGTACTGTCCAACATAACTCAACTAGATGATGCAATTAAAAATTTAATGTCTACATTTAATAATTTCTCACAAGCTAGTGGAAATGCGGAAAGTAGCTTATCGACGTTTGTTTCGGCAACTTCAAATATTAGTGAAATCAATACGCACATAGATGAGATGAGCAAAGGTTTTTCTGATGTTACAGAAGCTGCTACAACTTCTGCCGAAAGCATGCAACAATTAGGCGGCAGCAGTGAGGTAATTGATGATGTTAGCAATAGCATAAATCAATTAAAAGCTGAAAATCAGGCGTTAGCGCAAGAAAATGATGAATTAGAAAATAAAACCAATAAATTAAATGAATCAAATAAAAAGTTGCAATCCACCATGAACGCGCTTGCCGCTACAATAAGTACGGTATATGGAATCTTAAAAAGATTTACTTTGCAAGCTGCAGAAGCGTATAGGACACAAACAAGATTCAATGCAGTTTTTGATGAAGAAAGTGGAGAACTTAGAGAAGCACAGAAATGGGTTAATGAGTACGCAGACGCTTTAATGCTAGATAATATGCAGGTTGAAAATGCTGTTTCAAAGTTTAGGCTATTCACTAACACTATGGGCGTTAATAATGAAAAATCAAAAGAGATGAGCATGAATATGACTCAGCTTGCGTATGATTTATCAGCTATAAGTGGAAATGATGTGAGTCAAACTGTTAATCAATTAACATCTGCATTAGGCGGACAAACAAAAGCGTTAAAACAATATGGTATAGCAATAGATAAAAATACGATACAACAACTTTTAAATGAGCATGGTATAAACAGAAAAGTATCATCATTAACGGCAGCCGAACTTGCAGAGGCAAGATATGTTCAGATTATGGAACGTTCTGCTGGTATGCAAGGTTATTACGCTAGAACTTTAATGAGCCCAGCAAATGCACTTAATATAATTAAAACACAATTTGGCATGCTAGCTAGGGAAATAGGAAATGTATTCATTCCAATTTTAATGGCATTAGTACCAATAGTAAGAGCTGTAACGAGTGCTCTTAGAAGTTTGGCACAGGCGATTGCTAGTTTCTTTGGAATAAGTATTAACTTTGATGATTATTCTGGTGGCTTTAGTGCAATGGCTAGTGGCATAGGAGATGTTGGTGATGCAGCAGATGGTGCTTCTAAGAAAATGAAAAACATGCTTAGAGACTTTGACAATTTGCACGTAATAGACTTTGATGATATAAACGGAACATCCGGTGGTGGCTCTGGTGGAGCTGGCGGCGGAGGTGGAGGAGGCGGAAGTCTCTTCGATAAACAAGATTATGTGGATTGGAAAAAATACATACAGGATTTAGGAGATAAGTTTTATTGGCTTAGAGATATTGTTGCTGGTATTGCTGCTGGATTATTACTTTGGAAATTAGGAAAGAAGTTTTTACCAGATTTATTTAAAGCCAAAAACTTGTTAGATGCCATAAGTAAGTTTGTTGGAACTATACTTATAGGAATAGGTATTGTAACAACTATTGACGGAATTGCTACTGACGATTTGAGAAAAGAGTTGCTAGGTGCATTAGAAGTTGGACTAGGTGTGAAGATGCTTTCGGGCTCTACTAAATATGGAGTATGGGCGGCAGCCTTAACATTAGAAATAGCATTAACCATATCAATGGCAAAATGGGCTTGGCAAAATTACGATGAGATGAAAGAAAAGTTTTATGGCGATTTAGAAGAGCTAAACAACGCACAGAAATTTGTTGTAATTACTAGTGGTATTGGTAAAGGATTCATGAACGCTTTAGGCAAAGCATTTGGGAAAGAAAACTTTGTTGAAGATGTAGTAGATCCATGGATTGCTGCAAACGCAGAAAAAATAACAAGTGCCTTTGATTTTGGAAAAATATTGGTTGAAAGTGTTACTTTAGGAATGGCATCTGAAAGCCCATTGGCGTTTGACATCTCGGTTAAAGGTTTATACCATGATTTTAAAAGCAAAATGGAAGAATTATTTAGTCCTACTGAATTAGAGGAACGCGGCAAAAAAATCATGGACGATATAGCTAAAGGCGCAGAACAAGAAACCGATACGGCGGCTGGTAAATTTCAAGATTTTAAGAATAAGGTAATTTTAACATTCGATGTATTGCAATTTGGGGTATCAGCAAAACTTCAATTAATGAAAGAAGATAGTGGAAAGAAGTTTGAAGAATTAAAAACTAAAGGTCTTGCTAAATTTGCAGAACTTGCAACGAACAGTGTTATTAAAGTTTTAGAACTTAAAACTAATATTACAAATAAGTTTGAAGAAATAAAAAATTCAATGATTGATAAAATAGCAAATGCAGCGGTATCAATTTATAACACAATTCAAAAAATAAGAGGATTCTTTAACTTTGAGTGGAAACTTCCCGATATAAAAATACCACACTTTGGAATTGATTGGGACATGAGTGGTGCAATAGGACAGGCGTTCCAAAAAATGGGATTACCCGGCTTACCTAAATTAAGAGTTGATTGGTATGCGGCTGGTGGATTCCCAAATAAAGGCGATTTGTTTATAGCAAATGAAAGAGAACCCGAATTGATTGGTTCTATGGGAAACAGAAGCACAGTAGCAAATAATTCACAGATAATTGAAGGTATTGCACAAGGATCATATCAAGCATTTGTAAAAGCTATGAGAGACACACAAGCTGATTCTGGCGGAGATACTTATGTATATGTTGGCGATACACAGCTTACAGATGTAGTAACGAAACGAAAAAGAACACAAGATAGAAGATTTGGAAGATAAGGTGTATTGAATACACCTTATCTTTGTTATATAATGAAATAAGAGGTAAGGCAAATGAGTTTTAATGGTTATTATATAAAAATAGGAGATCAAACATTTCAGAACCCTGCAATAAAAGATGAGGGTTATGAAGTAAATCCTAGAATAGTGCAAGTCACCGAAACCAAAGTGTTAGCAAGCGGTAAATTAGTTGTTAAGGAATTGGAACATAAACCAACAGTAATAAATATAACATTCCCTATAATGACAATAGGACAAGCTATGACGTATAAACGAGCTTTTAGAGGAGAAGAGAGTAGAGAAGATGAGATGTATCTAACTGTTGAATGGTATGATCCAGAAAATGATACGTACCAAGTTGGAACGTTTTATCATACTGACTTGAAGTACAAATTTAAGGCAATGAGTGGTGGAAGAAAAATGGTTGAAGTAGACACAGTGGAATTGCACGAATATTAATACTAGGAGGGAGAAATGTACGTTTTAGAAGATGGTACATCATTAACAAATGCAGTTAAAGAAGCTTTTAAAAGAGGAATTACAAGGGCATATATTAAAGTTGGCACTACAATTATAGACCAAGGCAATCATTTAGTTAATGTAAAATATAGAGATGAAAAAGCAGACCCAGAAACAGGTATGTTTATTGGTGTTACTAGCATGCGTGAATTAACCATAAAGCTGCTTAATATAGATAACGAGTTGAATTTAGAAAATACAGATATAGAAT
>RHMF01001758.1_pt1 | contig 13112 bp, 12 predicted proteins | sample 5365151 | NCBI WGS metagenome assembly RHMF01 (sample SAMN10266501, study PRJNA497801) | feces metagenome | isolation source: feces | host: Bos taurus | place: China: Prairie of Fairy Mountain | collected 2017-08-14 | reverse complement strand
CAAAGTAAATACAACTATTATGATGGTTATAATATTGATTATTCTATTTATTATTTTCATATAAAACTGTGTTATTTGAAACATTTTTCGGCACAATATATACCTAAAAGAGTAGCTAAAATGCAGATAACTACCGATGCGGCTATATAGGTAAATGCCTGCAATCGTTGACCCGTTTGTAATAGCTGAAGTGCTTGAAGCGAGAAGGTAGAAAATGTGGTAAAACCGCCACAGAAACCTACTGCCGCAAAAAGATAGCCCATATTACCCAAGGCCGAAATAGCCATTCCTATGGCAAAAGAACCTACCACGTTGATAGCAAAAGTTGCAATCTCGCTACAAATAGCCAGTTGTGTAAGTATATACGTCAGCAAGTATCGTGCCACACTTCCCAAGGCACCGCCTGCCCCTACTAATAATATATTCTTTATCATCTGATACAATATTTATAATCCATGGCAACTTCTAAAAATTGCTATGTGAGTTGCGGAATTTTTAGAAGTTACTTTTATTAAGTAATTCTGCCGAAAGCATCTCGGCTTGTTTTATAACAGTATCTGTTGCCAACAATTGCATATCGGGTGGATAACCATATTTTCTCAACAAACGCTTAATTGCTACTCTCATTTTGGCTCGTACATTCTCTTTTATTTCCCAATCTACCGATGTGTTTTTACGAATAGTTTCTGTCAGAACTACGGCCAATTCTCTCAACTTATCCTTACCCATCAATTCCACAGCACTATTATTATTGGCAACAGCCGAATAGAAAGCATATTCATACTCCGACAACCCCATCTCCGATACAGCTTCGTCTTGAGAAATAATGGTCTTGCTTAGTTCTATTAATTCGTCTATTACTTCTACCGCAGTTATTATCTTGTTGTGGTATCGAGCAATGGATTTTTCAAGCATTTTCATCAATGTTTCGCTTTGCACAAGGTTGTGTTTCATTCTGGACTTAATTTCATCGTTCAGCAGTTTCTTTAAAACTTCCAAAGCAATATTCTTGTGTGCCATGCCTTTCAGTTCCATCAAAAACTCTTCGGATAGTATTGATATATCAGGTTTCTTTATACCTGCCGCATCAAAAATATCAACCACTTTTTCCGATACCAATGCTTTATCTATAACTTGACGAATAGTTGTTTCTATTTCTTCCGTCGTTCTACCCGACGAAGTGTTGTCAAATTTACACAACCGTGCTTTAACAGCTTGAAAAAAAGAAACCTCGTCTTTTATTTCCATAGCTTTGTCGTGGGGTATTGCTATAGCAAATGCTTTCGACAACGAACCAACTTCGTTTACAAAGCGTTTCTTACCATCATCTAGTCCTAATATATAATCCTCTGCTTGTAGTATCAACGATAATTTGGTTGACACATCGGCTGTGAAATAAGACAAATAGTCGAATCCTTGCAATATTTGTTGTACTACTTCCAACTTCTCTGTCATCAAGGCAACGGCTTGTTCTTGCTGTTCGGCCGGATTGCCTTTACCTTCTACATCCGAATAAAATGACAATGCTTTCTTTAAATCTGATGCTATACCCAAATAATCAACTACCAATCCTCCCGGTTTATCTTTGTACACACGATTTACTCGAGCAATAGCTTGCATAAGATTGTGGCCTTGCATTGGCTTGTCGATATAAAGAGTATGCAAACATGGAACGTCAAAACCTGTCAGCCACATATCGCGAACTATTACCAGTTTCAACTCATCATCGGTGTCTTTCATTCTGTTTGCCAGTGTTCGACGTTGATCTTTGGTAGTATGATGTTTTGATATGCTTGCTCCATCGGAAGATGCCGAGGTCATTACTATCTTTATTGTTCCTTTTGCCAAATCGTCGTTGTGCCACTGTGGTCGTAGTGCAACGATAGCATCGTACAGTTCCACTGCAATTCTTCTACTCATTGCCACTATCATTGCTTTGCCTTCAAACACCTCTTGTCGCTGTTCGAAATGTTCAACAATATCTTTTGCAATGTTTTCTATTCGCGATTGACTTCCTATAAGAGCTTCCAACTGCGTCCATTTGGCTTTCGCCTTTTGTGTGTCGTTCAGGTCTTCTGTTTCCAACTCTTTATCCAAGTCTGTTATCAGCTTTTTACCTTCTTTGCTCAATTCTATTTTTGCCAATCTGCTTTCGTAGAAAATACGTACAGTAGCACCATCTTCCACAGCTTGTGTTATGTCGTAAACATCCACATAGTTGCCAAAGACTGCCGGAGTATTCACATCCGTAGCTTCTATAGGAGTACCGGTAAATCCTAGAAATGTGGCATTGGGCAATGCATCTCGCAAGTATTTTGCAAAGCCATATTTTATTTCACTACCTATCACTTCGTCGGCTTCGTTTTTTACATCAACGGTTTTGGCTTTAAAGCCATATTGTGTTCGGTGTGCTTCGTCGGCTATAACAATCACGTTGTTTCGGGTAGTCAATGTGTCATATACATTGCCATCTTCGGGTTGAAACTTTTGAATGGTAGTAAATACTATACCTCCCGATGCCACCTTTAGTAAGCTTTTCAGCACTTCACAGCTGTCGGCTTGCACAGGTGTTTGTCTCAACAGATTTTTACAGTTCACGAATGTATCGAAAAGTTGATCGTCCAAATCATTCCTATCTGTAATCACAACTACAGTAGGATTGTTCAGCATACGAACTACTTTGCCAACATAAAATACCATCGACAACGATTTTCCCGACCCTTGGGTGTGCCATATAACCCCAGCCTTATGGTCGCCTATGGGTTGTTTGGCAGTATCTTTAAGTCCATATCTAGCCGGTGGCTCATTCAAGCAGTATGCTTTATCAGCATTTATACCTGTTGCTCGAATGGTAGATTCCACTGCTTTGTCTACAGCATAGTATTGATGGTAGGCTGCTATCTTTTTTATAGGTTGTATAGTGGTAATACCGGTTATTTTATCTTCGGTTTTTATTTTTTCAAATACTGTAAACGATCGTATTATATCCAACAACGTTTCCTTGTTCAGCATTCCATTAATCAGGACTTCCAACTGACTTTGCAAATGCGATGCTTCCACTTTTCCATCGGTAGTTTTCCATGCCATCATACGGCTAAAACCTGCCGACAACGACCCTGCCCGAGCTTCCAAACCATCCGAAATAACGATAATAGAATTGTAGGTAAACAACGAAGGTATAGTGCTTTTATATGTTTCTATTTGATTGAAAGCACTCTTGATGGTAGTATTTTCGTCGGTGGCATTTTTGAGCTCTATAACCACCAATGGCAACCCATTTACAAATAGTATTATATCCGGACGCTTGTTGCGTCCATTCTCTATAATTGTGTATTGGTTTACGACAGTAAAATTGTTATTAAACGGATTGTCGAAATCTACCGGCCAAACCAATTCGCCACGTTCGGCACCATCTTTGTGTGCCACCACCGGTATACCTTCGGTGAGCAACCTATGGAAAGTCTCGTTGTTTGCCAATAAGTCCGGCGAAGCAATACGCAATACCCGGTTTATGGCTTCATCGCAAATGTCTCTAGACAATTTGTCGTTTATGCGGTACACCGCATCTCGTAGCATCTGTTCCATAACGACTTCTTCCAGCGAAGCACGTTTTGGATTATCACCATCGGGTGCTATATCCGGACCATACAAATATTGAAACCCAAGCGATTTCAGCAATTCTATGGCAAACAATTCTATCTTTTCTTCGTTAAGTTTTGTCATAACTCAAGCACTTATTTCTGTATCTTCGTTTTTTCCTTATATGTAATTTTGTTTATCTTGGAGATAAAATCGAAAATCCTTAACCTTTTGCTCAAAAAGATCCGATCTTTTACCCTAAAACATCGGATGTTTTACCCCAAAAGATCCGATCTTTTGCACACGCCCCTGCCGACTTATCAAATTCACATCAAGCTTTAACAAAATTACCTCCTGTTTTTTCGGTTTTACCTCACACTTTTATTTCTCCACTCATCAATTTCGGCAACAAACCATTGCGTGTTTGAATGAGGGTTTGGATTTGTTTTTTATTCAATAGTATCTTTTTGTAATATTGGTTTACTTCATTTGTAAATTTACTAATTAATTCTTCTCCTGGTAACAATACTTTTGTCAGTTTAAAATCAGGGATAGTTAATTGTTGTTGAGTTGTTCCTGTTCCATTTATGTCTTGTGACTTTGCCCAAAAATATAAATATTTACTGGTTATGTGTTTTTTAGGTGTTAATGTTATTAATCTAACTATTGGAACAAATGGTTCTGTTCTAAGAACAACATATCCAATAGTTCCCCTTGCTGATATAGTAACACTTTCTTCTGTAATTTTAGGAATATCTGTATAACCATATAATCCTTCATTTTCTACGCCATTAGAATAAATAGGAATATTCAATTCATTTGTACGATTATATGAAACTTTTTTAGGTTTATCACCTCCCGCACTCAAATATGCAATATCTTCCAGTAATACTTCCTTCCAATCCTCTTTCGCCTCTTCGATAAACCATTGGCGGAATAGCGTTTCAGCCATAGCTTCGAGAGTTTTATTCTCACGGTGTAGCAGGTCTATCTTATCATCTAAGGAAGAAAGAATAGAGGCTATGCGTTTTTGTTCGGAAAGTGAAGGGAGAGAAATATCAATACTATTAAAAGTTTCCCTTGTTATTGTATCAAATACACCACCATGAGAATTTTGTTTTAATTCATTGATTGAATTTTTAAGTAAATAGAATAAGTAATGATTATCTATTAATTCTGAATTTCTGACACCATAACATGATTGATTAAATGCCATTTCTTTAACAAGCATTGCTATTGCTCCAACTGTACCTCTTGCAGAAATTATAATATCACCTTTCTTTAATAACCTAGTACTCGAATTTTCTAACCCCTCTTGAGTAATATGTTTTTCTGTATCATTTACGTATTTATTTCCATTATTGAAATCAACAACTGACAACCATGGAATATTACCATTCCAATATTTGGGTTCTGAGGTCTTAGGTGTTCCCCCTCCAATTATGTGTACGATTTCTCCTAACTTATATTCTTTCCACTCACTCATAATCTATAATTGTCGTTTTAGTATATCTATTTCCTTTTCAAGATACATTTTATTTGCCATTGTTTGAGTATCTCCTACAAATCCAAACCGAGAAGCTGTTTCCATCGCTTCTTTTTGTGCTTCTTTTTGTGCAATTGTTGTCTTAAGTACTTGTATATCTTTAGCACGGTTGTAGTTGTAAGCACGCTTAGCCACAATCAATGCAACAATGCTTACAATTAGTGTTGCAATAGAAATAACTAACGTTAATGTATCAATTGTTATATATTCTTTCCAGTCGGTCATAATTACGTATTTAAGATATTAATCCCTCTTTTTCAAGATAGCATTTAAGCCATTCTTTCCAAATATCAAGGAATAATTTCCACCATTCTTTTTCTTTATTCTTTTGTTCTTCAGAAATATTATTATTCTTATCTATAATCTTTTCGGTAAGTTGTTTAAGACATTCTGTACCAGATTCTAAAATATATTTGGGAAGTTTTTCATTCGCTGTATTGTTTAGAAAACTTATAGCAAAAGCAGATAAAGCTAATCCCTCTGAGAAAAATGGTAGTTCTTCTTTTAGATTATTGATTTGAACCGCTATATTACCCCAACCTATTGTTGCTATTATTTTAAATGCTATTGGAGGTTCTTTTTCAGATTGACTTATAACATCAAAAACTTCTTGCGGAGTTTTATATTGTTCTTTGTTTATGTTATAGAATTTATTCATGCTTTTTTGGCCCTTTTTAAATTACTAATAATAAATACATTATATGATTTTATTCGTTATTTTAATTATTTTTTTGTCTTTTTTTTGGCCCTTTTTTAGCCCTTTCAATTAAATTTCACCCCTCTTTTTTAGTTCTTCTATACCTATCTCTAAAGCTTTTGATATTATCTTGGAATCTTTTACATAATTTTCACTTAATTGATATATAGTACCAGAACCTATTCCTTCTTTTGATAATATTCCTTGTTCTACTAATGAATTTATCGTATTACGAACTCGTTTTCTAGACATGTGATTCCCCAATATACTTACAAAATCTTTCATTTTTGCTATCTTAAAAGTATTAAAATGAGCTAATACAACAGGTAAGGCTTGAGAAAGATTCCAATCTTCGCTTTTGGAATATTCACCTTCTTTTCCACAACATTCATAGTAATTTTTTGATAATATATAATACGTTCCACTTGTTTTTCCTCTCTTTTCGATAAGACCTCGCTCCAATAAACTTTTAATTATTGACTTCTCTACAAGTTCAGATTTATTCATTCGTATATGATTCAAACCTATTACTTCAAATACAGAAAGTCTATCTTCATCGGCTAAATCTCTTTGTTCTGATTCTAAGAATACCGCAAATGCTTTGTCTTTAATAACAGCTGAAAGGTGTAATTCTACTCTAAATGGATCACTATGTGAATAGTCTGGTTCATCTTTCCCTTCTAAAAGAGTGTTCTTATATATTTTATCAATACCTTGTCCTGAGCGTTCTACAACACCGGTTTTTGCTAAAACATCAGCAAGCAACCTGTTCCGAGGTGTACTTGGCACACGTAATAGATTATCTATCGTAACACCTAGTGGAAAACCTCCTGTATTTATTATAATCATTTTTTGGGGATATTGCTTGATAACTATTTCGCTTGAACGGCGATAATCTCTATGAGCTACAGCATTGTTTATTGCCTCACGAATAACTTCCTCGTTAAAATAAGGTATATTAAATATGTAAGAATTTTCATTCACATCAATTTTGTCATTTCTCAAATCAATATCATGCCAAAGCAAATCAATCATTTTATAGAACGGTTGTTCATAAACATGCTTATTTGTATAAGGTACAAGAGTTTCTGATTTTCTATATTCTAATATAACTGATGCTTGTGGAAGTCGTTCTTTTAAAATTTCTTGTTTACCAACAAGTATCAATGCTGCATTAGTAACATTTCCTTCTTTAACTAAATTTAGATCACTTAACACTTGTTCTTTTGATAAAGTCAAGAAATTTGGATTGTTTTGTTTTTTTGCATATCTATGTTTAAGTATTTGGATAGCTTCTTCATCAAGATCATCAATAGTAATATTATCACATGTATTAGCAGAGAAATCTGGTTCTTGTTCTTGAAGAATACTAAATATCATTTCATCAGACATTGGTTTTAGTTCTTCTCCAACGCGCATAAGAGGAACATCTTCAAATCTAAATAATTTTCCAATTGGACGAGGAGGTATATCTATAACAAGTACACGACCACTTAAATTTGCTTCATCTTCATATAATTCATACACGAAAGGCCTAATTTGTGTATCTTTATAAATACTACTTTCTAATTCTCCCAATTTATCTTTATTCTGTTGTGTTCCTATAACCTTATGAGGATAAGCATCTCCCATTCCTAATACGAGATAGCCACCTCCTTCATTGCATAAAGCCGTAACATAACCAAGAATACATTTTCTACGTTCATTAGGCTTAACACGACTACCTCCATCATAAGCAAAATTCCCTTGTTCTGCTTTTTTAAATTCCACCTTATCTTCTGACTCCTTAAAATTTTTAAGTTGCTCGATAGTTAATTTCTTCATAATCCCTTATTTAATCTTCTCTAAGTTTTCTAATATTAGTTTATTTAAGCGTTCTTCTTCTTTTAGTTGTTGTTCAAACTCGGTTTTTAATGCGGTAAATCGTTCTGTGAAATTAAAATCTTCCTCCTCTTCTGGCAATCCTACATATCGTCCTGGTGTTAGTACATAATCTAATTCAGCTACTTTTTCTATGCTTGCAGAAGCACAAAAGCCTACTATATCTTCATATTTACCATTTCTATTCCTCCAATTATGGTAAGTTTCTGTTATTTGTTGAATGTCTCTATGGCTAAATTCGCGTGTTCGGCGATTGATAAGGTGTCCAAGGTTGCGTGCATCTATGAAGAGTATTTCTTCTCTACGATCTCGAAAACGTTCTGTTGCATTTCGGTTGCGTGAAAGAAACCATAAAGAAGCTGGAATTTGTGTATTGAGAAATAATTTAGCTGGTAGATTTACGATACAATCAACTAAGCCTGCTTTTACCAATTCTTTTCTTATTTCTCCTTCGCCTCCACTTTTAGATGTCAAAGCTCCTTTTGCTAATACAAAGCCTGCTTGTCCACTTGGAGCAAGATGATAGATAAAATGTTGTATCCAAGCAAAGTTTGCATTGCCTATTGGTGGTATACCATACTTCCATCGACCATCTGTTCTCAAAAGTTCCCCGCTCCAATCGCTATCATTAAATGGAGGGTTTGCTATTAGGTAATCTACTTTTACATCTTTGTGTGCATCATTTAAAAAAGATCCTTCTGTATTCCATTTAACTTGCGAGGCATCTATGCCACGAATTGCAAGATTCATCTTACATAGTCGCCAAGTTGTTTGGTTACTTTCTTGTCCATATATGGATATATCGTTAATGATTCCTTGGTGTTCTTTTACGAATTTTTCGCTTTGAACAAACATTCCTCCTGAACCACAGCAAGGATCAAGTACGCGTCCTTTATATGGTTCAAGCATTTTTACCAAAAGTTCTACAACGCTTCGAGGTGTATAGAATTGCCCGCCTTTTTTTCCTTCGGCAAGAGCAAACTCTCCTAAAAAATATTCGAATACATGACCTAGCAAATCTGCACTATTAGTTGCAGTATTCAGCGTGCTATTGCCTATAAGATCTATAAGTTCGCCAAGGCAGGTAGGGTCCAGATTAGGACGTGCAAATACTTTGGGCAATACACCTTTCAATATAGGATTTTCCCTTTCAATAGTATCCATTGCATCGTCGATAATTTTACCAATCTGAGGGCTCCGAGCATTAGAAACCAAATTGCTCCATCGTGCCTCTTGTGGAACATAGAAAACATTTTCAGCCTTATATTCTTCTCTGTCTTCAGGATCGGCTCCCAAATCTATCTCTTTCTGCAATTTTGCATACAATTCTTCAAACGAAACCGATATATATTTCAAAAATATCAAACCTAAAACAACGTGCTTATACTCTGCAGCATCTATGTTCTTTCGCAATTTATCAGCTGCTTTCCACAATTGTTTTTCCAATGGTTCTTCTATATTTTCTTTCTTTTTAGCCATAAGTTTTTCTTTTTTACCTATTTATTTTCAGTTTGCAAAGATACACCTTTTCTGCGAAAAGAGCAAATTATAATGAGGGAATCAAAAAAAATAATTTTGAATAATATAACCCTAGGTCTAAAATTCCTGTTTCGTGCCAAAATAAAGCACATAACTTCGTTTTTGAAACTATGCGGTTTACGATCCAAAAGTGCCGTAGTTTTGATGCAAAACTCCGGCACTTTCAACCCAAAACTCCCATACTTTTGATGCCAAAGTGTGGTGGGTTATTTTTGCAAACATTAGGGTACTAAATTAAGAGTAACATAAGTGTGACATATATAGCTATAGGTACTACTACACAAATGACTACAGAATTGAGCACATAGTTTCCACCCCATCGATTGAAATAGTTTAGAAAATCGACAGATTTATTATAGGCCCAATCGCTCCATGTAATAAAATTTCCCCGTATGCCTATCATAATACCTATCCAAACTACAACCAATGTATAGGTAAACAAAGGATATTGTATATAAATATCTAACATTATTGTCCACGAAAGGGGAATAAGCATATAGTAAACTATAATATTTATAGCATTGTAGGTAATACCAAAACAAGCTGCCAATCTACGCAGTACTATCATAACTACATAGAATATAATGGATATTATCTTTTTCATATTTCGTTTATAACTGATTCATTTAACTTTGCAAAGATACGACTTTATTTTTATTTTGATTAGTAACTTATTTCTTTTCCATTCAAGAGTATTCTCTCTGTTTCATTCAATACAATATCTATTATTTCAGCATTAGTGTATACCAAATAATGCTTTACCTTAGGATTGTCGCCATAAAGCTGCCTCATACCTGAGTCTTGAATCCATTTTATGTAATTGGAATTTTCTATATTGTATAGTATTTCGTGAGTCTTTTCTGTATTTCGATACTCTTCCCATCTAAAATGTTCCAAAGTAACTCTATATGCTAATACGTTTGGAAATAATAGAGTTATTGTACTATTATCTTTAAAGGAATCTAATTTAATTATAAGATTATTGGCATCATATAAAATCTCATTTGTCGAATATTCTCCTTCAAGACAGTTGATATTGTGCCATATTTCAGTCATAAGTGTCTATTGTTTAAATCTATAAGAATTATATTTCATAAGAAAATTCCAATATGTGGTATCTTTATTTTCAGTATCCAGTGTATAATAATCGCCATAAGTGTCATCATAATAGATAAATATACTTTCAGCTATTCCGTTGGAAAAACTAATTTTTGTAACATATTTCGATTCTTTATTAATGCAGTTCAAGATGTTATTTTCTACAAAGAATGTATAGTAGTCCCCTCCAAGTGGATAATATCCATAAAGATTGTTGTTTGTGTAGATGGCCAATTTGGTATTACATCTTGGCGATCTTTTTATGTTGAAATAAATTGTTTGCAAAACGAACTTTATAGTATCGTTGGCTGAAACAATAGCACCAACAGGTTGATATTTGACATAGTCGGAAACAGATACAATACCAATAGTATCTTCACAAACATATACTTCTACCTTTTCTTCTCTCATATGCATAGATGAAGAGCACGCACTTAATAATATAAATATCAAGCTTGCAATAATACATAGTCCCAACGATTGTTGCTTTATATTATACTTTGTGTGTTTCATAATCTATTCGTTTCGGTTTACAAAGTTACTTAAACACCGGCCTTACGGCTATACCATAATAAGACCATCCCCATTTTACCATTACACCTTTTTTGCTAAAGCCTAGAAAATAGGCATAAAAATTGTCTTCGGGTTGCGAGGTCCAGTAAACACCTGTACTCATAGTGTATACACCATTTACACTCCAACCGGACATATACTTATTTTTTCGATAATCTGTCAAAGGCAGGAAAATACTATTTCCATTTGGTCCGGTCACTTTGTAACCTTCTATGCTATTCAAAGTTGTGTATTCCCATTTACATTTGTCTTTCAACTCTTCGCACTCCTCTTTGCTTGGCAATCTCCATGGTGCTCCCCATTTTGCACGGGCTACATCGTATTTCTCATTGCCACCTATGTTGTCCATATCTCGCACTCGCTCCCATTCGTTTTTGGGTTTCTGTGGTATCGTTTTACAATTGTCAAACGAGTATTTCTTCTTTTCCTTCTTTTCGCCCCAAGCATAGTAAGCTCCTACCTCTTCGGGTTTGTCTGTCCCAACGTTGTGCGTAGCCCACTTCACACTGAGCCCCAAATCTACATATTCGTAATCGTTGATTCTCCCTTGTACCGATTCTACTTTTGTTACAGGCTCATTCTTTTTTACCACCTTTGCAGACTCTGCTTGCTGTGTGCTGTCTTTCCGCCTTACGAAAACCAATTCGCCAAAATTTACCGTCTTATCATTTCCGCATATAGGCTCATAATAATATAATGAACGTATCGGAATCCTTATTGTGTCGTCAAATGCACCACAAGACATATAAACTCCTGTAATTCCATATATATATTCGCTACTCGAAAGATTATAATTACCACGTTTGTCGCCACCTACACCAAAAGTCCAACACTTTCTATTGTATAGGTATAGTGTTTTTGTTCCATTGGCATACACAATGTTTGTATCTACAATTCCTATATGTGCCATATTAGAATTCTCAGTATCGAATATAGCTATCAGGTTTTGTATTCTCGACACATTACTATTCTTATAAAAGTTTACATTCCCTTTACTACAACAATGCTCCCATTCGGTATATGCTTCTTTAAAGACCAGTTTTATATTGAAAACGCTATCAGAATATTCGAACGGCAAGGCATCGTAGTGTGCTACAAAAATACCTTTCTCTTTTGACTCGTCCGACGATTCGGTCCATACTTTGGCATATTTAGTAATTGCTTTGGGATAGGTGAAACACCCTACCATTGTGCTTAACATTATACTTATCCCAAATAGGATTTTGAACGCTTGTAGTACTATTGATTTTTTCATAACCATTGTTGTTTTATTCGTTTCGGTTTGCAAAGATACGACTTTATTTTGATATACACTATGTTTGCTACATTTTTGAGAGTAGGGAATAGTGTAAAATTACATCACGAGGAAAATTTTACTACATCACGATGTAAGTGAAAATGCATCACGATGAAATTTTATCTACATCGTGATGCATTTTTTGCCTACATAAAGTTTTGTATAAGTTTCTATTCCTTGTCTTCGTCTTGCAATTCGAACGCTACCGGCAGATTGAATTGTACACGTACCGGTTTACCATCTTGAGTGCCGGGTTTCCACTTTGGCATAGTCCTTATCACACGTAACACTTCCTCGCCACAGCCTCCGCCTATGTCGCGAAGGATTCTTTCGCCTGTTATCCGGCCATCTTTCTCTACAACGAAAGTTACATAAACTCTACCATGTATATCAGCTTTCTTCGCCTCGGCAGGATATTTGATATTTCGGGAAAGAAAAGCAAACAGCGAATCTTCGCCTCCCGGAAATTCCGGTATAACATCAGGTACCAGAATAACATCATCATCCATTGGTACATACTGTTCATTTTCGGCTTCGCCAATAAGTTCAATACCTTCATCATTTGTCGATGGGGTATCGCTATCCGTTGTGCCTACTTCGACACACGAGCAGTACATCACTGCTACCGCAACAAATAAAATCAACTTCTTCATATCGTATTGTGTATTAATTGTTATTAATTAGCATCCTTTCCCAACATAAAACTTACCGGCAGGTTGAATTGAAAGCGCACCGGATTGCCACGTTGAGTGCCGGGCTTCCACTTTGGCATATTCTTTACCACACGTATAGCCTCCTGGCCACAGCCTCCGCCTATATCGCGAAGAATTTTGGCACTACTCACTTGGCCGTCTTTCTCGATAACAAAGGTAACAAAAACACGTCCCTCTATTTTTTCTTTC
>RHMF01000938.1_pt1 | contig 13112 bp, 7 predicted proteins | sample 5365151 | NCBI WGS metagenome assembly RHMF01 (sample SAMN10266501, study PRJNA497801) | feces metagenome | isolation source: feces | host: Bos taurus | place: China: Prairie of Fairy Mountain | collected 2017-08-14 | reverse complement strand
TCACTTGTTCATGCAGGCTCAAGGCATATTCGCGTACTTCTTCAATGTTCATGATTCAGTTTTTGGTACTTTTAGTCACGCTCATCCAGTAGTGGCGTTCCTTGTCGTCCATCTTCTCAATGGCGTAGCGCAGCATGGTGCGAGGCATCTCTTTGCCGTGCTGTTGCAGGAACTCGCGCAGCACGTCCAAGCCGCAGCGCTTGCCCATCTCACGCAGCATCCATCCCACCGCCTTGTGCATCAGGTCGTGAGGGTGGTGCAGATGCCATTCGGCATATCTCAGACACCACGACGGGTCACCCGCAGCCGATGTCTTCCATGTGCACACAATGCTCATGCGTTGACGCCACAGACTGTCGCTTGCAGCCAGTTGGTCAATCGTCTGGCGTTTGTCGCCGAGACGGGTGGGCAGCAGCAGCCAATGCCCCAGCAACTTGGGTGCCGACAAGTCCACCAGGTCCCAGTTGTTGGCGCTGTCGGCATGGCGGAGGTACATGGCCACGACGGCATCGCGGCTACGGATGGACTCTTCATCGTTTGTCAGTCGGCGAGAGGCCAGCCTCTCAAACTTGTCGACCAATGTGAGCAGGCCGGTAAGCCTAACCTCGTGCCACTTGCTTGCCAGCAGGACGGGCACTTCCTCCAGGGGCAGTTCATGTGCCATGCCCTTTACAAGCGAGCGTGTCGTCGGTACGGGCAGCCCCAGAAACTCATCGCCATAGCCATAGTCCCCTGGCGCGGTCTTGAAAAACCGCATCAGGTGGTGCCGTTGCGTCTCGTCACGCCGTGCTTCCATACGATGGATGATGTCTTGGGCACTTACAGGCATTTGTCAGACTCTTGTTGGCAGTGGCGTTGTCTGTTGTTTACAGACTTTCAATCAGTATCTTCTTGATGTCTTCCTCTGTCAGGGGAACATAGGCATGCTCCAGTCCCTCGTTCACTGCAATGTGGTGTGCCATCTCGTCGATACGGCTTTCGTCGATGCCCACCTCGCGCAGGTGCATGGGGATGTTGATGCTCTCAAAGAAACGATAGGTGGCGTCGATGGCCTGTTCGGCTATCTGCTGCTTGGGCAGTGTGCGGTCGATGCCGAAGACATTGATACCGTACTTCACGAAGCGGTCGATGGTCTTCTCGCTCAGTATGTGGCGCATCCACCGTGGGGTGATGATGGCCAGACCCTCGCCGTGGGTGATGTCATAGTAGGCGCTCAGCGCGTGCTCAATGCCGTGGCAGGGCCATCCCGACATGCTGTTACCAAGCGACAAGATGCCGTTGCAGCCATAGGTGCAGCAGAGCATCATCTCGGCACGGGCGGTGTAGTCCTCCGGGTTCTCCAGACACTTGCGGGCGTTCTCCATCAGCGCACGCAGTTCGGCCTCGCAGAAGCCGTCGTTGAGCAAGGTGGTGTCGGCCGTGAAATACTGTTCCATCACGTGGTTCATGGCGTCGGCACAGCCGGCAGCCGTCTGCTTCTTCGACACACTGAAGGTATAGACAGGGTCGAGGATGGAGCATACGGGGAACAGCAACGGGTCCATATAGCCAATCTTGTCGTTGGTCTCGGTGCGTGAGATGACACCGCCGCAGTCATATTCCGAGCCCGTGGCAGCCAGTGTCAGGATGTCGACGATGGGCAGCGCGGCCTTTGCCTTCACCTTATAGGAGATGAGGTCCCACGGGTCGCCGTCATAGCACGCACCGGCGGCAATGGCCTTCGAGCAGTCGAGCACAGAGCCGCCGCCCACAGCCAGGATGACGTCTATCTGCTGCTCCTTGCAGATGCGCACACCGTCGAGCACACTGGGGTCGTACTTCGGGTTGGGCTGGATGCCCGGGAGTTCATAGATGTCAAAGTCCTTAAGCAGTTCCTTCACGCGATCGTAGAGGCCTATCTTCTTTATACTGCCGCCACCGTAGGTCAGCAGCACACGCTTGCCGAGAGGAAGCATCACCTCTGGCAGTTTCACAATCGACTCACGTCCGAAGATGAGTCGTGTCGGGGTCATGTAATCAAAGTTCTGCATAATTCTGTATTTATAATTATTTTATTAAAGTATTCGCAAGGCTCATTAGCAAGCAGTCGCATTCGCTCTCGCTTCTTTGTAGTTAAGAAGTTAAGAAGTTATCGCTTCGCTCGAACCTTCGTACTGTAGTTAAGCCAAATGATTTACCGTTGATACATATTGGTTTTGTCCGAGGAATGACTTTCATAGTAAAACTATTGGCTTAACTTCTTTAACTACTTAACTTCTTTAACTACTTTAACTTCTGACTACTTAACTTCTTCAGAAAGTTGAATCATTCAGTTCATCGGCGTTCAGTCTTATGGTGTAGGTGCCACTGGTGTACTCACGGCTGTCCGACTGTCCGGGCAGGGTGACGGTGGCGGTGGCTCCGCGAGGAATGGTGAACTGCCATGTCCAACGGTCGCCGTTGTAACGCCAAGCGCTCTTGATGATGCCGGCGGCGGAGTGATATTCTGCATCGACGTGTCCCAGTCGGCGGTCGGGGTGAGGCTGCATGACGATGTGCTTGAAACCGGGATTCTGCGGGTCGGCGGCGATGCCGGCCACGTCTTCCCAGAGCCATTGACACACACACCCATAGGCATAGTGGTTGAAACTGTTCATGCCGCGAGGCCCCATGCCTCGGTCGGCCATGTAACTGTTCCAACGCTCCCAGATGGTGGTGGCCCCGTTGTCAATGCTGTAGAGCCAACTGGGATTCTTGTGCTGGAAAAGGAGGTCGTGGGCCAGGTCGGCCATCCCGTTGGCTGTCAGTGTGGGCATGAGGATGGACGTGCCGAGGAATCCTGTCTGCAGACATCCGCCGTGTGCTGCGAAGTTATCGCGCAGGCGGCTGATCAGTCTGGCCTTGGCATCGCCCTGCACGAGATGGTTGCGCAGTGCGAAAAGCGATGGAGTCTGCATGGTGTTGAGAATGTCGGTCTTGAAAGTGCCGTCTTCATTGAGGAATGTTTCGCGCAGGTAGGTGCGTGCGGTCTCAGCCATGTCGCGGTAGGTGCTGCTGTCCAGTCCGATGGCGGCAGCCATGTCGGCCATCATGTCGGCATCGAGAGCCCAGTAGGACGCACCGAGGTAGTTCCAGTAAGTGATGGCATCGGGCAACGGCTTGCCTCCTTTAAAGGCACCGCCCCCGCAACTCTCAAGGGGCTCATAACTCAGCCAGTCGGCCCATTGGTAGTTGCCGTTCTCGCCACTGAGTGCCACGTGGTCGTAGCGTGTGTCATTGACGTGCTGCATGAAGCGTTTCATGGCCACCCAGTTCTCACGGATGATGGAACGGTCGCCAAACTGTTTCCATATGGTCCACGGCACGATGACGCCTGCATCGGCCCAACCCAGTCTCATCATCTCGTAGCCATACTGTCCCAAAGGGGCCACTCCTGGGAAACCGCCCGCGGGGCTTTGCATGTCACGCATGTCACGCATCCATTTGTGGAAGAAGCGGTCGGTATTGGCAAAGAACGTGCCGGTCTCTGAAAACACCTGCGTGTCGGCGGTCCATCCCAGACGTTCGTTGCGCTGGGGACAGTCGGTGGGCACGGAGAGGTAGTTGCTGCGCATGCCCCAGAGCGTGTTGGAGATGAGCCGGTTGATGTCGGTGTTGCCCGTGGTGATGGTGCCTGTCTCCATGTCGTGGGTGATGGAGGTCACGGGGATGGAACTGATGTGACGGATGCTTACGTCGGATGTTGCCGTGATGGCCACGTAGCGATAGCCGAAGAAGGAGTGCGACGGGGTGTAGGTCACATAGCCTTCAGAGGGTCCGAAAGTGTAGTTGATGCGCATGTGGAAGGCTCCTGTGCGCAGGTTCAGTCGATGCACGCTTCCCTCGGGCCCGTCCATGCCGCGGCTCCGTGCTCCGTTGCCGTCGTTCAGCAGTTCACCGGGCAGACAGGTGAGCGTGGCCCCCTCTCTTCCCTTGAATTCAAACGACGGCACGGCGGCAGCATTCTGCCCGAAGTCCACCACCAACGTCTCGCCGGCACCGACAGTCATCACCTCCTTCGGAGTGTACTCACGAGCGATGACCACCCGTCCGAACGCCTCGTCATCGGCTCCTTCCACATCCTTGTACACGTATGCCCGTACGGGTTGCATGGCGAGGTCGTGACGGAGATACACCTCTGCACCGTCAGTGGCAAGGATGTCACCGCCAAACTCGTTGTTCTGCTCCGGCGCATTCGTAAGACTGATGACTTCTGGTAAAACATATTTCCGTGCATCATAGGTCTCTCCCTCAAAGATGCCGGCTTGCAGAATAGGCCCCGTCACACCGGCACGCCACCGGTCGGTGTCGGTACCGAACAACTCACTGCTGCCATCGGCATAAGTGACCTTCAGGACACCACGGAAAGCACACTTGCGTCCCACCATGCCGTCATGCCCGTATGGGGTGACAATCTTGTCGGCCCACCAGCCGGGAGTCACCTGTGCGGCAAGAACGTTCTCGGCTTCCAGCTTGCAGTTGAATGCCTGAGTGACGTCGTAGGTGAATGCGCGGCGGGTCTTAGCGGTGTGCGTAAACCCTGGCTTCAGCACCTCCTCGCCGATGGGCTTGCCGTTCACGTAGATGTCATAGGTGCCCAGGGCAGAGGTCATCCAGACGGCAGAGACCACACGCTGCTTGTTCTTCAGAGTGCTGACAAACCAACTGGCCCCTGCCGCTGCCATGGCGTTGCGTTGCTCTTCAACACGCCCCGTCACCACCGGGGCATCGGCTGCTGAAATCCATTGCGATGCCTTCCATGCAGTGACATCCAAAGCACGGGTGGGAACACCAGCGGTATGCGTGGCGCTGTTGCGGCAACCCAGAGCGAGCAGGGCCGTTCCTATGAAGATGATAAAAAGTCTTTTCATCTCGGTCTTAAAGGTTTTGACGTTCAAGTTTATTCGCAAAGCCCATCAGCAAGCAGTCTTCATTGCTCTGGCTCCTTTGTAGTCAAGAAGTAATCGCTTCGCTCGCTCTCTCGGACAGTAGGTTTCCACAAAGATAGTCATTTTTTCCGATTGGAAAGGAAAAGCACAAAATAAATCTCATCCCCCTCCAATGTCCCGTCGCTTCTCTGTCTTGACGGAGGCAATGAAAGGCGTATGTGAAAAAGACAAATCGCCATTCAACCCATCTCAGCAACATTGTATCACCGCAATAGCCATCCTTCGCCATTGCAATAATCTCCTTTTACCATCAACATTGCAACCCTTCGCCACTGCTGCTAATACCCTTCGCCAGAAAATTTTCGCGAAAATTCCAGCAATTCTCTTGAAAATCCATAAAATTCTCGCCATTATTTCCAAAATTATCGCGAAAATTTCCGACAAAGGAATTGCTCTATTCTTATCAAGACAGCAAAAACAACCAGATAAGTGCAATGAAACAAATTGCTGATACGTGCCTAGCGTTTGGTTTAAAGGAGAATATATACTAAAGAGCGTATGCGCATGGTCCTATGCAGGAAAAAGAAATGCTTCATGTCCCCAACAAAAGTTGGATACTTAAGAAGAAGAGAAGCATTAACTACATGCTTGTGATGATTGTTTTCCCGTCTGTCAACATGCTCTTCAAACTTTCTGCTAATTAGTTTTGGAACTTGTCTTCATGATTGCCAGAGAATTTTTGTCTTGTTAGATTTTTTTTGCAGAGAAGTGTTGGTGCTATTTTAGAATTTCGTATATTTGCATGGTGCTCTGCAAGGAACACAAAACATATTGGAATAACGAAGCGTTATGCTCGACTTGCTAATGGAAACGTAGGAAACTTCCACTGATGTGCAAGAACGGTATAATGGTTCGCGCTTATAGCGTGGACTGATTATCACATCTACACATCAAGGTTTTCCTACGACCTCCATTAGAAGACGTGGTAAATCAGCTCCACGCTTCATCATATTTAAAGGCTCTTGTTGGAGTTGTAGAGGGCTATGAATTAAAGTATGGAAAAGAAAACTCGGTACACGTTAGTAAGTAAAACAGGAAAAGAGATTATTAAAAGTGATAGTTTCTTGGGCTTTGTTGGAGAACTATTTGCCACAGTTTTTTTTGTCACCATAATCTTCTTTGTTATAGCGGCTATTATTTGTGGTATCGCAAGTTTTTTTAATTAGACGTATTGATAATGTCCCTTCCTAATATCTGGAACAATATATTGGCTTGGTTCCAAGAACTATCTGAGAGGAATGCTCTTGTTCGAAATTTCAATATGAAGGCAAAAGAAGCATTTATCAATGGTTCAATGCCAACAATGTTGAAATGTAGCATCTCCAGAGGATGCAGAGACTATAAACATCAATTTTCAGCTTGGATTTATACGGGGTTTAGAATACAGGCTTTAGCTGGCAGGGAGTTGACAAAAGAAGAAACAGAAGCCATAGGACGCGTCGTGCTTTCAGATATGAACCTAGTTCGACGTTTAGTAGCTTTAGGATGGGATACTTTAGAAGTACATAGTGATGGTGGACGATTCGGACTGCGTTGGAAATTAATAGAATATACAAACATTAATTATTTATTACAATAAGAAGAATTATTATGGAGCGTTTATTTTTAATTATGATTGCGGTTGCCTTGGCCTACGGAGTAGGCTGTTTGGGACGTAATCGCCGTATTGGCTTTGGATGGGCTTTTGCAATCTCTCTCTTTAATGTATTATTGGGGTTAATTGTTGTTCTTTGTTCAAGAAAAAAAGAATCTGTTGATTTCGTTGACATGGATAAAAAATAATAGTCATGAAGACATTCGGTTGGATTTGTATTGTTATTGGAGCATTAGCTTTTTTTGGAGCAGCGCTTAAAGGTAATAATATAACAGGACCCGTGTTTTGGCTTGGGTTAGGTATTTTCCTTGTGCATCGTGATAACCAAAAGAAACAGGAGCAAAAAGAAAAGGACGATTGGGTTAATAAAAAAGAAGAGTAGGTGTTAATTAAAGATAATCAGTTAAATAATCAGTTATTATGGGAATTTGTCTGCTGTTAAAGCAACTATGGAACAAGGACAAAGATAAAGCACAGGCGGTTGCTGTTCAGGCTTTAAAAAGTGAGGAAGCAGAGGAAGACTATAAGGAGGGAATAAAACAATATCAAGAAGGAAATGTTCTGTATGCAATAGCCTTATTTAAAAAATTGGCAGCCAATAATTATGCTCCGGCAATGACATTGTTAGGGCTATTCTATTACGATGGAATAGGGGTTGAAGAAGATTCTCAAAAAGCCTTTAAATGGTTTGTGAAGGCAGCAAACCTTGGAGATGTGGAGGCAATGTTTCATATGGGAAGTTGTTATTGGTTGGGAGAAGGCGTTGACAAAGATGCTAAAGAGGGCTTTAAATGGTTCGAGAAAGCTGCAAACCTTGGAGATGCATCATCTGCATATAATTTAGGAGTTGCTTATGAAAAAGGTATCGCTGTAGAGAAGAATAGTGCTATGGCATTTTTATGGTTTGAGAAATCAGCGTGTCAAGGAAATGCAAAAGCGCGGTTTAACGTAGGGCATCTTTATAGCATTGGAGAAGGAGTCGGACAGGATCTTCAAAAGGCTGTAGATTGGTTTAGAATGGCAGCCCTTCAAGGATGTCCTGAAGCGCAACACAACCTAGGAGTTTGTTATTTAGAAGGGAAAGGAGTGAAAAAAGACCCTCAAAGGGCAGTGGCATGGTTTGAAAAGGCTGCAAGGCAAGGGCTTAAAGAATCTCAACGCAACATGGCGTTTTGTTATTCAAAAGGGATAGGGGTAGAGCAAGATATTCAGAAAGCTAGTTACTGGGAAGCACTATTAGAAGGCTGAATACAGAGAAACTCATTCCGAGACCTATATGCCCACAAGGTTGCGAAATGTCAACTTCGGCGTGGTATCCATATTGTAAGGACAAAGAAAGGAACAAAAAAATGTCGGTGCAGTAACACCGACATTTTATATTAATGCCATCGTGCTTTTGTAAAGCAGTGGTATTCACAGTCCCGTCATCTTACGACCACCTTTTTCTTTCCGACGATGTAGACGCCGGCAGGGAGATTGTCGAGGGCGCTTTTGCGGTCGCCGGCATGCCGGATGAGTTGTCCTGACAGGTTGTAGACGCTGACCGCCGTGGGTTGCTCCGGAGCGTCAAGGGTGGTGATGCCCGTGGGCTCCTCACGCGAGTAGTCGCTGTTGTTGGTCAGATACATGTCGTTGACGACGATGGTTCCCTGTCCGTTGGACCAGAAGCAGACGATGCGAATGTTGTCGGTGTCGAGAGCCTCTCCCTTCCTGGCATCGCTGGTGTAGGTGGCTGTGCTGAGGTCAACCACTATCTGACGTTTACTGCCGAACGAACTGGTGGAGTAGCATTCGCCCCAGATGCTGCCCGTGGTGAAGATGTTCAGGTGGGCATCGCAGTTTTGTGCTTGCTTGAGTTTGATGACCAGATACTTGTAGCCCGACATGTCGGCGCCGTTAGGATATTCCCATCCCATCTGTCCCCACTGTCCGGGCTTGAAGGTGCGGGTGGACTCGGTATAGGTTCCCTGCGAGAAGAGGGAGGTGTTGATATACTCCTTGGCAAAGGGGAAGAAAGTGCTGCGTACGGTGAAGGTGGTGGTCAGCTCGTTGCCCATGGGGTCGGTGTAGGTGGCGGTCACCAGCACGTCGCCCTCCGCGTGTCCGCAAACCTGTCCGCTTTGTATGGTGATGATGTCATCGGCACTCTTTGTGTACTTCGCCATGGCCGACACGTCCTCGGTATGTCCGTCGCGGTAGGTGGCGACTATCGGCAGCGGGGTGTTGGAGGCTACCATGACTTCAAGCACGTCGGAACTGATGTCAAGCGACTCACAGGTGAGCATGTCTTCGTTGTAGCCCTGGAAGGTGGCTGGGAAGAAGTAGGTTTCGTCAAAGTCAGTCTCTGTGGAGAACCAGTCAAAGTCGGCATAGCCACGTTCTTCTTCCGCCTTCTCGCCTTGAGTGTTGTAGCAGAACAGTCCGAAGCGAGCCCCTACGAAGACACTGAGGTTATAGCCCAAGGTGGTCTGTCCACCCAAGGGGAGGAATGTCTCGTTGTCGAGGGAATAGTAGAACTGTGTCTTACTGGTGCCATAGGTGACTGCGGCCCGCAGGTAGACCACACTGTCGATGTCAACGCTACATACTTCTTCCGACGGGGTGAACCCGTCGTTCTGGGTCAGTTGGTCTTGCCACCATATGAGTTGTCTCTGCCCGTCTTTCACCTCCACGGCAATGGCGGCATAGGGGTCTTGCAGGATGCAGATGCCGGCACGCTCGCCCTCAGTCAGGTGGCTGGCATCCAACCGGATGGTGCCCGTCGAGGCCTGTGATGATTTGCCGTGGAAGGCAAAGATGCGTTGAGTGAGTATGTTACGTGCCTGGTGCAGCGGCATGGCTTCAGCCGAAGACTGACAGGGACGCAGCCGCATCCATCCCGGTCGCTCAAACAGACTCCACGCACCGTTGTCGGGGTTGTGGTTCCATTCCCATTGCTTTCCGAGAGGGTAGGAGCGGAAGTTGTCGTTGGTCGGCAGCGGGACACGAGGTGAGCTGGTGCCGGTGTTTGGCTTGAGGTAGGTGGTGTAGGGGATGCCTTTGCTGCCGATGACAGGCCAATCGTTTTCCCATGTGACGGGTTGCAGGTTGGGCATGCGCCCCAGACAACCGAGGTCTTCCTGCAGGATGGTCCACCACTGTCCGCTGGGTGTGTCGAAGAGTGCTCCCTGATGCACCGTGTTGGGCTTGCTGTTAATGGTCTTTTCGATGAGCATCTTTTCCTCGTAAGGACCGAAGATGTTCTTCGACCTCAGCACGGTCTGTCCCGACGGCCATCCGCCATAGGTGCCGTAGATGTAGTAGTAATCACCAATCTTGTACAGGTGGCAGCCTTCCAACATGTCTGAAGCCGTAAACACGGTCTGTTCTTGCACAAGGTTGAAGTCGGCATCGAGTTCACACATTTTAATCTCGGTATTGCCACAGACCACATAAATCTTGTCGCCATCAAAGAGCAGTCCGGGGTCATAGTAGATGCGTGAGAGCGGTTTCTTCTCCCATTTGCCTTCGGGGTCGGTGGCAGTGAGAAGGAATCCGCCGGCATCGTTGCCGTTGATGAGGATGTAGAACCGTCCGTCATGATGGGCCATGGCACACGCCCACATGCCGGCAGCATAGGCGTTCTTGCCATTCTGCAGGTTATAGCGGTCGGTGGTGGAGAGTTGCTCCAAGGGTTGTGCGCAATACTCCCAGTTGACCAGGTCTTTTGACTTCAGCAACGTACAGCCGGGGAAGAGGTGCATGGTCGTGGTGGCCATGTAGTAGGTGTCGCCCACACGCACGACGTCGGGGTCAGGGAAGTCGGCGAAGATGACGGGATTCTTGTATTTCCCATCCCGTTGGTCACTTGCCGATATTTGCTTATAGTCGGCGTGGGGCCAGTCTTGCTCATAATAGTCGGCATACCAATCCATGCAGGCCTTGCCGCAGGCTTCTTCCAGACCGCCGAAAGCGGGCACGACACGCTCAGAATTGATAAGGGTGTCGATGTCTATCAGCGTGCCTGTTCCCGACAGGGTCATGGAGATGTTCCCATAGTGGTCAAGCATCTGCTTGAAGGCCTTGCCCCATTTCGATGTGGAGCCGGTGGCCCATGTGCCGTAGTTGGGTACCACCCAGTCGCCATGCTCATTGTAGTGTCCTTCGCTGTTAGGATTCTCAGGACTCCAGTCCACCTCGGTGATGATGACGGGAGCCGTTTCCACCACAGGCACTTGCTTGAGGAACTGCTTTATCTTGTTCTCGGGGCTGGGCGTGGCATCGCTGCATCCATACCATCCGCAGTAGTCGTGCACGGCATAGCCGATGTTGTAGCCCTCAATGGGATGTGTGGCATAACTGGTGTAGTTCGCCTGCCATCCTGTGCCGGGAGCCCAGATGATGCCCGTGAAGCCGTTCTGCCGAATCTTGTCTACGATGGGTTGGAAATAATCGTGCAGGGCGGATGCATTGTCCTGCCCCTGAGCATCCAAGACGGTTATCGGCTCATTGGCCAACTCAATGCTGATTTGTCCGGAGCATCTTCGTATGTTGTAGTTTTTCGAGACAATGTCCCAGACGGTCATCAAGTATTCTTGGTAATAGTCACCCACACGCAGGCTGTCGGGACACACGCCCGGCGGACGCACAACCACATACATGCCATGGTTCATGGCCTTCTCCATCAGGGGCCAGTAGAGGGTGGAGAGATAATTCTTCAGTCGGTCCGAACTGAAGCGCGAGATGTCAGCCTCGCCGCTCTCCTTGCCGTCACTAACCTTGTCGGGGTCGTTGGTCCAGGCTGGATCCAAGTGAAGGCGGAACACATCACACTTGGCAGTCTCCAGTCCGGCGAACAACTTTTCAAAGTAGATGAGACAGGGTGTCACCGAACTATAGTCCCATCCCCACCGACCGCCGTTGAACCAGGCGTTGGGTGTGTCCATCACTCCGTGGAGCACCACATGGTTGCCGTGGCTGTCCACTATCCACTTGCCTTCCACATGGAGCGAAGGAAGAGGTTTCACTCCTTGAGCCCATGCACCGAATGTCATGAAGGCTAAAAATGATAAGAGAAGTATGCGTTTCATAAGGTTATGAGGTTTTGAGGTTATGAGGTTTTGAGGTTTTGAGGTTATGAGGTTTTGGGGTTATGGGGTTTTGGGGTTTTGAGGTTGCAGGTTTATCTTCCTTCGCTGGGCATGCACCGCACTGCGTGCGACGGCATTGCTTCAGTCGATGACCGTTGGTAAGTTTCAGGTTTCAAGTTTCAGGTTTCAAGTTTCAGGTTTCAAGTTTCAGGTTTCAGGTTTCAGGTTTCAAGTTTGGCACCGATGACAAATGGCGTGTAGCGGTAAATCAGGAATGTTATTAGTGAAGCAATGGCATAAACAAGGAGGAATGCCATCAGTATGGTGAACATGCCATAGGGGATGCCAATGGCTTTCAGTGCGTGAGACACGATGAGCGGCACTCCGCCGCAGACGAAATAGTAGACGATGCAATGTCTCCCCGTCCATGCTATGCATCCTATGGAGGGGAGGTGACGGAAGAGAGCAACGAGGAATGAAACGGCCAAGAGATTGTCGGCCACAAACAATGGGAACGAAGAGATGGTGACAGGGCCAAACGACATCTGCAATGAGGAAGTGAGAATGATATACTTTGTCGATGCCAAGAGAAGAAACGCAATCACGGCAAACAGCCACTTGTCTGTAATCCTTCGCAACACCGTCTCGTGCAGCCGATATATAAGACCGAGGCACATGAAGAACATACCGAGCGACATTTCGTTGACATGCCAGTAGTTGTGGTTGTTGGTAAACGGTGAGAGTGTATTTGCCCAAATCACGGCCGACAGGAGAGCAAGTGCCATGAGACACCAAATCATCATCTCCTTGCGGCAACGGCTCAATACCAATGTGAGGATTAGTTCTGCCACAATGAGGGCAGAGATGAACCACGAGGCCTCTCCCAAAATCAAAGAACGTAGAATGGAAAGGATCTCTATCTGCTGACCATGAACGGGAGCCTTCAATAACCCGATGACGGGTACAAAGATGAAGTATGGGATGAGCAGGCTCCTGACGATGCGGCTCAACTTGTGGCGGGCGTTGAAAGCGGTTCCGTCACCTTTCAACATCAGATAGCCGGACAGAAAGAAAAAGACCGCCAGGACATTGTCAACATAGAGTGCATAGGGAATAACCTCCGAACCGGCATAGTACACCTCGGTGTGGAAGTACAAGATGCATATCATGCAGAATCCCCGTAACATGTCAATCCAATGTATTCTCATGTCCTTTAAATGTCTCTTAAAGATTTAGAAGTCTGCTGATGGAAGAATAAAGTCGGCGGAGCCTGCGTGAGGGGAGCGAGAGGTAGAGTCGCTGGAGAAGGGTGAGTGAGCGGTCAAGGCTACGCATGTCGGCCACGATGGCCTGCATGTAGGGGTGATGCTGCCACACCTGACGAGGCTCGTAGAGGGCTGTGGCGAACAAATTGGCCAGCCGGTCGTCAATGGTGTCTGACAGATAGAGAGGAAGCACATCCTGAGGGATGGAAGTCATGCA
>RHMF01000937.1_pt1 | contig 13122 bp, 8 predicted proteins | sample 5365151 | NCBI WGS metagenome assembly RHMF01 (sample SAMN10266501, study PRJNA497801) | feces metagenome | isolation source: feces | host: Bos taurus | place: China: Prairie of Fairy Mountain | collected 2017-08-14 | reverse complement strand
TACTAATTCACCGATTATTGAAGGACTGACCTTCGACGACGTTTTGCTGATTCCTGCACATTCTGAAGTACTCCCAAGAAGTGTGGACGTATCTACCAAGTTCACGAGAGATATCACTCTCCAGACTCCTATCGTTTCTGCTGCAATGGACACTGTGACAGAAGCTGAGCTTGCGATTGCCATGGCCCGTGCCGGTGGTATCGGAGTAATCCACAAGAACATGACCATCGAAGAGCAGATGAATCAGGTCCGCCGTGTGAAGAGGGCTGAGAACGGAATGATATATGATCCGATCACCATTCATCCTGATGCGACAGTAGGTCATGTGCTCGGAATGATGGCTCAGCATCATATCGGAGGTATTCCTGTAGTCGATGACAACGGTTTCCTCGTAGGTATCGTGACGAACCGTGACCTCCGTTTCCAGAGGGATCCGAAGATGCCTGTGTCTGAAATCATGACGAAGGAGAATCTCGTTACGGCTCAGAAGGGAATCAGCCTTTCTGATGCTACGGACATTCTCCGTCAGCACAAGATCGAGAAGCTCCCTGTAGTGGACGGAGACGGCAAGCTCGTCGGCCTCATCACTTACAAGGACCTTATGAAGATCAAGGACAATCCTATAGCATCAAAGGACAGCAAGGGCCGCCTTCTCGTGGCAGCTGCAGTTGGTGTGAAATCAGATACTATCGAGAGGATCGAGATGCTTGTGAGCGCAGGTGCCGATGCTGTTGTCGTTGATACGGCTCATGGTCATTCACAGGGTGTTCTCAATGTGATCAAGAGCGCATGTGAGGCACTTCCTGATGTTCAGATCGTAGCTGGAAACGTTGCTACTGCAGAAGGTGCAAAGGCTCTTGCAGACGCAGGAGTAAGCGCTGTGAAGGTAGGTATCGGACCGGGATCGATCTGTACTACACGTGTCATCGCAGGTGTAGGTATGCCTCAGCTTTCAGCAGTCATGATGGCTTCTGAAGCATTGAAGGGTACAGGTGTTCCTGTGATTGCAGACGGCGGTATCCGTTATTCAGGAGACGTGGTAAAGGCTCTCGCTGCTGGTGCAAGCACAATCATGGCAGGATCGCTGTTCGCCGGAGTAGAGGAGTCTCCGGGAGAGACAATCATTCTTAACGGCCGTAAGTACAAGTCATACCGTGGCATGGGCTCTCTTGAGGCTATGCAGCAGGGATCTAAGGACCGTTACTTCCAGGATATGGAAGAGGACATCAAGAAGCTTGTTCCGGAAGGAATCGTAGCTCAGGTGCCTTATAAGGGTACTCTCAATGAGGTCGTTTACCAGCTCGTGGGTGGTCTCCGTGCAGGTATGGGATATGTCGGTGCTGCCAATATCGAGAAGCTCCGCGATGCCAAGTTCGTCCGCATCACCAATGCTGGATATCTCGAAGGTCATCCGCATGATGTGACAATCACACGCGAAGCTCCGAACTATTCAAGGTAATCTGCTCATGAGGCGGATTGTCCATATAATAGCAATCTTAGGGATCGTCTTGCCGGCTCTCATGTCGTGCAGGGCGATTTCATCCTTTTTGAGCGAGGAGGAGACCGTTGCTGAAGTCGGCACCGAAAGATTGTATCGCAGCGAGCTTAACAAGTTGATACCTAAGGGGATAGCGATAGAGGACAGCATCCGTCTTGCTAGGCAGTATATCAATACATGGGCATCTGATCTGGTCTTTCAGAAAATAGCTGAAGAGCAGCTGTCAAAGGCTGAGAAAGATGTCACGAAAGAGCTGGAAGATTACAGAAAGTCTCTTCTCAAGTACAGATATGAGCAGCTGTATGTCAATGAGAGACTGGATACGGCTGTGTCGGAAGATATGATAGAGGAATATTATGTGTCACATGAGGACCGTTTCATTCTTCAGAGACCAGTGGTCAGGGCACGCTTCCTGCTGATTTCTTCCGATTCTCCAAGCTTGGGCAAGATCAGGAAGAAGATGGCTTCGGACGAAGTGGCTGATCTGGTTGAAGCCGACAGTCTGGCATATTCTTCTGCTCTCAAGTTCATGACTTGGGACAACCGATGGATAGACATATCCGTGCTGGCGCGTGAGTTTGGAACGGATTATTCCAGCGTCGTAGGCGGTATGAACGGAAAGTGGGTGGAGAAGACTGATACGACCGGATTAGTCAGTCTTGCATATGTTGCGGAAATTGTCCGTTCAGGACAGATGGCTCCGGTAGAGTATTGCACGCCGATGATTAAGGATATGATAATAAGTGCGCGTAAGCAGTCTTTGATTACGACTTTGGAACAGGATTTGCTCAAAGACGCGCGCGAAAGTGGAAAATTAGTAATTTTTTAATGATATGAAGAATCTCCCTTTAATGAGATATGCTTTAGCTGCTTTGATGTTTCTGACTGTTTCGGTTATCGCCTCAGCTCAGAAATATCCGGAAGGAATAATTGACAAGACAATTGCTGTCATAGGAAATGAGGTCATCATGATTTCCGATCTTGAAGAGGAAATGCAGATGATGATGACTGGTTATATGTCAGACAAGACCGGAAGATGTGAGCTTCTTGAGCAGATAATGGCTGCAAAGCTGTTCCTTATGCAGGCAAGAGTGGACTCTCTTGAGGTAAATGCCGACATGGTCGAGACCAACCTCAGCGACCGGATGAACCGTCTTCTTACTTACTATGGCGGCGAGGAAGGCGTTGAGAAAGAGTTCGGTAAGCCTGTGTACAAGCTTCGTCAGGAGTGGCGCAAGACCCTTGAGGACCAGACCCTTACACAGCAGATGCAGCAGGAGATAGCCAAGAAGATTCCGGAACTTACTCCATACGACGTGCAGAAGTATATCAACGAGTCAGAGGAAGCGGATCTTCCGATGGTGCCGATCAGGTACCAGCTCAGCCAGATCTGTGTATATCCTGACCGTGAGGCAGCTAATATGGCTGTCAAGGAACGTCTTCTTGACATCCGTGAGCGTATTCTCAATGGAGAGAAATTCTCTACATTGGCCCGAATCTATTCGCAGGATCCTGGCAGTGCACGTAAAGGCGGCGAGCTGGGCATGGCTTCCAAGTCCATCTTCTGGCCAGCCTTTTCAGATGCAGCAATGGCTCTCAAGCCAGGAGTGGTTTCTCAGATTGTCGAGACTCCGGACGGATTCCATATCATAGAGGTTCTTGAGAAAAAGGGTGACATGTTCAATGCCCGTCATATCCTTCTTAAACCGGAATATACTTCTGATGACATGGAAAAAGGTTTCCATGTACTTGACAGCCTCAGGACCGAGCTTCAGAATGAAGCGGTTACATTCAGTCTGGCTGCAAGATTCTATTCTGAAGATCCGGCTACAAGGACAAACGGAGGACAGATGGCCGATCCATATACAGGTTCATCATATTTTGAAATCGATCAGCTGAAGCCACAGGATTATGCTGCTATCAAGGACCTTAAGGTAGGTGAGATTTCGGAGCCTTTCGTCTCGCTTGACAATGAAGGCCGTGACGGTAATCTTGTATATAAGATCATAAAGGTGGATAAGATCATTCCTGCCCATCCTGCATCATTTACAAATGATTATACCCTTCTTCTGAATCAGGCTACGCAGCAGAAGCAGAATGAGGCTATCGACGAATTCATAGAATCAAAGATCAAATCGACATATATCATAATCGACCCTCTCTTCAAGGATTGCGAATTTGAGCGTGAAGGTTGGGCAGAGAAGTTCCGTAAGTAATGCTTATGCACCTGTTGAAGAAACTTTCATTCCTTCTGATATCATTGGCTGTATGTCTTCCGTCTGTTGCCCAAAGCAGCAAGCAGGAGGATAAGGACAGCCTTGTAGTGCTGTTGAGTTCGAAGTCGGCTCAGATGGTTGATGTCGAGGGTGCGCGTTACAGAAAGGTTGTCGGACCGGCACGTTTCCTTCATAACAATACTTATCTCATTTGTGATACTGCATATTGGAATGTCGAGACCCAGATCATCGACGCATGGGGAAATGTAAGCATTCTTCAGGAGGAGACGGTTCTTTCCAGTGACAATCTGAAATATCTGATCGAGCAGGACCTGGCGCAATTCAGGGGATCTGTCGTACAGCTTACCGATAAGGATCATAATACTTTGAGAACCAGGTATCTGGATTATAATACAAAAGACTCAGTAGCTGTTTTCATGAATGGCGGATCCATGAGGGACAAGGATGGCCAGATCATAGAGAGCCGTACGGGTACATATGACTCGAAGATAAAGACATTTACATTCGAGAATAATGTAAACATGTTTACGGACTCTATATTCGTCAAGACAAAACAGCTTGTGTATGAGTCTGACCTTAATCTTGCTACCTTCGGTCATGCGACTGATGCATGGCAGGAGGAGAATATGCTTTCTTCCAACAGAGGCTGGTATGACAGAGGTACCGAGACATTCTTCTTCGCTGATCAGGTGCATGTGATGTCGGAAGATCAGGAGGGCTGGTGTGACAGTCTGTTCTTTTACAGGAATACGTCAGACGTTGAGATGCTGGGAAATGCTCAGGTAAGCGACACTACCAGAAACGTCTTCGCGCTGGCAGGACGTATCCATTATCTTGATACGATTTCGAAGGTTACATTGACACGCAAGCCGGCTGTCATTTCTCAGACGGAAGAGGAAGACGGCTCGATCGATACAGTATATCTTGGCGCGGATAAGCTGGTGTATTATACCTTGAAGATGTGCGATATCGCGCCATCGGTCATTCAGGATGCACAGAACCGATTGACCTCTCTTGATGTGGATCCGGTAGGAGAGTTCCGAAAAAAAGCAGCTGAAGCTGCTGCAAAAGCTGCGGAAGAGGAGGCCAAGAAGGATCCTAACTATAGGCCGGGAGGCGCACAGGGAGCTCCAGGAGGACCTGCCAGACAGGTCAGGACTTCAGCGGCGCCGCCAATGAATCGTGTTCCGGCTCGTGATACAACGGAAATCGTTGAGATTCCGGAGGTTGCAGATACCATGGCTGTTACTGATACATTCCTGCCGGCTTCAGACAGCCTGATGGTTTCAGACAGTCTTGCTGTTACCGACAGTCTCGCTGTTTCAGACAGCCTTGCTGTTACGGATTCGCTTTCGGCAGAGCCTCTGGATACTACGAAGATAGGCTTTCTGGAAGCTATAGGCAAGGTAAAGATATATAAGAAGAATATGCAGGTTGTCTGCGATTCTCTTCTTTATTGCGATCTTGATTCGCTCGGCCGTCTGTTCAAGGAGCCGATAATCTGGCAGGAAATCACACGTCAATATACGGCTGACAGTATCTCTGTTGTCGTAAGTGACGGAGCCATGGAAAAGGCCAGTCTCATGTCGAATGCCTTCATAACCATTCAGGAGGATACGACTTATTATGATCAGATCAAGGGCACGGAGATGCTTGCCTTCTTCGATGATAAAGGTGGATTGAAACGTTTTGATGTGCTGGGAGGTGCTTCTGCCTTGTTCTTCCTTGAGGAAAACGGAACATTGGCTACAGTCAACAAGACTGATTCCAAGATGTTGTCCGCTACGTTCAAGGATGGCAATATAGAAAGGATATATTATTATGAACAGCCTAAGAATGACGGATATCCAGTCGTGCAGCTGGCTGAAGAGGATAGAAAACTCAAAGGATTCAACTGGCAGCCGGACAAGCGTCCTGCGGACCGTAATGCTGTGACGCCGCTTTCTCTCCGTCCTAGCGAAAGACTGCGTTATGCCGCCCGTCCTAGAACTGAATTCAGACAGACAGATATATATTTCCCTGGATACATGGATGATGTGTATCGTCAGATGGAAGTACGTGATTCTCTGCGCAAAGTGCGCGAACATGAAAGAGCTCTTGCAGAACAACGTGCGCAGCAGGATTCTTTGAATATGGCTGACAGTCTTGCATTGTCTGATTCTCTTGCTGTATCTGACAGCCTAGCATTGTCGGATAGTCTTTCCGTATCGGATAGCCTGGCTGTCAAGGATTCACTCGCTGTGACTGATTCTCTTGCAGTATCAGATTCCCTTGCCGTTTCAGATAGTCTGGCTGTTGCTGCTCCTGAAGAAAAAGTCATTGATGCTAAGGAACTTGCTGCGTTGGCTAAGGCGGAAAAAGAGAAGTTGAGGGCAGAGAAGAAAGCTGCGCGAGAGGAAAAGAAGAAAAAGAAGCAGGAGGAAAGGGAAGCCAGATGGGCGGAGCTTGATAAACGTGATGCCGATAAGAAGGCGGCCAAGGAAGCCAAGCGGCTGGAAAAGGAGAGAAAACGTAAGCGCAAGGCTCTTGAAGATGCTGCGCGTCAGGCTGAGAAAGATGCCCGTACCCTCGAAAAGTACCGTCTAAAATATGAGAAGAAGAAGGCTAAGGAAGCTGCCAGAGCAGAGAAGTAACTGACCGGCAGAATAGATGAAACGCTCGAGATTTTCCTGATCGGAATGGAATCTCGAGCGTTTTTCTGTAGATATGTTTCCCTGAAACTTATTCCTCAGCGTAGAGCCTGATGATGTTCAGAATGACATTGCTGGCCTTTTCCATACTTTCGAGAGGGATATACTCCATCTTTCCGTGGAAATTGTGACCGCCTGCGAAAATGTTCGGACATGGGAGGCCCATGAATGAGAGGTTCGCTCCGTCAGTACCTCCGCGGATAGGCTGGATCTTAGGTGTGATTCCTTCCATCTCCATAGCCTTCATCGCTTTCTCGACGATATGATAATGAGGCTCGACCTCCTTGCGCATGTTGTAGTACTGGTGCTTCATATCGAGAAGTGCAGTGCCTTCGCCGTATTTTGCATTGATGAAGTCCACGCATCTCTGCATATAGGCCTTCTTCTGCTCGTAGAGGTCCATGTCGTGATCGCGGATAATGTATGAGAATGTAGCTGTCTCCACTTCTCCTTTGAAGCTGATAAGGTGGAAGAAGCCTTCGTAACCGCTGGTGTATTCAGGACGCTGCTCTGTTGGAAGAAGGGCGTTGAGCTCCATTCCGATAAGGATGGCGTTCTTCATCTTTCCTTTGGCTGTGCCTGGGTGTACGTTGCGTCCCTGGATACGGATGGTCGCTCCGGCTGCATTGAAATTCTCATATTCAAGCTCGCCGATCTGGCCGCCGTCCAGAGTATAGGCATATTTCGCTCCGAATTTCTTCACATCGAATTTCACGACTCCACGACCGATCTCTTCGTCCGGGGTAAATCCAATCTTTATGTCTCCATGCTTGAATTCAGGGTGCTCGACGATGTACTGGACAGCATTCATGATCTCTGCGATGCCGGCTTTGTCATCTGCTCCGAGGAGTGTGGTGCCATCGGTTGTTATGAGGGTCTGGCCTTTGTAAAGTTCCATTTCAGGGAATTCGCCAGGCTTCAGGCTGAGACCTGGGACGCCTTTGAGAGGGATTTCCCCTCCGTCGTAGTTCTCGATTATCTGAGGCTTGATGTCTGCTCCGGAAGCGTCGGGAGCTGTGTCTGCATGAGCGATGAAGCCCACTGCGGGTACATCTTTTCCGCAGTTTGAAGGTATGCTGGCCATTACATAGCCGTATTCGTCAAGGGTAGCTTCTACTCCCATTGCCGTGAGCTCGTCACGAAGCATCTTGAGGAGGTTGAGCTCCTTTGCTGCACTTGGCTGTGAGTCTGATTCAGGGTCTGACTGAGTGTCAACAGCCACGTATCTGAGAAATCTGTCTAAAATCTTTTCCATATTACATTATTAATAAACTTATACCCATTATGGCCATGCCGCCGATGACACCGGCGATGGCAATATGGTGTTTGCCGTATTTTTCCGCAGTAGGGAGCAGTTCGTCAAGAGATATGTATATCATGATGCCGGCAACGGCTGCCAATACAAGAGGGAAAGCCGGCCCGCCTCCGGTAAGCTCCACTCCGAAGATTGCTGCGACACCCCAGCAAAGAAGTGCTCCTACAGGTTCGCTTAGTCCTGAAAGTGTCGCATATAAAAGAGCCTTGCCCTTACTCCTGGTCGCATAGAATATTGGAATTGCTACCGCTATTCCTTCCGGAATGTTGTGGATAGCTATGGCGAATGTGATGCCTGCTCCCATTTCCGGGTCATTGAGTGCGCCTATGAAGGTCGCGATCCCTTCCGGAAAATTGTGTACGGCAATTGCAAGGGCGGACATGATCCCGAGGCGGTGCAATGCCTTCTCGCTGCCTGTCTGCTCCAGCATGCCGACCGCAGCGGATCTGGAGTCAAGGGACAGACCTGAGGCTTCGTGCGGATTCTCATATTCCGGAATCGTGAAGTCTATAAGGGTGATGACTCCCATTCCGACGAAGAATGCCAGAAGTGCGAAAGCCTTTCCATTCGGCATCTGTGTCTGGGCTATCATCGTCTGTGCTTCCGGAAAGAGCTCTGCTAAGGATATGAATATCATTACGCCCGCACTCAGTCCGAGGGCTCCAGCCAGGAAGTTGCTGCTGACCTTCTTCTTGAAGAGTACAAGCGCACCGCCGATGCCGGTTGCGGAACCGGCAATCAACGTAAGGATTAATGCGCTGAATACTCCGTTCATGTTATGCCTCCTTCTTAGCCTTCAAAGCGGCGTAGATCATGTAAATGATGATGGCAGTATAAGGAATGATGGCTACAGGCTCTGTCCATGGAGATGGCTTCATGTACATATCGACCTCTGCAAATCTGAGGATAGCGCTGACCACTCCCATGAGTGCTCCTCCGGCAATGAATCCGGAAGCAATGAGCGTGCCTTTTTCTGTGCGTGCTGCATTAAGTTCCTTGTCCTTGCTGCGGCTTCCTACGAACCATGATACAGCTCCACCGATGAGCATAGGCATGTTGAGGTCGATAGGAATGAACATACCGAGTGCGAAAGGAAGTGCAGGGACCTTGAAGAATGTCAGTACGAGGGCGATGACGGCTCCGATTCCATAGAGAAGCCATGGCGCGCTTCCTCCGTTCATCATAGGCTCGATCACGGCTGCCATCGCATTGGCCTGAGGTGCTACGAGCGCACCTTCTCCTGTAAATCCATATGTCTTGTTGAGTACGAGCATGACTCCTCCTACTGTAGCTGCAGCTACCAATGTGCCGAGGAATTTCCATGTCTCCTGCTTCTTAGGAGTCGAACCGATCCAATAGCCTATCTTGAGGTCGGTGATGAATGCTCCTGCGACAGAGAGTGCCGTACATACTACGCCACCGATGATCAGGGCCGCTGTCATGCCTGCTGTGCCGTTGAGTCCTACTGCAACCATGATGAGCGATGCGAGGATAAGGGTCATGAGGGTCATTCCGCTGACAGGGTTCGAGCCTACGATCGCAATGGCATTGGCAGCTACGGTGGTGAAGAGGAATGCTATGATGCCTACGATGAGAAGGCCTACTACTGCATGCCATATGTTGTCCACGACACCGAGCATGAAGAATGCGAATACCGCGACGAGAGTGACTGCTATGCCGATGACGATGATCTTCATCGAGATGTCCCTCTGGGTCCTGATCACTTCAGCTTCAGCTCCGGTCTTCTTTCTCTTGAATTCATTCGCTGCAAGACCTACGGCAGACTTGATCACACCGAAGGATTTCACGATACCGACGATTCCCGCCGTAGCGATACCTCCGATACCGATATGTCTTGCATAATCCTTGAAAATCATATCCGGCGACATCTCTCCGATTGTCATTGTTACGCCAGTATTCATAAGGTCGATCACCTGGCCGCCCCAGATCAGGTTCATCAGAGGTATGATGACAAGCCATACGAGAAAGCTTCCGCAGCAGATTATGAATGCGTACTTCAGACCGACTATGTATCCGAGTCCGAGTACCGCCGCTCCTGTGTTGACCTTAAGCAGAATCTTTGCTTTGTCAGCTATAGCCGCTCCCCATGGGAGGATCTTCGTTGTAAGGGTCTCTCCCCAAAGGCCGAATGTCGAGACTATGAAATCATAAAGACCGCCGATGACTCCGCTGACGAGGAGGGTCTTAGCTCCCTTTCCTCCGCTTTCGCCGCTTACAAGGACCTGAGTCGTGGCTGTGGCTTCAGGGAACGGATATTTGCCATGCTGTTCCTTGACGAAGTATTTTCTGAACGGGATCAGGAAAAGTATGCCCAGGATTCCTCCAAGAAGTGACGAGAAGAATACTTTTGTGAAATTTACAGTCAGTTCGGGATATTTGTCCTGAAGGATAAACAGGGCCGGAAGAGTGAAAATGGCTCCTGCAACGATGGCTCCTGAACAAGAACCGATAGACTGTACCATCACATTCTCACCGAGTGAGTTCTTGCGTCCGAGGGCACTTGACAGTCCTACGGCGATTATGGCGATCGGAATGGCTGCTTCGAATACCTGTCCTACCTTGAGTCCGAGATATGCAGCAGCTGCTGAGAATATGACCGTCATGATGAGGCCAAGGATGACGGACCATGGGGTCACTTCCGGGTAGTTCTTCTGAGGAGATAACAACGGCTGATACTCCTCGCCCGGTTTCAGCTCCCTGTGGGCGTTTTCCGGTAATTGTGTCTTTTTGTTTTCCATATGCTATAATTATTGTTTTTACAATCTGGATAAATGCAAATGTAAGAAAAAAAAGCATAACTTTGCGTTTCCCGCCTGATGCGGTATATATTGTTTTAGGTATGAAAAGATTATTTATTTGTATAATGCTGTCGGTGTTCTTTATTGCGGGTCCGCTGTCAGCTCAGAATATATCCAATTCCGTCAAACGGGAGATGAATATGGCCTTGCTCGATATGATCGAGAAGTATGAAAGGCTATCGGTGATGTCGGATGCTTTCATGGCTACTGAATATATCTCCTTATTCAGAGACCCTCATCAGATGGTTTACAATGATCTGGTCGGATATTCAGTTGAAGAAATGCTGCCGCTCAATAAATATGTGGATGCATTGAGAAAAATGTCGGATGTTAAAGTCGTGTTCTCGGATATCGTTAAGTCCCAGCCTTATATTGCTGCCGGCTGCATATGTGTCGATGTGACTTTCGACAAACATATAAGCTTTCGCGACCAGAGGTCTGTCACATATTCGTCTGATGAATTCTTTGGCGGTCCGCATAAGGTGACTGTCGTGTTTGCTTATGATGATTTTGATGGGACCTGTCATATAGAATCAGTCACAGGCTGCGTGGAACCGCCTTTGACCGGCAAGGATCATCTTGTGTATCGCAACGACAAAAGAATGGAAAAGCTCATGTTCCGCGATCTTAATGTGCCTGCCAGAGAGGGGTATTATGATGTTTCGGAATGTTCTTCCGTTGAATTTGATGATAATGGACAGGCTTTTCTGCCTAAGTCTGCTGTGGAGGAGGACTGGTATTATATGCAGCATCTTTCTGAAGGCTGGGATCCGGATGTGTCCGTTAACGTCAATGCTTCTCCTGACGGATTTGTCAGAATGAGCAGAGAGAAGAATCCTTTCAGAATCAAGGCTTACAATTCTGCGGCAGTTGCCGGAGCCTTTGTCATTGATGGCAATTCAGATAAAAAGACTTCGTTCTCTGACGAGATCGGAGTGGAGTTCAGATATATGTTCGATCTTGGAAATAGATTCAATCTCGGTGCATATGGGGCCCTGGGCCTGGCATACAACTATGTCGGAGTGGAGGTCAAGGATATCGCATATCAGTATTGGGGTACAAGCAAGGCGAAATATTCATATGATATCGATCACATCGGACAGCGCTTTCATATGGCAGACGGAGTCCTTTCGGCGGGTCTCGCTTTTGAATATGCTTTGACGAACAGATGGGCTTTTGATATCAAGGCCGGATTGAAGGCCTATTATAATCTATGGACAAAGAAAGGGGACGCTTATTGTGAGTATGATGTAAGATATGATGAAAACGAGGAATATACTCATGTGAAAGGTTTCATAAGGGAGAATACTATCCTGAATCCATCGGAATTCAAGCCTGATGTGTGGCCATGTCCGCTGAGTGTCGAGGCTGGAGTCGGTTTCAGTTATAATCTTGACAAATCGACATCTTTGTTCTTTGGACTTGAATATGAACATGGGCTGAATTATTATTATCAGGCTGCGCTTACGGAAGATATGAAGCTTGCCGATTACAAGGATTATTCAAGACCATTGACATATTCGGCCAAGGAAGGATACGATGAGCTGCAGTGGTCATTGACGGATACATTCCATCTTAAGCGCAGAGCGGTCTGGGTTGATTTCGGCGTAGTATTCAAATTTTAATGTCACGGGATATGAGAAAGTATATATATATAATAGTGTCATTGCTTCTGTTGACGGTTGCGGCTTCTGTTGAAGCGCATGCAGGGAATGATGTGTCTGGCAAGAATCTGTGCTTTGTATATATCGCGCATTCGGAGAATACTTCCGTCAATGCGTTGTCCAAGTATATAGATGCAAGATATCAGAGGGCTTTGGATACAGATGATTTTGTCCTTGTCCTTTATCTGGCCAATGGAACGGATCCGTTGATCGTCAAGGTAAATACTGAAGATGACAACCGTAACGATATAAAGGAGCTTGAGAGGGAACTGAAAGAAAAGTATTCTCATAAGGTAGATGCCGGATACGATCTCAAACGTATCGTAGGATTGTTTGAGGAACTTGATTTCATGGTTCCATATTCAAGCAAGCTGAAGTATGAAGCTGTTGACTGGCATTTCCATGTTACATCAGATTTCTGGGCTTATGGATATAATGAGTCGCTTATTTCATCATTGTGCTTTGTCATGGGAACGGAGAATCTTAAAGAGGAGAATTTCAGATTCCGATGCTATTTCAGCCAATATGACGAGCTCGTATATGACAAGGAAAAACCGTTTGGCGCAAAAAATTACAGCAATATAGATTTCAGACCGTATTTTTATTAAAAAATCGTGTTTTTTGTAAGTGCGTGAGAATTAGCGTATTGTAAAATACGGGTGAAAAAAGTTTAAAATTTTTTGCAAAAATATTGCAGAAAAATTTGGAGGATAAAAAAAAGTCCGTATCTTTGCAGCCCGTTTGAGAGAAAACGGAAGTTCATTGACAAGTTTGAGAAAAGATAACGAGGTAAAAAAGAAGAAGAAATTAATTAGTCTGTAACAAGAGAGATAGAGAGTCTATTAGAAATGTTGTGGACTGCAATTTCAAGGCAACGAGTGAGAAATGAGATCAAGTGT
>RHMF01000936.1_pt1 | contig 13126 bp, 14 predicted proteins | sample 5365151 | NCBI WGS metagenome assembly RHMF01 (sample SAMN10266501, study PRJNA497801) | feces metagenome | isolation source: feces | host: Bos taurus | place: China: Prairie of Fairy Mountain | collected 2017-08-14 | reverse complement strand
ATTAGCACCTGCAGCAAGTGATTTCAGAATTATCTGGGATAATGCTTACATTGTTCACGATTTAACTGAAAAAAGTGATGATTTACTCAATATTTTCACTGTTCTTCCAGAAAGAAATAAAAATATGGTAGTTGAAGTTACTTCAACATCAAAAATTTCTTTCCCAGGTGCTGGCGTTTCTTGTCTTGCTTCATCTGAAGAAAATATAAAAGAAATTTTAAAGCGTCTTACAGTTCAGTCTATCAGCTACGATAAACTCAATATGTTAAGACATGTTAAATACTTTAAAAATCTTGATGGCATTAAAGCACATATGCAAAAGCACGCAAAGATTTTAAAACCTAAGTTTGATGCAGTTGTTGATACTTTAAATGCAGATTTAAGTGGTCTCGAAATCGCAGAATGGAATGAACCCAATGGTGGTTATTTCATTAGTCTTGATGTAACAGGTGGCAGTGCTTCAAGAGTTGGCGTTTTATGCAAAGAAGCAGGTGTGACACTTACAAATGTTGGTGCTACCTATCCGTATGGTAAAGATCCAAGCGATAGTAACATAAGAATTGCTCCGACTTTCCCTGATGCTGATACTTTAAAGCAAGCAGTAAAGGTTCTTACAGTTTCTGTTAAACTTGCTTGTCTTGAAAATCTTATTAAATAAGAGGTAATAACTATGATTCGAATTGGTCACGGTTATGATGTTCACGCTTTTTCAGATAACAGAAAATGCATTATCGGTGGTGTAGAAATACCTTACGAAAAAGGTCTTTTAGGTCATTCAGATGCCGATGTTCTTCTACACGCAATTTCTGATTCGTTACTTGGTGCAGCAGCACTCGGTGATATTGGTAAGCATTTTCCAGATACTGACCCTGAATTCAAGGGTGCAGATAGTTTGGTTTTACTCACTAAAGTAAACGAGTTATTAGAGAGTAAAGGTTACAGGGTGGTTAATGTAGATGCAACTGTTATTGCTCAGGCACCAAAGCTTGCACCATATATCTTTGAAATGCGTGGAAATATTGCAAAAGCCTTAAAAACAGATGTTGATTTTATAAGTGTAAAGGCAACAACTGAAGAAAAATTAGGCTTTACAGGCAGAAAAGAAGGTATTTCAGCACATTCAGTGTGCTTAATTGAAAAGTAAATATGAGTGTGAGTGTATGTGAACGGATAAAGTTCAGTGCACTCACTTTTTAATAAACTCTTGCATATTATATATTGATTTAACAATATAATATGGAAGGGTTTTTTATGAGCAAAAAAGGTATAAAGGTGGGCTCCGTTACCCTTGCAATGAAAGGGAGAGATTTGTTGCAAAAAAACGGTTATAAAGCATATTTAACCCGCAATCCAAAGCCAGAGAGTGCTGAGGGATGCGGGTATGTTATATATGTAAATAATCTTGATAAACGATGTTTTCAGATTTTACAGGGCAATGGTATAAAGGTTTTAGGTACAATGGATATGGGGGATGCTTTATGATATATCTTGATAACGCGGCAACATCTTTTCCAAAGCCAACAGAGGTTATAAATGCTGTTAACAAGTCATTTTCGCTCTATGGTGCGAACCCAGGCAGAAGTGGTCACGATATGTCAATAAATAGTGCTTTAGCAGTTTACTCAGCGAGAGAAAAACTCAATGATTTTTTTGAGGGATTCGGTAGTGAGTTTGTGAGCTTTACCGAGAACTGTACTCAAAGCTTAAATATGGCTATAAAAGGTGCAGTAAAAAAAGGTGACCATATTATAATTTCTTCGCTTGAACACAATTCTGTTTTAAGACCTGTTCATAAATTGGCTGAAATGGGTGTTGTAACCTATTCAATATTTGTTGTTTCTCATTCAACTGAAGAAACGCTTTATAATTTAAGAAAAGAAATCAGAGCTAATACTAAAATGATAATAGCTACAGCGGTTTCAAATGTTTTTGGTGATATTTTACCGCTAACAGATATCGGGAAAATAGCAAAGGAATATAACATCAAATTCTTTGTTGACGGAGCCCAAGGGGCGGGGATACTCCCAATTAAAATGAAAACAATGGGTATAAATTGTCTTTGTATACCTGGTCATAAGGGTCTTTTGGGTCCTATGGGTGTTGGGGCTATTCTTCACGATGGTTCAATAAGTGGAACTATAATTGAGGGTGGTACAGGTAGTGAAAGTATGAATTTTAATCAACCTTCTGGATATCCCGAAAGACTGGAAAGCGGAACGCTTAATGTACCTGCAATTTGCGGGCTTAAAAAGGGTGTTGAAATAATATCGTCCTACGGGGTGAAAAATGTCTTTCTTGAGGAAACTGCCCTTATGAAAAATATGTTTTATGAGCTCGCTTCAATGAGAAATATTATTCTTTACCGAAATGAATATGAGGAAAGTAAAAAAGCCCCACTGATTGCATTTAATATAAAAAATATGCACAGTGAAGAAGTTTCGTCGCTTTTGAATAACAACGGTGTTGCTGTTCGTGGAGGTTTCCATTGTGCACCATTGGCACATAAAACTTATGGTACTGAGGATGTGGGAGCAGTTAGAATAAGTCCGTCGCGTTTTACAACAAAAAAAGATGTAAATTATGTATTAAATTTGCTCCAAAAAATTGCAAAAAATAAAAAGATGTGATATAATGAATTAGTATATGTGGTAGTATGTTTATTTGAGGATAATGTTTATTGAAAGTGGTGTAAAAATGGCGGAATTTATTGAGTTTTTTAAGAAAATAGGTGAAGCGTTATTAAGCTTTAATTTTACATCAGATTTGTTAGATGTGATTTTTGTTACCTTTGTTATTTATGAAGCAATCAAATTCATAAGAGGTTCCCGTTCAGTTCATCTTGTTAAGGGCTTGTTGTTCTTAGGCGTTCTTTATGCTTTGGTTAAGCTGATTGATATGGAGGCGAGTGAATATCTCTTATCCTCACTCTTCCAGAATGCACTTATAATTCTTGTAGTGTTATTTTCACCAGAAATCCGTAATATTCTCGAACGCTTTGGTAGAAGGTCAATTACAGATTTTTCATTTTTTAATTTCAGGAATGCAGGAGCTTATCAAGAAGCGGTTACGGGCTTGGTTAACGATTTTTGTAAAGCAGCTGGCGAAATGAGCGAGACCAAAACAGGTGCATTAGTTGTTTTTGAAAGAGAAGCGCCACTTAATGATGTTATAAAGTCAGGTACAATTCTTGATGCTCGCTCTTCGGTTGAACTTTTTAATGGTTTATTCTTTAAAAACTCTGCACTTCACGATGGTGCGGTTGTTGTAAAGGATGCTAAAATTTATTCTGCTGGTTGTATTTTACCACTTACACAAAACAATGCTATCAGTAGTGATTTAGGTACACGCCACAGAGCTGCTATTGGTATGAGTGAGCATAGTGATGCTGTAGTAGTTGTAGTTTCAGAAGAAACAGGTAATATATCAGTAGCCATAAATGGCAAGCTTCAAAGAGATATTCAGACAGGTAAGCTTCGCGAAATATTATTAAGCAATCTTATACCTGAAGAAAAAAAGAAAGAAAAGAAGAATAAGAAAGAAAAAGGTGATAGTAGTGATAAAGAGTAAGAAAAAGCTCGCAGATTTGCTTCAAAACGACAAGTTGATGCTTGTAGTTTCATTCCTTTTTGCTATTATCATCTGGGTTGCAGTTGTTATAAATGTCAGCCCTGAAACAACAAGGACTATTTCAAATGTTAAGGTGAATATCGACAATACGGTTCCTGCTCAATTTGACCTTGAGGTTTTTGGGGATGCAGAATTTTATGTTGATGTTACTGTAAAAGGTAAAAAATACCAGATTTCAACAACCGCTCTTTCGGCAGATGATATTGTAGTTACAGCACAGACAAACAATGTTGATTCAGCGGGTACAAGAACACTTATTTTAAAAGCAGAGTCAGCTTCTGGTTCTACTGATTACACAATTTCAGCAATTTCACAAAAAAGTATTGATGTTTATTTTGATGTTCCTAAAACAATTCAAATGGTAATTGAGCCCGAGGTTATTACTGGTGACCTTCCGGTTGTGGCAGAGGGCTTTAACACTGGAGATGTAAATCTTTCCGAAACATCTGTTGAAATATCTGGTCCGTCAACTGAGATTAACAGAATTGCAAAAACTGTTGCGAGAGTTAAACTCGAGAAATCACTTTCCTCAAATAAATCGGTTGATGCAGAAGTAATTCTTCTTGATGAGAACGAAAAATCAAATTTTAAATATGTCACCAAAAATATTGACAGTGTTGTTCTTACAATTCCTGTTTTAAGAGTTAAAGAGGTTGATACGACGGTATTATTTAAAAATGCTCCAGATGAATATGTGTTGAACCCATTAAGCTATTCAATATCACCAAAGCGTGATTATTTCAATGTTTCAGTTGATGAATACGATAAAACAACAGAATATTCAGTTGGAACAATTGATTTTAAATCTGTTTCTCCTACAAATTATGTGTTTGAATTCTTAAGGGAGGATTTATCGGTTGCAAACGAAAGTAAAACAGATAAATTTATTGTAAAACTTGATGTTTCAAATCTTTCTCAGGATTATTTTGTCGTTTCAAGTGACAAAGTTAAAGTTAACAATCCTGACAAATTAAAATATAAAGTGTCAGGTCTTAATAAGTCAGTAGTAGTTGTGGGCTCTGAAAAGGCTTTAGAAAGTATTACTGAGGATGATATTACAGTTGAAATTGATATTTCAGATACTAATATCACAACAGGTCAGACTACCTCTGTCCCTGCAAATGTTACAGTCAAAAGCACTAATTGCTGGGTTTATGGTACTTATACTGTTGAGGTTTCATTATAGGAGTAAAAAATGAAGTTTAAAAGACTTTTATCAATACTGCTTATTATTACAATGCTTTTTACGACTTCGGGGTGTTCGCTTAATTTCTTTTCAACGGAATCACTTTTAAAGCCACCGGCATTGTCGGGTAAAAGTGGTGAGGTTCAGGAAGCATTTAATAAGCTTATGAGTGGTAAAACCTTTCAGTTGAAAACGCCATCAAAAGGTGATTATAAATCATCTTTTATTCTCTATGATATTGATGGCGATAAAGAAGAAGAAGCACTTGTATTTTATACAGATTCTTCAACAGATACATCTGTAAGAATTTCAGTTCTTGATTATGTAAAGAACACATGGGTGTTAGTAACTGATATAAAAGGTTCGGGCAGCGGTGTTTATGATGTTGCTTTTCCTGACCTGAATGGCGATAATCAAGCGGAAATTGTTGTAGGTTGGTCACTTTTCGATAATAAACTTACAAAAATGCTTACTGTTTATTCAATAGAAAAAAATTCAGACAAAAATATTCAGGTTGAAGTACTCGCAAATGAATATTTCAACTCTAAAGCATTTGTTGATTTGAATTCAAATGGCGTTGACGATTTAATTCTTGTTTATCTCGATGATGCAGGCGAGGTTCAAAATTCTTATTTCAGAGCGTTTTCGCTTAATAATAATGGTGTAATTGTTAAATTTAGCGAAATTTTGCTTGATTCAGCAATAACCTCTGTGTCGGCTATTGTATCTGATTCAATAGTTTTTGAAGATAAAGACTATGCAAGAGTTTTTATTGACTGTCTTAAAAGTGATACTTCAATTTTTACAGAAGTAATATCATGGGATGTCGCTTCACTTAAAGCTTCGCGTGTAGTAAAGGACCCCGCAAAAAGTACTCTGAGAAGCTCGAAGCTTCTTTCTAAGGATATTGATAACGATGGGAAAATTGAGGTTCCTGTGACGACTAAATTCTTTTCTGGTGAGAAAGCTTCGTCTGTTGTGCTTTCTGGCGTTGTTTATAATTTTACTATGGTTGAATGGCTCAATATGTCAGGTGACCGAAGTCACGAAAAAGTGAAAACCGTTTATAATCCTATCCATTCATATTTATTTATGTTCCCTTGGGGGAATGATTTGACTGTTAATTTTGATAAAATAGAAAACCAGACTAACTTCTGTATCTGGAATACGGAAACGAATGAAATTGAAGATATTTTATTTTCAATTTTGTTTGTTGAAGAAAAAGATATTGAAAATTATCAAGATGTATTAGAGGAGTCTGTTGTTTTATATGAAACAGGAAGCGGGTCTTTTTATTATCATATAACTTCTTACGGTGAAGATTTTGGAATTACCGATGAAATTATAATATCATCATTTGTAAAAATATAAGTAGGTGGAATAAATGAAAAAGGTATTAATAGCAGAAGATGAAGCTGCAATCAGGGAAATAATTGCTATAACTCTTAAAAGAGCGGGGTATGAGGTAACCGAAGCGTGTGATGGTGAACAAGCTTTAATTACATACACAGAGCGTGAGAATGATTTTGATGTAGTGCTTCTTGATATTATGATGCCCAATATGGATGGTCTTGAGGTTTGTAAGAGACTCAGAAAAATCAGTAGTACAGTTGGTATTATTATGCTTACTGCAAAAACTCAGGAAATGGACAAGGTTTCAGGTCTTTTGATGGGTGCAGACGATTACATAACAAAACCATTTTCACCATCTGAATTAATGGCTCGTGTTGATAGTGTCTATAGAAGAGTTGCTATGAATTCCAGCCAGAATGCTCAAACTGTACCTACAGATAAAATTGTTTCAGGACCTTTTGAGCTTAATTTGAGAAATAGAACACTTTATAAAAATTCGCAACAGATAGAATTAACTCAGGTTGAGTTTCAGATTATGGAATTTTTCTTCTCAAATCCAGGAAAAGCTTTAAGCAGAACAGATATTTTAAAGCATGTATGGGGCGAGTCATATTATGGTGACGAAAAGGTTGTTGATGTTAATATGCGTCGTTTGAGAATGAAAATAGAAGATGAACCTTCTATTCCAAAACATCTTGTTACAGTATGGGGAATGGGATATAAGTGGAATTAATTCGTAAAAAATTTGAAGAAATCAAGAATTTCGCTCAGCCACAGGGTATTACAAAGCGTTGGGTAACAAGTACTCTCTTAGTTACAGCAATAGTTCTTCTTATAATTCTTGCAGTTTGTGTGTTTGCAGTTGCAAGCTATTACAGAAGTTATGCTTCAAATACCTTATTCAGTTATGCTAATGATAGCGTTATAACATTTTTCTCACCATATTTAGATGGTACTGATGAAGCATTTCAGGAGAAATCAATGGAATTTGTCAGCAATTTTACTGATAAATCCAAGGTTGAGGTAATGGTTGTTGATAAGCACGGCTCAGTATGCGTTTCATCCTCAGGCTTTGAAGTAGAAGAAACAATGGAAAATATGGATGATGTAACTGATGCTATGAAATCGAAAACTGGCATAAGCAGTTGGACAGGCTTTAACTCTAATGGTGAGCATGTAATGAGTGTTGCTATGGTTTTTCCTACTTCTGACGGCAATTTTAAAGGTGCAGTAAGATTTGTTACGTCATTAAAGGCGATTGATAATCAGATTTACGCTTTTGTAGCAATAGTAATTCTTATATATATTATAGCGTTGAGCTTCGTTACATTTTCTGGTTCATTCTTTGTAAGGACAATTGTTGTTCCTGTAAGAAAAATAAATGATGTTACAAAAGAATTTACACAGGGGAACTTTGATGCTAGAATTGAGCTTCAGGGCGATGAAAAGGACGAAATAAACGAATTGGCTGATTCCGTTAACAATATGCTTAACGAGGTTTCTGCTACCGATAAAATAAAGAATGACTTTATTTCAACAGTGTCACATGAGTTGAGAACACCTCTTACTGCAATAAAAGGCTGGGGTGAGATGCTCCGTGAATTAGGACCGGATGATATTGAGTTAACTAAACGTGGTACAGATATAATTATCAGCGAGTCAGAACGCTTGTCACAGTTGGTTGAAGAGCTTTTGAATTTCTCAAGATTACAGAATGGAACACTTTCTTTAAGACTTGAAAAAATTGATGTTTTAGCAGAGCTTGATGAAACTATTTTTGTATTTAAAGAGCGTTCAAAGCGTGATGGAATTGAACTTACTTATTCTGCCCCGGAGCTTCCGGCACCTATGATGGCAGATCCTAACAGAATAAAACAAGTATTTGTTAATGTTCTTGATAACGCTTTTAAATATACAGAACGTGGTGGTATGGTAAGCGTTGAAGCACTTATTGACGGCAGTAACTTGATTATTCAGGTTTTAGATACTGGTTGCGGTATCGCACAAGAGGATTTACCTAATGTAAAGATGAAGTTTTACAAAGCCAATATTCAGGTTCGAGGTTCTGGCATAGGTCTTGCAGTTGTTGATGAGCTTATTAAAATGCACAACGGTATTCTTGATATTCAGAGTAAGCTTGGTATTGGTACAACTGTTACAATAGTTTTACCGATTGAAGAGGTAGTAATTGACGAGAATATCGGATTAATAAATGATTCTATAGGAGAAGATTTATCAGATGTCTAAGGATACTAAAAGTAAGATTTCAATAGGCGGACAGGCTTTAATTGAGGGAATTATGATGCAGGGGCCTAAAGGGGCTGCTATGTCTGTTCGTTTGCCAAGTGGCGAAATTGAAACAGAAATGCTTGAATTCAAAAAATTAAAAGATAAATTTAAACCAGCGGGCTGGCCGCTTATACGCGGTATTGTAAATATGGTTGAATCATTGCTTTTTGGCTTTAAATGTATTGAAAAATCTGCCGAAAAAGCTGGCTTGGATGACGAAAATATACCACCTGAAGAAATGTCTAAGCTAGACAAGTGGCTTTCTGACCATTTCGGACCTAAAATGATTGCTGTTATTTCCGGCATCGCTATGGTTTTAGGTTTAGGTCTTTCATTTGGTTTATTTGTATATTTACCTACATTCTTAGTTGATGTGGCAGATAAATATTTGTTTCATGATGCACTTATGAATTTACATCCTCTTTTTGAGGGAATTATGAGAATGTTCATTTTTGTTTTATATTTCTACATCGTTTCTTTAACGCCTGATATTAAACGTGTTTTTATGTATCACGGCGCAGAGCATAAGAGTATTTTCTGTTATGAAGCTGGTTTAGAATTAACAGTTGAAAATGTAAAAAAACAATCACGCTTTCATCCAAGATGTGGTACAAGCTTTATCTTTGTTATTCTGATTGTAAGTATTCTTATTTCATCTGTACTTGTTGTCGCTTTTCCGACTATTGATGATATAAGACCTGTATGGATTGCGATTAAATTACTTATAGTACCAGTTACAGTAGCATTGAGTTATGAGTTTATAAAATATGCTGGTACTCACGACAATGTTTTTGTAAAAATTCTTTCATTTCCAGGACTTATGATGCAAAGAATTTCAACAAAAGAACCTACAGATGATATTATTGAAGTTGGTATTGCTTCATTAAAAGCAGTTTTACCTGATAATTCGGAGGAAAATTCTTGAATTTATATACCTATTACAGAAATGCGGTAAGGACTCTATCACTTGCTGGATGTGATAGTCCTGAATTTGATGTTCAGCAATTATTTGATTTTTGCTTGAATATAAATAAAACTCAATTGCTTTTAAGGGCAAATGAAAATCATGAAAGCTTTGATGTAAGTTTTTTTGAAGAATGCTTAGAGAAAAGAAAATCAAGAATTCCGCTTCAATATATTATAGGTGAGTGGGGATTTTATAAGTATAATTTCAAGGTTGGAGAGGGTGTTTTAATCCCGCGACCTGAAACAGAGCTTATTCCTGAATATATCTACAATAAACTACAAAAAAATCCACCTGAGGTAGTTTATGATATTTGTACAGGTAGTGGTTGCTTAGGTATTACAGTTGCAAAGCTTTTCCCTATGTGTAAGGTTTATTGTATTGATATTTCTGACGATGCAATCAAATACACAAATATAAATCGTGAAATTCTACAAGCTGATAATGTGACAGTTATAAAAGCGGATATGCTTGATGGAACATCTCCGATTGGCTTACCTTTTGCAGATGTTATAATTTCTAATCCGCCTTATATTAAAAGCGATGAGCTTTCTTCTTTACAGGATGAGGTGCAGTTTGAGCCTCAACTGGCACTTGATGGCGGAGCAGATGGGCTGAAGTTTTACAGAGCTTTAAAGGAACACTGGTTTCCGTTTTTAAATTCGGACGGATTTATGATATTAGAGTGTGGGGAAAATCAGGCAACAGATATTTTGCAGATTTTCCTGACCACAGCGAAAGGTGCTAAAATCATAAAAGACGGGCAAGATATTGAAAGAATAGTTGTTTTGAAAAAATAATTTTTATTGGAGAAACGAAATGATAAGTATTATAAGAGATGTTATTTCAGGTGAAGCTGATTTTATTTATTTAATAGTTTATTTAGGTGCAACAGCTTTTGTTGTGTTCTGTACTTTGCCATTGCACGAGTACGCTCACGCTTTTGCAGCCGATAAATTAGGTGATGACACCCCAAGAAGAATGGGGAGGCTTACTATAAGTCCGATGGCACATATAAGTCCTTTAGGTGCGTTAATGATTTTCCTGTGTGGCTTTGGTTATGCAAAACCTGTGCCTGTAAGAATGAGAAATTTCAAAAATCCCAAAAGAGATATGGCACTTGTTGCTTTAGCTGGTCCCTTATGTAACTTGCTTCAAGCAGTAGTTTATATGTTTTTCTATTCTCTTATCACTTCAAAACCTTGGGATAATCAAGCAATTATTTATATTGCACTTTTCTTCTCTTATGCTGCAAATGTTAACATAAGTCTTGCAGTATTCAATCTTCTTCCTATTCCGCCACTTGACGGCTCAAGACTTGCTACTGCACTTCTTCCATCAAAGTATTATTACAAGATAATGCAATATGAAAGACAAATTACCTTAGTGCTTTTTGTTTTGATTATAACAGGTGTTTTATCAACACCACTCAGTATTCTTTCAGGTATAATTTCAAATCTTATTTACTCGTTAACTCAACTCCCGTTTTAATAGAAAAGGTGAATTATGGAGAAAATATCCTATAAATTAGAAGTGTTTGAGGGTCCTATGGACTTGCTATTACACTTGATTACAAAGCATAAATTAGATATTTATGACATCCCGATTGTTGAGCTGGTTGACCAATATACAGCCTATGTCCGTGCTATGCAGGATGAAGATATGGATGTTGCAAGCGAATTTTTAGAAATGGCTGCAAGACTCGTTTACATTAAAACAGTTTCGTTGTTACCAGTTTATGATGATGCAGAGGAACAGAAAAATTTACTTACACAAGAGCTTATTGAGTATCAAGAATGTAAATTGTTAGCACAAAAGCTTTCATGTATGACAACAGGCTTTGATTATGTTGTAAGACCATTACCAGAGGATGTTGAGCCTGATTTGACATATAAACGCTTACACGAGCCATCAGAGCTTTTAAAGGCGTACTCAATGGTCGTAGGCAAAAAATTAAGACGATTACCGCCACCTCTTGACTCATTTAAAACAATTGTGGCTAAAAAAATTGTTTCTGTTGGTTCAAAAATTGAAGCAATTATGAATATGCTAAAAACCAAAAAGAAGCACAAGCTTTTTGATTTTTATAAAACCGCTACAAGTCGTTCAGATTTAGTTGCATCATTTTTAGCGATTTTGGAGCTTGCGAAGGATAAATCAATTTATCTTTCGGGTGATGGTGATAATGTGCAGATAGAACTTTTGGAAGGAAATGAAAACACTTGATTGAAAATAGTATGTTAGCAATTGCCGAGGCGGTTTTGTTTGCAGCGGCAGAGCCAATTGAACACACAAGACTCTCTATTGTTTTAGGTACAGACAGTGAAACAACCTTAGAGGTTTTAGATAACTTAAAAGAACGATATGAAAAAGCTGATAGTGGCTTGTGCCTTTTAAAATTGGGTAGCAAATATCAGCTTTGCAGTAAGAAAGAATACATAAATGAAGTTCGTTCAGTTCTTGATTTAAAGCGTAATACACCTCTCTCCCAGGCTGCTTTTGAGGTTCTTGCAATAATTGCTTATAACCAACCTATTACTAAGCCTTATATTGAGCAAATTCGTGGTGTGGATTGCTCAGGTGTTGTAAATACACTTTGCCAACGCGGTTTAATAGAAGAAAAGGGGCGTTTGGAAGTACCGGGCAGACCTGTACTTTACGGCACAACAGATGACTTTTTAAGATGCTTCTCATTGAGTGCGTTATCTGAGCTTGAAGCGTTACCAAATGTTGATAAAAATCTTTTAATGTCAGATATTGATTCTGGTCAGATGTCGCTTTTTGATAATGGAGATAGTGAGCCGCAACCTGAAAAAGAGGGTAAAGAACCGGCAACTGCTACTGAATAAGATGTTATAATTCTTTTTGAAAGGAGGGTTTTGGTGACTGCTTTATACATAATTCTTGGAATGATTCTTTTTTTCGTAATTCTTTTCTCGTTTAAGGTTTCCGTCATCGTTGAGATGACTGATAAAAATAAAGTGATTTTAAAATATTTGTTTTTAAAATTTACACTAGTTGACTCATCAAAGCCCAAAAAAGAAAAGAAACCTAAAAAAGAAAAGACGCCAAAGGTTAAAGAGAAATCTTCTCAGGCTTCGGCGACTGATACACAGCCACAAAAAGATAAAACGCAGAATGACGGTAATAATCTTTTTAAGCAAATTTATATTGAGCAGGGATATGACGGTATTGTAAAGATGCTATCTCAGATAAAAACTTCATTGGGTTCATTTTTTGGTAAGCTATATAAAACCTTTACAATTAATGAGTTTTATCTGACAATGCACATTACGGGCGATGATGCTGCTGACACTGCTATAAAATATGGTAAGCTTTCTTCTTGGCTTTTTCCAACTTTAGGCAAGGTTGCATCAACCTGTAAAATGAAAAAGTATGATTTTGATATCAGTCCCGACTTTTTGGGAACAAAAAATGAAGCGGATTTATATTTAGATGTTTCAGTAGTTCCTATAAGAATTACAAACGCACTAATTGTACTTGGCATACAATTAGTATTTAATGTGATATTAAAAATTCTTTTTGCAAATAGTAAAGCAAAAAAGAGTGTTAATATAAACAGCAAAACTAAAAATACAAATACTGAGGCTGAGAGTACTGCCTCAGCAGAGGTAATAAATAAGTAAAGGATGGTGCTTTAAATGGAAAAATCAGCAAACGGAATTTTAAGAACAACAATTGAAAAG
>RHMF01002164.1_pt1 | contig 13134 bp, 15 predicted proteins | sample 5365151 | NCBI WGS metagenome assembly RHMF01 (sample SAMN10266501, study PRJNA497801) | feces metagenome | isolation source: feces | host: Bos taurus | place: China: Prairie of Fairy Mountain | collected 2017-08-14 | reverse complement strand
TATAACAGGCATACCATAAGCGACCAACCTGTGTTCGGCAAGGTAGTCATCAATGCCAACTGGGATGGCAGTGGTAACAATTTCGTACAACTCACCAAGTTCGCTTTCCGTTAGTTCGGTAAGTTCAACGGTTTCAACACCGCCGCCGCTTCCACCGCCTGCGGGACCTTGTATTCCTTGTATTCCTTGCAAGCCATCATTGCCGTTCTTGCCATCATCGCCCCTAATTCCTTGGATGCCTTGTTGACCATCAATACCGTTGGTTCCAGCGGTTCCTTGTGTGCCTTGAAAACCATCAACACCGTTAACACCGTCAGTGCCTTTAATGCCTTGAATTCCTTGTTCACCGTTGATGCCGTCAACACCCTTTATTCCTTGTATTCCTTGTTGCCCATCAACACCGTTAACACCGTCAGTTCCTTTAATTCCTTGAATGCCTTGTTGTCCATCAACACCATTAACACCGTTGGTTCCTTTAATTCCTTGAATGCCTTGTAGTGTTTGCACTTGGGCAATCATGGCATCGACTTCGTATTTTTGGTAGAAGTTATCAACGGCATATTGCTGCAATGTAGCCATTGCGGTGTTGATGGCGTTTTGCAAGTCGGTTAAGGTTGCGTAATTGCTTAAATCTATTGAGGTATCATCTATTTTAACAAATTGGCTGTTTGAGTAGATGTAGATTTCATATTTGTCGCTGCCCGTTCCAATGGGTCCAACCAAATACAAAACGTTGCTTTGCGGGTTGGTAATGTCCGAAAGGCTTGAATACACTTCAAAATGCGTTGTCTCAATTGCACTGATAAGCGAATTGACCTCCGACTGTGAATAAGTCTCGGACTTTAGGTAATAGTTCACAAGAGAATTAGTGCTGGCGGTAACAAAATCGGCAAGCATAGCGTCAATTTGGTCACGGGTGTAGTATTGTGTAGGGTCAAAACCACCGCCACCGCCGCTTCCAACTCCCGTTGGTATTAGAAGTAATCTTCTGCTCATATTATCGCGAATTTTTTATTGTTTTACTTAATAATAAACACTTCAAAATATTTATAACAACCTGTGTATGAGGATATTAATCATTTTTGTATTTTTGCGGTGTGTAATTAAAACTTATCAAAATGGAAAAAATCGGGTACGTTTATTTAACAACCAACCTTGTGAACGGCAAGCAATATGTGGGACAGCATTTGTCTGCAAAGTTTGATAAACGATACAAAGGCAGTGGACACGCAATCACAAATGCCATAAACAAATACGGTTGGGATAATTTCAAGTGTGAAGTAATTTGCTGGTGCAGCACGCAAACCCAATTAAACGAAGCCGAAGATAACTACATCAGGTTGCTTAATACGATGAAACCAAACGGGTACAATTTAAGGGGCGGTGGAAGTAAAGGCAGGTTTAGTAAAGAAACCCGAAAAAAACTATCAGAATCCAAAAAAAAGTATTTTGAAAACGAAGAAAACCGTAGAAAAGCATCAGAAGCCCAAAAAAAGCGTTTTGAGAATGTAGAAGCACGCAAAAAACTATCAGAGGTTCATAAAGGTAAAAAGGTAACTGAAGAAACCCGTAAAAAACATTCAGAAGCCATGAAAAAGTATTGGAAAAGTGAAGAAGCCCGTAAAAAACAATCAGAAGCACAAAAAGATAAAAAGGTAACTAAAGAAACCCGCAAAAAACTATCAGAGTCTCTGGACAAATATAAGAAAAAAGTATTACAATACACCAAAGACGGTGAATTTGTAAAAGAGTGGGAATCTTTACACGAAATTGAAAGGCAACTTGGTTACAATATAGGTCATATATCGTATTGTTGTCACGGAAAACTCAAATCCGCATACGACTTTATTTGGAAATTCGCCGATAATACCCAACAGGAAACTTTTTAACAAACTCTTCAATAACCTCAACGGAGGTGTGTTGATTAATCAGATGACCTTCCCAAGTCATTGTTCGTTTTGGCAAGTATTCCCATTCATACGCTTCATTAAAATCGCTTTCGGTGCTTGCATCCGCAATTAAGCCCAATTCTTCCTTGACCATATTTAAATAGTCCTTTAAGCACCTGCCGCAATTGGTTCGCCTATACGACAGACCAAGTTTGTCCATTAGCATATAGATTTCTTCTCTTTGTTTTAATGGGTTTGTGATGTTGTTGGCTGCTTCCAACAATTTCTCTTTATCTGTGTTTTCCATATATCCTAAATATATTAGTTTTGGTATTTATATATCTAAAAAGCAAAGGGGGCTGCAAACGCGACCCCCTTATGCTATGTTAACCAAAAATCAGTATGAAAGAAAATGTATCAATTTATTTATACGCCTATGCGCAAGTGCATTTCAAAGCGGCAACCGCGCTATCGGTTGTTTGTTCATCGGTTACGTAGAAGAATGCGCCCGATATAGGGGCGTTTTCCTCGGTTAGCGTAACAATGTAATAGGAGTTGTTGTCACCGTAGAATTCCCTTGTCATTGCGGTGCAACGCAAACCTTTCTTTGCACCGAAAAGTTGGTACTTGTTATCACCGTTTGTGTGGACGTAATCGTTTTGAATTAGCACAACGAATTTACCGTTTGCCAATTGGTCAATAATATCGTGGCACACCTCTGGTCCGTTATCGGGAACCGCCAATGTAATGGTGTTGGTGAACTTGTTGCCGTATGTTCCTTCAACCAATTCGGTTTGGGAACCGCTGAAAGGTTCTTTGCCAAGTTGTTCAACCGTGAACCAACAATAATCGGTCGGCGTGGTTGCGCCGTCATTGCCCATTGTAATGCCTGTGCAGATGTTGCCGTTGGTTTGGCTCCATGTAATTCCGCTAATCTGATTGAAGTTGGCAATAAGGGCTTCGGGGTTAACCCCGCTAAACATCTGGTTTTCGCAATTAGCCTTAATACAATTGGTAATTGCGGTATCGCATAAAGTAGCCATATCTTGTTTTTCTTTATATTCGTTTGTAATTGTTTTCATTAAAGGGGCTTGCCATGTGCAAACCCCCGTCATCGCATCATGTTAATGTTTACTCGGCTTTCAAAACAGCGGTGGATTTTAAACCGTTGATACCTCCACCGACCACACACTCATATCTCCAATAGTCGCAGTTTTCAAGTCCTTCGTGCCATGTGTACAAAACTGGGGAGGTAATGTTCTCGCCCACGAGGTAGTACTCCGAAGGAATCATGGCGATTCCAGTATAGGTTTCGCCAAGCAAATCGGTTGTTATAATTCTTGTTGCACCGATTTGGGCGGCAACTTCCTCAACAGGCACATAGAAAGGGGTGCTGGTGTCGGAAGCCTGTGTTCTTGAAAGGGTTCTTAAGGAAGCCTTGCTCATAAACACAAAAACGGGTTTGTTGTTGGGGTTGTGAATGTTATCCACAAGGGTTCTGAAGTCGTCAACCAAGAAGCCGTTGGCTGTAACCGTTGAAACGGTTGTGTAGGCATCGGTGCTGGATTTAGCAATGGCTTCAAGTTTGGAAATTTTGTAGTTGGAACCAGCATCCCTGCCATCGCCAACCAAAACAGCCCTCTTGATTTCGTAAAGGATTTGGTCAACCAATTCGTTAAGGATGTAGGTAATTAAAGCCTCATCGGATTCGAACCTTGTTTGCAAATCAATTGATTGAATTTTGTAAACGAACTGGGCTTCCAAAAGTTTACTGGCGAAGTTAATGGTCTGCACGGATTTTTCCGTTCCCTTTTTCCAGCCTTTAGCCCTTGAGTTTTCAGCGGTCTGGTCGCTTGTGTTGTAGCGGCAATAAAAACGCTTTGCACCAGTGTTGGTTAGCGAAGCAAGCCAATCCGCATTGCGGTCCCAAATATCGTTAATTTGACCCTTAACGGCTTCTGGAATAAATGCTGATTCGCTGCCCTCGGTGATAGTAAAACCGTTGGCAACCAACTTATCGTTCCAATTCTTTCTGAACTCGTTTGCATTTTTTGCGTTCCTGATGGCATCCGCAAAATCATGCACGGAGTTTTGTGATTTTAAGTATTCCTGTGTGTCCATGTTATCTTTGTTTTCCTGTGTGTCCATGTTATCTTTGTTTACTTCGGTTTTGTTTTGTTGTATCTTCTCTTCGATGGCGGTGAGTTTGTCGTTTAGGTCGTTAATGGTGTTTTTAATTTCATCAATACCTTCAACATCCTCGCTTTGTTCAACCTTTTCCATAATGCCTTCAAGGTTTGTAATGGCGTTTTGGATGGTTGCCTTGTCTTCATCGGAAAGTTCGTTTTTCGTCAACAAGGCTTTCTTGGCATCAAGTTCGCCTTGCAAGTATGATTTAAAAAGTTCTTTCTTCATTGTGTTTTGTGTTTTGTTAAAATAATAATGATGTGTTTGAAAAAATGCTATCTTTGCAGCGTTCTTTTTAGAACATTGTTTTAATTACACCCACCTTGTTTGGCAATTGCAAAAAGGTGCGCGGGTGCCTTTGCAAGCACCCGCTTTTTATTTATACAAACAAATACCATTTGCTTTTTACCTCTTCTGGTTCCATTGCTTTAACTTCCTTAAGGAAATTGGCAACGGTGTAAAAGTTTGCCCTTGGGTCTGCGGGGACATTCACCACGCTAACCGCGGTAAGCATTAGGTTTTTGATGTAGTAGGAGCCATCATCAAATATATCCACACCGTTTGCACCGCCCACAATATAGCCTTCGGTGCTCAAACTTCTAATATCGTTTGCCAATATGCAAGGGATTAAGGTGTCTTGGCACAACTTGACGTTTTTGTTTAGGTGCGCCTTTATATAAAGCCCGTCTTGGCGTGATTCCAATGCGTCAATACCGCCAATCACTTTATCCATGTGGTGTTCAAAAGTGAAGGCTGGTTTTAGTTGGTTTGCATTGTAAAGCCTAAAAGTTTCGGCAAAGGACCTTTCGTTTACAATTTCGTTGTTAAGGTTCTTGGTGTTGTAGGTGCAAGCCCTGCCCTCTATTTTAAGCAAGTTTTCCTCTTCCAACGCATTGCTAATTGCAAAGTCTTCAAATAATCGTATGTTGTTTGCTATGTGTTCCATTAGTCTGTTCCCATTTAAGTTTTTCAAATAATAGTGCTAAACTTCCAAATAATCCTTCTTAACGTCTTCAAACACCTTGTAAAACTCCTCATCAACACCCGTTACACCGCACTCCTTTAGTTTTATCAGCGTGTCTATGTAGGCATCGCGCTCTTTGCATTTATCGGAAATAGTGGTGTCAAGCCCGCTAACGTTTGTTAGGCGGTACGTTATGGTTTTTTTGGGCAAAAATTCATCGCTTTCCACAAGCAGTGCCTGCCCGATTTTTAAAAACGTTTCCGCATATTTTCTTATGGTGTTTTCGTAAAAGTAAACCTTTGCGGATTCCACGTTGGCGTAGGTGCTGTTGCCTATAACCAAATCAACGGGGACTTCCAAGTAGTTTAGCAACGCCTTAAAGGTTGATAAAATGTTGTCCCTTAATTCCAAATCCTTGATATGCAAGTCGATTTGGTCTATTTTTAGTTCCGCCTGCGACAAAAAGTACTTCATTTGTTCGCCGCCCCAACCGTAATCCTTTGTCATGGCTTCGGAAAGTTTCTCCTTAAACGCGGGCGAAGCTGGGATGGAATTTCCCGAAATAACGGGCAAAACGCCCATTGTGTTGCCGCTTTCGTTCATTGTGTTGGCAAGCGTGTCAATTAAGCCAACCAACGGCATAACCAATTGCATGTAGTTTTTTCTCTTGGTTTGATAAAGCGGGCTGTATATAACAACGGTGTTTTTGTTGATTACCCTGCCGTATTGGTCAAACTTTAACTGGTTGTCCGTTGGCAAAGCGTAATTGTGGTCTTTTCCGTAAAAAACCGCAACAAAACCCTTGTAAAGCCACATGTTTGCCAAAAGGGTAGCGTTGTTGTCCAAGAACGAACAAATTCCGTTGGCTACATACGATGCTTGCTTGGTTGTTTCAAACGTGATGTTTGATATTCCGTTGTACAAGGCGTTTAACGCCATTTGCAAGTAAATCTCGCCAAATGGCTTGAAACCTTTTTTGTGCGGAATCCAACCCAATGCATCCCAACCGCAAACCAACGGCATGTTTTTGTTCACGTCATTTACTTGGACGGCATTTTCTACCTTTTTGTTCCTGTTGTTAGAAAAAAGACCCATATCAAATGTTATTGTTTGTAATAATAAAGCGAATCCAGCAACTCCTTTCGCGTGATTTCCGCAAAGGTTTTGGCGATTTGGTTTGCTTGGGTGGTGTTCACGCTTAAAATGTTTTTGTTGTTCACCACAAACGAACAATTTATGGTGATGGCATCCAACGCCCCCAACGCCTTTGCTTCCCTTTGCAGGCTGTCAATAACAACCGTTTGTTCCGCGATTTGTTGGCGGCATTGCTTCAACTGCTTGTTCTTTGCGCCAACCGCGATTGCCAACGCAACAAGCACCGCCAAAATTAACGCCTCCATAACGTAGGCAACAATTTTAATTTTCCTATCAAGTGTCATATTCTTCCGATATTTCGTTGTTTTGTGTGTTTTCAACGGCATCCTTGCCAACGGTAAGGCTTGTGTTGCCTTTGGTAATGGTTGCCTTGTGTCCCTTATCTATCGCTTGTATCACAGTGGCGAGGGCGGCAAAACCAAAGATCTCTCCAACGGCGGCTAAAACGCTTGAATCTATTACGGCTCTCGGCGGCACAAACCAACTTGCGATAATAAGCCCGATACTTAACACGAGACATATTACAAATGTCCAGCGATGCATGTTTGCCCATATTTCTTTTATTTCATCAGCCATTGTTGTACCTTATTAAAAAAGTTCATATATTTAGCATTAACTCGCCAAATATCAAGTTGTTGGCTGGGTATTTGGGTTCTGGTGCTTGCAATTCTTCGCAAATCTCGTTTAAAAAGGCGATGCCAATCTCCCAATGCGCCTTGCAAATTTGGTAAAGGTCTTCCGATTTTGGTTCGGATGAATGCTCGTCATTTTTAATCACAGTGGTGTATCTTGTGAGCCTCGACCTATCCCACAAAAGGTAGGCGTAGGTTAAATGCTCTATTGCGGTTTCAAGCCCAGCCATTGTGCTTGTGCCTTCTATTTCGTTGGTGTAGTTGGCGGGGTTTGCCACAATATCGGCATACAATTCGCCGCCCAACCTTGGCTTCACAATGTAAAGTTCAATTGTGCGTATGCCAAACGATACTTCTTGTTCGCTTATGTCGTTGGAGGTTGGTATGCCCGAATCAAAAAATGTTGTTGCGTCTAAAATCATCTTGATTTTTTATTATATCATTTCATAGTAATAATAAAAACCAAAATTAGTTATGATAAGTGAATACAATGCAAAGAAGTTTTGTTGCGAAGACATTAGCAAAATTGAAAACTACTTGCAAGCGGTAACAAGCACCGAACAATACCATTGTCATCACAGAAAAGAAACAGATGAAAACCTTACAATGGATGAATTAAAAGAAATGGAGCTTTATTATAACCGTCCAGCAGATGAACTTATATTTTTAACGGAACATGACCACATGTCTTTGCATAACAAAGGCGAGCGCAATTACTTTTATGGTGTTCATTTAAACGGTGAACTAAATCCAATGTACGGTGTTCACCAATACGGTTTAACGGCTGGAGAAAAAAACGGTATGTATGGAAAAAAGCATACCGAAGAAGCACGAAAAAAAGATTCGGATTCCGTAAAGAAATATTGGGAAAGTAAAGAAGGATTAAAAAAACGGGAAGAATTTAAAAAAACCTTTGGGGGTAAAAACAATCCAATGTACGGCAAAAATTGTGAAGATTTTATGTCCGAAGAAGCCATTAGGGAAAAAAGAAGAAAATATTCCGAAAGCATGAAAGGCGTTAACAAAAACCGAAAATGGATGAACAACGGCGTAAAAAACGCATTTGTTAGCGAAAACGAAGTTGGCGAATATATCAAAAACGGTTATGTGTTTGGTATGATTCGCGGTTTACATAACAATTAACCTATAAATACATTGCTATTATTTTAATATGAGCAATGTATTAGGAATTTCAAAAACATACTTAAGGCACTTCGTTAAAAACAACAAAACCCGCTGGGTTCTCTGCCAAGGGGGTAGGCGGTCGTCGAAAAGTTTTTCAATTTACAAGTGGCTTTGGCTTTTGGCAAGCGCAAAGCCCCAAGTTGTTGGCGTGGTTGCCGCGTCCTTTCCAGCGTTGCAACTTGCAATTAGCGATTTTCAAAGAGCGACAGGTTTGCAAGTAACTGGCAACGCCGTGTTTGGCTTTAGTTGCCAACTAACCAATGGTTCAAAGTTTTTGTTTAGGTCGTTTGATACGCCCGAAAAATGCCAAGGCAGTACGTTTGATACATTGTTTTTGGAAGAAGTGCTTAACATCCCAGAACAAGTGGTTAGCGTGCTATCAATGTCCGTAACTGGGCAAATATTTTGCGCCTTTAACCCCACCAAAACAAGTTTCCTTGATAAGTATTTGCTGCCCGATAAAAGCAACCTTTTAATTACAACGTTTAAGGATAACCCTTGGCTAACACCCGAACAACGCGAGGAATTTGAACACATTAAGCGAAAGGCATTATCCCCAACCGCTTCATTATTAGATAGATACAACTATGAAGTTTACTACAACGGCAACTTTGCCGAACTTGGGGGAAAGGTGTTTAAGTTGGTAAACAACTGCACCGATGGGGAATTTGACCAAGTGCCAGCCCCCGTGCTTTACGGACTTGACTTTGGGTGGATTAACGGCGAACAAGCGGACGCCACCGCCCTTGTCGCCTGCAAGATATTTGAGGGCAAGGCTTATTTCAAGGAACTAATTTATTCAAACCAATTGGCAAACAACAGGGATTTGGCGTTAAGGATGTCCGAACTTGGCTTGGATGTTTACAGCCCTATTGTTGCCGACTACGGCGGAATAGGATCATCAAGAATAAGGGCGTTGGTTACTGCGGGCGACTACCAATGGACGGAGGCGGGCATTTCCAGCGGCTTTAGCGTCCAAAACGCCCAAAAGGGCAAAATAATTGACGGCTTGCAACGCATGAATCAGTATTCGTTGTATGTAACCGATACATCTTACAACCTGCGCAACGAATTTGACAACTATGAACTTGGACCAGAAGGCAAGCCAAAAAGCGGTGTTGTTGACCACGCCTTGGATGCTTGCCGCTACTGCGTCAATTCCTACTATTTGAATTTTGATTACATCGAAGAACCTGTTGCGAGTAAAATAACAAATTAATTTTCTGTGAGTGAGGTGGTTGCAGATATAAAATATTTTGTATTTTTGCAGGCGTTAAAGTTCTTTGAAACGATGGCGGCAACCGCTTTGCGAATTCTTTAAGTCGGTTGGCTAAAAACAAAACACAACCAACACAAAGTCAATGCGTTGGTTGTTCGCGCTGTACAAAGGCGGCAAAGGTACAAATTATTTTGGTAGGTTTCACCGATTTGCAAGTTGTTGGCTTACAATGCAATAAAAATTGTTGAATTACCGATTTAGACCCGATTTAGTGTTTTGCACAAACATAAATCGGCAAAAATTGCGAATTTTTATTATATGTTTTTTGTAACCAAAACTTGATAATTATGAAAAACTACAATGTAATTTTGCACCTAACGCCAGAACTAAAGGCGTTTGTGAGTTTAAGCAACAACGACAAAACTTGGAACCAACCATCAACCTACCGCGGTTGCGGCGAGTTTGGGGATGCCATACAACAATTCGGGTGGGATGGCATCAAGCACAAGGTTGTTGAAACCAACCTGACCAAGCAAAGGGCAAAGGAAGTTAGGGATGTGTTGGCAAAGGCTGCTGGAAGGCAAAGCCTAAACACTCGGCAAAGCGAAAAAACCGCCATTGTTTTTGATTCGGATAAACTAACAACCAAAAATAATGGAAAAATGAAAAAGGCGAAAAAACAATCAAAGATTAAGCAGCGTGTAAACGGCGCAAGCGTTGAACTTATGTTTGACAACCGCTACCTTAAGGAAGGCGGCAAGTATCCAGTGTGCATAAGGGTGTACGCAAACAAAAAATACACCTATTTGCCAACTGGCTATGACACAACGCCAAGCGAATTTGAATGCCTGCCAGATGCAACCGAAAAGGAACTTTGCGCAAAGTTTTCAAAGGTTAGGGATTGGCTTACAACAAACAACAACGGCGGGTGGTTTGATTTGGACGCGCTTAAGGGCGTAATGAAGGGCGGTTTGTGCGCTGGGCAAACACTTTGCGACATAATACTTGAAAAAGCCGCGCTTGCCAACACCGAAGGCACAACCATTAACTACGGCGCGGTTGCAAAAAGCGTCAAGTTGTTGTTTCCCGATGGCTTGGACGCAAGGCGCGTTGGCGTCGGCAGCATTAAAAGGTACAAGGAATGGTTGGAAGGCAACAACGCAAAGCCAGCAACCATAAACATAAACCTTTCAATAATTAGGGCGAGCATCAACTACGGCATTTACAAGGGCTATATGAAGCCCGAACAATACCCGTTTAAGAGGCAAGCAATGGAAATTGACAAAATTACCATACCGCAAAGCGACAAAAGGGATGAAAACTACCTATCAAAAGCCGATATGCAAACGCTTTGGGCTTGCTTTAAGGAAGGCAAAAACAAGCACCTCGGTTGGTTTTTGTTCAGTTACCTGCACGGCGGCATGAACATCGCCGATATGATGTCGTTAAGGTTCACGGATTTTTGGTTTCAAGAGGGCGGGTTTGTTTACCAACGCTCAAAGACAAAGGCAAAAAACCATTTTAAGGTTTGCGTCCCCGCAACCACTTGGACGCAAGAGCTGCTTGACACAATGGGCATTAAACCCGTTAAGGGCGAGTTGGTGTTTAAGGAAATGGGCGGGTTGTGTTCCAACGACAAGGGCTACACTCTTGCAAAGGCAAAACTTTCAAATTGCGCAAACATAACGCTTAAAACCATCGGCAAAAAGGCGGGCATTGAAAAAAGCATCAGCATGACCACCGCAAGACATTCGTTTGCAACAATAGCCACCAAGGAGCGCATCCCCCACACACTAATAGAAAATGTAATGGGACACGCCTTAAGCGGTGTTTCATCGCATTACATTGGCGGCTTTACCATTGATGAAATGCGACCCGATATGGAGAAGTTGCTTTAGTGCTTGGAGTTTGCAATTCGTGTACACCCGCCAACAAAAAGGCGGGTTTTTTGTTATATGTTTTATAAGTTAAACGCTTATAAATACAGAAACACACCCAACCAAATGGATTCAAAACTTTACGCAGAAGCGGGGGCGTTGGCTAAAAAATGGAAGGGGCAAAACAACCGATACGACCCCAACGACCCCGATAACAAAAAAAGGCTTGTGGAAGGCAATATGAAACTTGCCATTGGCGTTGCCCTTAAATACCGCGGGATGGGGCTATCCGAGGACGAACTAATATCGGCGGCGTTGCTTGGTCTTGTAACCGCCGTTGAAAAGTACAACCCTAACAAAATCGTTTTAAGGGACACCTTGCTTGGGCTTGTGAAGGATGACACGACAACGGATGAATTTTTGCAAATCCTATCCGAAAACATGCCCTACAACGCCGAAAGTTTGCAAAAATTTAACGGCATCCCCGAAACACCCGCCGAGATGCGGGCGTGGATAAACAAAAACATCAAGCCAGCCAAGTTTTCAAGCGTTGCCCAATTTTGGATTAGGGCAATGATACTCAACGACTTAAACAAATACAAAAACCCCGTTTGCGTTGGCGAAAACGATAGGGGTTCGGTGTTTTTTGACAACATTGATGAAGACATGTTGTACCTTTGCAACAAAATTACATACACCGAAAGCGATTGGGAAGCCAAGGAAGCCGCTTGGGGCAAACTTATGGATGGCGTCCCCGAAGAATGCCAAAGGGTTTTGGAGATGCGGTACGGCATCGGGTGCAACGAACCGATGACCTTGCGTGAAATAGCCGCCGAGGTCGGAAGAGATGTGCGTTGGGTAAAACGTTGCTTGGTTGATTGCGAAGACACCCTAAAATGGAATGCAATAAGGTACAAGTTGAACATATCCGATTTTTTTGGTTAATTCCTTTGCCGTTGCAATACAATTAAGGCGTTTGCGGTGTGTCTGGTATGTTTGTACCTTTCACGGGCAAACGCCTTAAATTTCGCGTTCAGTTAAACAACTGCAACACTACTTGGCTTTGGCTTTGCCAGCCAACAACCTATCCCTCATCTCCGCACGTTGTTCATCGGTGTACTGCCTTTGCCTTTTGTACGGGTTTTTGCCAAACCTAAACGGATGCAACGGACAAGTGCCTACCACGCATTCCCTGACCTCCGATGGTTGGTAGCACGAACAATCAAGGCACTTGGCTTCGATGGCTTTTTTCATTGTGTTGACTTCGCCGTTAAGCACTGCGGCGGATAACTCTTGCAAATCTTTGTACAGTTTCATTTGATTGAATTTTTGGTTAATGTTTTAAAAAAAGTATTGTCAATATAGTATAATAAAAATTCACAAGAAGTTGTTGGTAAATTATGCGTTTTTTATCAATGGTGTGAAAAATCCTAACAAACCACAATGCTTTTAAAACAAAAAAGGGGGCGATTTCACCCCCTTTAAATATATCCGCAATATATCCAAATTTTATTTTATTCGGTTGATAGTTCTGAACGTATTTCGTCAAGTGCCGTATTTATATCCACAACATTTGTTGAGTTTAAGGTGACTTCCTTCTTCTCGGTATAACCACCCTTTGTCGCCAAAAGGAATTTTATCATTTTTTCATTGCCCGCTTCAATTAAATCATCCAACTTGTTTTCGGCAAATTCAATTAGTTTCGTTCTCGCCTTTTGCAACTCTTCTTCAAATTTGGGGTCTTCACGCCATTTTAAGTAAAGGGAATACGGGACACCCAATTCGGTATAGGTGCGGTAAGCGTTCCCCCTGTATTCGGTAAGTTTTTCCAAAAACTCCTTTTGCGTGACTTTGCATTTTGTTGTTCCTGCCTTCATTGTGTCGTTTGTATTATGTAATCTGTTACTTTAAGTAACCTTTGTAACTATTTGATTTCTATTGTTATAGGTTCTTTTTTGTTTGCAGCCGTCATAAACAACCGCCTAAACTCCATACCGATTTTCTTGGTGTTGGTTAAGGCTTTGTT
>RHMF01000935.1_pt1 | contig 13134 bp, 11 predicted proteins | sample 5365151 | NCBI WGS metagenome assembly RHMF01 (sample SAMN10266501, study PRJNA497801) | feces metagenome | isolation source: feces | host: Bos taurus | place: China: Prairie of Fairy Mountain | collected 2017-08-14 | reverse complement strand
ATCCAAGAACTAGCTACGTAGATGGTATTTGGAATCAAGAAGATCCTGAAAAATGGCTTTCAATTATTCAAATTCCGATAATGTAGTATAAATATTGTTAAAACTAAATTAAAATTGACACTCCTCTTTAAATTTAGAGGAGTGCCCATTTTAATTTAGGATCTTTGTTGTCTTTCTTTATACATTATATATTATATAATAAATTAACAAGTTTTATATGATATTTTGACAAGTATTTATTTTTTATTTTTTCTCTTTACTTTTTCATTTTTTTTCTTTGCTTTTTTGTTTTTTCTCTTTGATTTATTTTACGTTTTCTTAGAGTTTTTTATTAATAGTTATTTTATATGTTCAAAGTTTCGGACAATCATTCATTTTTTTGTAAATTTGCAAAATTATGAGAATAAAGGATATTTTACCAGATTTCAGTCTTGGTCTCTCTCCCATGGAGGGTGTTACTACTCCTTGTTTTAGACAACTTTGTAAACGATATGGTGTTGATGTATTGTTTACTGAGTTTATTTCTTCTGATGCTTTGGTTAGGGAGGTTGAGAGTAGTCATAAGAAGATGGATTTTAAGGAAGAGGAACGTCCTTTGGTGGTGCAGATTTTTGGAAATAATGAGGAGAGTTTATGTAATGCTGCTCTTTTGGCTGAGGAAAGTGGTTGTGATTGGGTGGATATAAATTGGGGCTGTCCTGTTAGAAAGGTTGCAGGAAAGGGCTGTGGTAGTGGCATTTTGAATGATATTGACAAGATGGAATATCTGACAAAAAGGGTCGTGAAAAGTATTAAAAAGCCTGTGAGTGTGAAGACTCGTTTAGGTTATAGTGATGACAACAAGCCTATTGTGGAGATTGCAGAGCGTATGCAAGATGTAGGTGTGGAACTTATTAGTATTCATGGTCGTACTCGTAGTCAGATGTATAAGGGTGAGGCAGATTGGACTTTGATTGGTGAGGTAAAAAACAATCCTAGAATGAGGATTCCTGTTTTTGGTAATGGTGATATTACTTCGGCTGAAAAGATGTTGGAGTATAAGAATAGATATGGGGTTGATGGTATTTTGATTGGACGTGCTGCTATGGGCAATCCCTTTATTTTCAAACAATGTAAGGATATTTTAAATAGAAAAACCGATAGTAAATTCTCTATAAAAGAAAGGGTTAGTGTTTGTAAAGAGCATTTGGAGGGTTTGAAACAATGGAGAGGTGATAGATATGCTATACTTGAAATGAGAAAGTTTTATAGTGGTTATTTTCGTGGTTTAGATAATTTTAAACCTTATAGAATACGTTTAGTAACGACGAATGATTATCAAGAAATAGAAGAGATTTTATCTTTGGTGGAAAAGGATTTTGATTATGAATTTTGAACTTGTAGCAGATTTTCTTCCAATGGGAGATCAGCCCTCAGCTATTGAGCAACTTGTGCAAGGTGTTAGAAGCAATACTCCTGCTCAGGTTTTGCAGGGTGTTACAGGTTCGGGAAAGACCTTTACTATTGCAAATGTTATTCAACAACTAAATAAACCAACTCTTGTTCTTAGTCATAATAAAACTCTCGCTGCTCAGTTGTATAGTGAGTTTAAGAATTTCTTTCCTAATAATGCAGTGGAGTATTTCGTTTCTTATTATGATTATTATCAACCTGAGGCTTACATTGCTCAAACTAATACTTATATAGAAAAGGATTTGTCTATAAATGACGAATTGGAGAAATTAAGGCTTTCGGCTACTTCTTCTCTTTTATCGGGAAGAAAGGATGTTATTGTAGTTAGTAGTGTTAGTTGTATTTATGGTATTGGAAATCCTGATGATTTTGCTAATGGTACTATATATATTTCTTTGGGACAAAGGCTTGAAAGAAATAAATTCCTTTTGGATTTGGTTGATAGTTTGTATTCGAGAAATGAGATTGAGTTTTCAAGAGGAAAATTTAGGGTTAAGGGTGATGTGGTAGATATTTTCCCTCCTTATTTGGATTATGCTTATCGTTTGATTTTCTTTGATGAGGAGGTGGAGGCTATTGAGGTTATTGAGCCTACAAGTGGACAAAGGATTGAAAAAAGAAGCGATATTATTATCTATCCTGCAGGTAACTTCTTAACAAATAAGGATACTCTTCCTAAGGTTTTGAAACAAATTCAATTGGATATGTTTGACAGATGTGAGGAGTTTCGTCAAGATGGTTTGTTACTTGAAGCAAAACGATTGGAAGAAAGGGTAAATAACGATTTAGAAATGTTGCAAGAGTTAGGTTATTGTAGCGGGATAGAGAATTATTCTCGATATTTCGATGGACGCAAGCCTGGTTCTCGACCTTTCTGTTTGATTGATTATTTTCCAGAGGATTTTCTTCTTGTTATTGATGAAAGCCACGTAACTGTACCTCAAATTCACGCAATGTATGGAGGGGATAGAAGTAGAAAAGAATCTCTTGTGCAATATGGATTTCGTCTTCCTTCTGCCTTTGATAATAGACCTTTGAAATTTGAAGAGTTTGAGAAGTTACATAAGGAAACGATTTATATTTCTGCAACTCCTGCTGAGTTTGAATTGAAAGAAGCTGATGGAATTGTAGTGGAGCAAATAATAAGACCAACAGGACTCTTAGACCCAGAAATAGAAGTGCGTCCTGCTCAAACTCAAATAGATGACTTGCTTGATGAGATAGAAAGAATTGTTGGAAGAGAGGAAAGAGTTCTTGTTACAACTCTCACAAAACGAATGGCAGAAGAGCTGAGTCGTTATCTAACAAATCTTGGAATACGAAATAAATATATACATTCTGACGTTGAAACCTTAGAGAGGGTGGAAATAATGCAAGAATTGAGAGTGGGAGTCTTTGACGTTCTGATAGGAGTTAATCTTTTGAGAGAGGGTCTTGACTTGCCTGAGGTGAGTTTGGTTGCAATACTTGATGCTGATAAAGAAGGCTTTTTGAGAAATGATAAAGCTCTGATACAAACCATTGGAAGAGCCGCAAGAAATGCTCATAGTAAAGCAATACTTTATGCAGATAAAATAACAAAGAGTATGCAAAGGGCAATAGATGAAAATGCCAAAAACAGAAAAAAACAACAAGAATATAACACTCTACATAACATCACTCCTACTCAAGTAAAAAGAAGTTTGAATGATAATATTTCTAACATAAAACCACAAAAGGAAATAAAAATAGAAAAAGAAAAAACTATAATTAGAAGCAAAAATATTACAATAGAAGAATTAGAAGAAAAGATGTACTTGGCAGTAGAAGAACTTGACTTTAAAAAAGCAGCAGAATATAGAGATGCCATACAAAAACTAAAAAAGCAGATAACAAATAAATAATAAAAGAGATATGAAAGATACAATATGTGCACCCGCAACACCTTCCTCTCCCTCAGCAATAGGAGTAATAAGAATGTCAGGAGAAAATGCTTTTGAAATAACAAGAGAAGTATTTCGTCTCTTAGATAACAAAAAAGAAGACTTTAAACGAGCTAGAAATCCAAAGGTAAGAATCGGTTATCTTGTAGATGGGAACAAAAATATCATAGACCAAGTTGTTTGCACATTATACTTTGCTCCTCGCTCCTACACTGGTGAAGATGTTGTTGAAATATCTCATCATGGTTCTCCTTACATACAACAACAAATCATTAAACTCTTAATTAGAAAAGGTGCAAGAATGGCCAAAAATGGAGAATTTACTCAAAGAGCCTTTCTTAACGGAAAAATGAACCTTTCACAAACAGAAGCCATAGCTGATTTGATTCAATCTCGCTCAATGATTGCACACAAACTCGCAATCCACCAACTAAAAGGAGGTTATCAAAACACACTATCTACACTAAGAAAAGATTTACTCAATTTCTTAACTCTTTTAGAAATAGAACTTGACTTCTCAGAAGAAGACTTAGAATTTGCACAAAGACAAAAACTAATCACTTCAATAGAGTTGATAGACGAAACAATAGATAAACTTGTAAATTCCTTTTCAGCAGGTAACGCATTCAAAAACGGAGTACCTGTAGCCATTATAGGCAAACCAAATGCAGGAAAATCCACTCTTTTCAATGCCATAGTAAACGACGAAAGAGCGATTGTATCAACCATTGCTGGCACAACAAGAGACACAATTGAAGAAGCAGTAACACTAAAAGGAGTAGAATATCGCTTTATTGACACAGCTGGTGTAAGAAAGAGTTCAAATCCAATAGAAAAAGAAGGAATAAAACGTTCTTTTAAGTCAATTGAAATTTCAAATATAATACTATATGTTTGCGATGTAAACGAAATGTCGCCTTCTGATGCGCAATTAGATTTGATAGAAATTGACAAACAAATAAGTTTAAAAGGTAAAAAGATAATAATTGTAGCAAATAAATTTAACGAAGAAAACTTAGAGGAAAAGGACATTAAAGGTTGGGAAAAAATGGGTGTAGTGCAAGCTGTTGCCAAAGAGAAAAAAGGTATAGATGAAGTAATTCACAGAATAGCTCAAATCACTGCAAACGATATTATAAACAACGATATTTTAACAACAAACGCACGCCACTGGGAAGCGATGAAAAAAACAAGCACCGCACTAAAAACAGCAAGAACTAACCTAAACAACCAAATGCCAACCGACATAATAGCCGCAGACATAAGAGAAGCCCTACACTACTTAGGAGAAATAACAGGAGAAATAACAACAGACGAACTATTATCAAACATATTCTCAAAATTCTGCATCGGGAAATGATTTTATGTATCGGTAATCAGTCGCTGTATAATATTTTGCTTAAAAAAAGCAAGTGTTATTTATACCACCTCATGCACCCCCATCTATGGTTTGTAAATATTCCAACTAATACAATGCAATGCTCCTCCTTCTCTTGCAATCTCAGCCATTTCTATCGGGTGAATATCACAGTCCGGAAAAGCCTCTTGTATGTACCGTTGAGCTATAGTATCTTCGTCTATGTCAAATACGGGCATGATTATATTTTTGCCTACTTGAAGAAAGTTAATGTAGGCCCAATTGAGTTTCACACAAGGCGAATTTACTTTATCATTAAATCTCATCTCTGTAACTTCAAAGCCATAGCCTTCAAGTATTTTTTTTATTTTATCTGCATCTTCCGGAACCACATCACCATGATTACTCATTAAAATACGGTTCTCCCCGCACCACTTTATGAAGCCATCCGAATGTCCATACACATCGTCTTCATACTGGCTCCAAGGAATAATGATAATAGGATGACCAAGTTCTTCTTCTAACAAAGAAGTGAATTCTTCATCATTTTTATTATAACCATTTTCAGTAAAAACCTTATCGGTCATTACGATATATTCTCCGCATGGAACCATGTTACCTCCATCTATTATAAGATTCGTAGAACGACAGTTAATATCCATATCACGGAGTACATCGGTCACATTGGTAATGGACTCTCTGTCCTTTTTTCTCTTACTATTAACAAGATAATCAGGATAGTATCGATAAATCAGAAAATCATTCTCGCCCAATTGAATTGGCATATAATCACGTACCCAATAATCGTTAGTAAACTGAAGTTCTTTTACTTCTATGCCAATCCCATTTAATAATCTAGTTAGCCGATAATAAAAATCTGAATGATTTTGATTCTCGTATTCATATCTTAACCAAGGAGATAAATAGACCACATTGGTATATTTATCATGCAATAGTTTACCTTTCATATCTATAAGGCTTTTCTTTGAATTCTTTAAATTCTCCATATAGTGCCTCTTTATCCAAAGGTCCGTGATATACGTACAGAATATTATCCACCTTTTTCTCTGCTTGCTGATTTGGTCTCAAAATGTTAATACGAGGTTTGGGAGAATCAATCCTCACATTCCCATTATCACACTCCACTAATATAGGCAAGATTTTGTTCATGCCAATTCCTGTAGCATCGTATGTTCTGAACAATTCAGCACACGCTAATGGTCCCTTTAAAACAGCTCCACTTTCTTTTTCCACCAACTGGCGAATAAGGATACCTCCAAAATATGCTTTTTCATCCAACACATATTTTATAACGTTTTTTCCTTTTGTGTCGAGTCTGTTGTCATACTCAATACAACTTGCAAAGTTTAAATCAATCCCTCCGAAATCATTAACATACCAACATAATTCCTTAGATATGCGGGGATGTGTAATGATATCTCTATGATTTTTATTATAAAAGTAAAACTCAATAGCTTTGAAGAGATAAATTTTGTCCGCTTTTTGAATTGCAAAGCTTTCAAACAACAATTCTGTTATCTGTCGAAAGCGAGATACTATTTCATCAGGGTACAATGTCGCATCAAGAACCATTAGTTCACGTAGTTTATCAATTTTTCTCATATAACACATATTTAAAAAGTCCGCTTTATTGCGTCACAAACACTCTCCAGCTACCATCCCTTTCTCCACGCTCAACATACTTTTTTTGAATGAGTTGATCGAGTAGTTTTTGGATGGCTGCGATGCTGATACCCGTTATCTCTTTCATATCTGCAAGCGTCAAGGACGGATAGGTTTTCATTGCATTGAGAATCTTCGTGTAGTTCGGCGTGCGGAAAGCTATTCGTTCACCATCGTACCACCATACATTCTCATTCTTCTCGCTTACAAACAAAACATCATTATACACCTCTGTCGCCACCAACTCATTGAAATATTTCAAGAATGGTCGAATATCCTTAATATCTGCATGAGCACCATCGCTTGGTACAGGTCCAACTTCAAGGTCTGTTTGATGCAAAGCCTCAAGATATTCACTTTTTTTGCGACTACGGACTACAATCATCGGATAATCGTGGCGAGTAAGGATAAAGTTCACCATCAGTCGGGCAATACGGCCATTCCCATCTTCAAAAGGGTGAATGCGTATATAACGATAGTGGAACAATGCAGCCAACTCTATAGGGGTAAGTTTACCTTCTTGCTCTGCCTTGTTATACCAATCTACTAAGTCAGCCATCAGACTGGGAGTTTCTTCAGGGGAAGCATATTCAAATCTGTCACCATATCGTGTAATCACACTATTGGGTCTTGTCTTATACTGCCCTGCATGTATTACATAACTTGTCTGCACTCCGCCAGGCAAATTACGATATACCGTATAATCCTCACGAAGTAATGTCTGGTGTAGTGTTCTAATAAAGTTTAGTGTCAAAGGAGCCTCTTTTACCTTCGCCTCTTCTGTCATCATTCGTAAACCAACATTACTCGCTGTCATCTCTTGCACATCGCGCACACTTGCTTCTCCAATCACCTTGCCGAATAACAACAAGATTTCCGTCTGACCATAAGTCAGTGTATTGCCTTCTATATGGTTACTATTATAGTTGAAGTCAACAGTAAAACGACGGCTAAGCCTATCCTTATCCTTTTCGGATAGTGGTTGCAACTCTTGCCATGCTGCCAAGGCCTTCTTTATATTAAGGTATTTCATATGCATCCTATTTTATTATCACACACTGCAAAGATATAAAATGTTTCCAATATGGTTGTATGCATACAACTTTTTTTTGTTATTTGTGGCAATATTTCTGCATAAAAGACATAATATGACACTCAAGATAGTACTCAATAGTAATATTTTGAACAATAAGGGAATTCAAACTTCTTTTTCTATTCAAATATTATCTATTTTCACATTTTCTAGGCAAAATCCAGCTTCTTTTTCACATTATCCCACCATTTTAGGCTGTAAAAATCACACTTCCACGAATATAATCTTTGCTTGACAAAAGAAAAAGAAGCTTGCTGCCCCCCTCAAAAAAAGACCCTCAAATTTTCTTCATTTGAGAAGCAAAAAGACTGTGATTTGGCACTTTTGAAAACCTCCTTCCAAAAGGAAGACGGATACAAAGAAACACATAACATCTGCAAATGAAAGGGACAAAGCTCATTTGAAAGGAGTGTAAAGCCACTGCTATAACGAGCCTCTTAGATTTGGCGATAAAGGCAGTTTAGTTTACTCCTATTCTATATATACATTGGACTAAACTAAACCACTAAAATCTATAGCTATGACCGGTGCAATTATACCTTCAATTAAGGGCGGTTTAACCATGCAACGAAATACAAATATGCTAAAAAATCTAAAAAAAGTGCGTTTTTGTAGATTTTATCGGTTTCTTTGTAAAAATGCAGTCCCCAGACTGTCCCCCGAACAGATTTTTGTCCTTCGGCATAATACTTATAAAATACCATGTGTCAATGGATTACAAAGCATAAAGTAGGCATTAAAAAAATATTCCGCATCGGAAAATAAGAGAAGAATAAGAAAACATAAACAAACAAAAAGACTCTGATTCCAAAGGTGGTTTCAGAGTCTTTTTGTTATTAAAGAAAAATATTATACCTTTGTTGGCGGGTTATTAATCATAGTATGATTAGTTTAAAACTTGGTAATTATTTTTGAGAGTATAGATATAATAGTAATTAAGATGAAAAATTTATTGTTATCGTTAATTATCGTTTTAACACTTGCGAGTTGTACATCTACAATCAGTGTTACAAGTTTTGATATGTACAATAAAAATATTCAAATGATTAAATCCGATTTGGCAGATAAGGGTTACAATTTATCTGGTCATAATCAAGAAACTTTAAGTAATGCCGTAGTAGCAGATATTTCAGGAACTGCTATGAGAAATGACTATTATACTTACGACTCTTATTCTTTTTCAAATAGCAATGGCGATGTAGCAGAAATAATGCTTAAATATAGAAGTAGGTATTCTTCACATTCTGATATAAATTATATGCAAACAATAGAATTATTAGGCTGTAAAACTTCTAAAGCCTCTGATTATGACAAGATATGTGAAAGTAATTCTGCTGTGAAAGCATTATCAAATAATATGGATAAAGATATAAATGTTAAGGTTTATGATGAAACTAAAACATATTTATTATCATTAGCATTAGTTTTTAGTCCTCTGTTATTATTGCTGTTTGTATAGCGAAGCTTGCCTTTATATTTCTTTAACCTTTCTCCCATAAAGCGGTCGTAAATAGGGTTTTATTCTTTTAAAATATGAAAAGCATGAGGTATTAAACCCGTTTTACCCATACGTCTTGGTGCAATCAAGGTTAGATTTCTTTCATTATAAAGAACAGAGAGTATATTTTCAGTTTTTTTCTTAGGATTATTAAATTATTTCTTAGGAAAAATATTTTTTTTCTTAGGATTATTTTACTTTTTCTAAGACTTAGAAACTGATTATCTTATTTTCACAATTTCACCGCTTTCAAGTATTTTTACAATGCTTGATGCTTGTGTATTTTTGGCTTGAAATTCTTGTGGGGAAATAAAGTCTGCTTTTTCTTTTATGAGAGGGGAGATTTCGGAAAAGTCGCTTGGGCTTTTTTCTCCGCTGATGTTTGCAGATGTGCTTACGATTGGGCGGTTCAATTCTTTCAAAAGCATTTGGCAATACTGGTGATGGGGTATTCTAATGCCTATGCTACCATCGTGAGATAGCATTTCGATTGGTAGATTTTTTGCTTTTGGATAAATTATTGTTAGAGGGGTTTTGGTGTTTTCTAACAATTCTAATGCTTGTTGTGGAATTGTTTCTACATATTGGCTTATCATTTCAATATCTCTTGCAAGTAGAATGAAATGTTTTTCGGCTGTTCTTCCTTTTAGGTTGATTATTTTTTGGATTGCGTCTTTTTGTGTGGCATCACAGCCAAGCCCCCAAATAGTATCGGTGGGGTAAAGAATAACCCCACCGTTTTTTAAAATATTTACTTCTTTCACTGTGTTTTATTTCATCAAGAAATTGATGTCGTCAGTCAATGAGTATTCTACTGCTTCTTGTCCGTAGCGGAATACTTTCATTTTGTTGTCTCTTCCTATCAATGATAGTTTCCCTTCTTTAAGTCTTAATGCTGTTGCTTCTCTTATTCCTGCTACCCAAATGTTTTGATTTATTGTTATAAACTCATTCAAACGGTCATCTCTTGTTTCGCCACCGTGTTTTGGGTCAAAGAAATCAGTATAGTGAGGATTGATTTGGAAAGGAACAAGTTTCATACAATCAAAGCTTTCAGGCTCTATAATAGGCATGTCGTTTGTTGTTTTAAGGCTTGGTCCTGCAACGTTGCTTCCTGCACTCCAACCCATGTATGCTGTGCCAGCAAATACTTTTTCTGACATTAGTTGCATAATTCCGTTTTTGTATAATTCATATACAAGGTGGAATGTGTTTCCTCCGCCAACTGCTATACATTCTGCTTCTTCTACTGCTTTTTTTGCGTCAGCTTGTGTGTGGATACTGTAAAGATCAAGTCCGATTGTTTCAAATACGGCTTTTACTTTTGCTTCGTAGTTGTCATATCCCATAGATACTCCTGCGTAAGGTATGAATAATACTCTTTTTACTCCGCTTTCGTTGCAGAAGTCTTTAATCATATCTTTGCACCAACCTAAATATGCTTCTCCTCTATTGGTTGAGTTGCTTATTAGTAATAGATTTCTTTTCATTTTCTTTGATTTAAGTTTTATTTCTTTCACAAAATTAGTTGTTTTCTTTATATCCACCAAACAATTTCGTATTTTTGCACAAATTTTTATGTTTTAAGTATGGCTTTTCTTAATCCAAATTTTTTATTTGGCTTGCTTGCTATTTTAATCCCAATAGCGGTGCATCTTTTTAACTTTCACAGATATAAAAAGGTGTACTTTACTAATGTGAATGTGCTTAGGGATATAGAAATCCGTTCAAAGAAAACTAGCAAACTTTATAAGAGGCTTTTGTTGTTAAGCCGTTGTTTGTGCATTGTGTGTTTGGTATTGGTCTTTGCACAACCTTATTTGAAAAATGACGAAAAGGCTTTGGTAAAGGAGGGAGAAAATTCCGTAGTTGTGTTTTTGGATAATAGTTTTAGCGTGAAATTGGATAGGGCTAAACAAAAAGCAAAACAAATTGCGGATATGTATTCTTCAACTGATAAGTTTTGTTTGCTAACTATGGACTTAGCGGGAAAGGAAAGGCACTTTGTAAATAAAAATCGTTTTTTGGCTTTGCTAAGTGAATTGGAAACTTCTCCTTCTTCAAGAATGATGAGTGAGGTTTACCAAACGGCTCATAAATTGCTCGATAATCAAAATAGTAATTCAAAGACTTGTTTTTTTATTTCCGATTTCCAAAAATCTTGTCTTGATGAGGAAAATTTCAAAACCGACTCTATAAATAATGTCTTTGTTGCTGTTGAAACAAGTGATATGAATAATATTTTCATTGATTCGGTTTGGAGCGAAAGCAAAAGTTTTATGCGTGGTGCTTCTGTGGATTTGAAAGTTAGGGTAAGAAATTCCGGAAAGCAAGATGTGGAAAAAATTCCTTTAAAGTTGATTGTAGATGATAAACAAGTGGCTGTTGCAAGTCTTGATATGATTGCAGATGAGCAAGTGGTGGTTGATATGAGTTTTACTGTGGAACGCAATGGTATTCTACATTCTCGACTTAATATTTTGGATTCTCCTGTTATTTTTGATAACGATTTTTATTTTACTCTTTTGGTTGAGGATAAGGTTAAGGTACTTTGTCTAAATCAAGAAAAGGAAAATCCTTACATTATGCGATTGTTTGCTTCTGATGAGCAGGTGCAAATTGAGAATGTAACGGTTTCTAATCCTGATTACAATTCTTTTGGCTCTTATTCTTTGATTATTCTCAATGGTTTGGAGCAAATAAATGATGCTTTGGCAAATGAGTTACAAAAATTCGTAGATAATTCTGGCTCTTTAATGATTATTCCAAATAAGGAAATGAATTTGGAAAGCGTAAACAAGTTTTTGTCTATGATGTCTTTGCCTTGTTATGATAATTTGCAAACAAAAAAACAAAGGGTAAACAAATATGATGAGGAAAACTTCTTATTCAAAGATGTTTTCGCAACTTATATGGAAAACATTTCGCTTCCTACCTCTAAGATGTATTTTCCTATTAATGGGTCTGCAACAACTGCTAAGCAAAGCGTGATGAGTTATTCTAATGGTGAGGATTTTTTGGCTATCTCTCCTAAAAATAACTCTAATGTATATATGCTTTCGGTGGGATTAGACACTGCATTTAGCGATTTTGTGAATAATTCTTTGTTTGTGCCTTTAATGTGGAATATGTGTGCATTAAGTCAGGTGAAATCAAAGCTTTATTATAGCATAGGCGAGAGAGAATTTGTGGAGATTGGAAGTTTGGAAAATAAGTCTAAGGAAAAAAATATTTTTTCCGTAAAAGGAAAAACGGATTCTTTGGAATATATTCCTCAGACTAAGAAAAATCAAAACACTTACGCTTTGAATTTATATAATCAAGTAAATAAGGCTGGTAATTATGAGGTTTATTCCGACAAAGAGGTGGTTTCGGGTTTTTCTCTTAACTATTCTTCAAGGGAAAGCTTAATGGAATTTAGCGATAAGAAAGAAATAAAAAAGGATTTGAAGGCTTACTCTTCGGAAAAGCATTTTCCTTTTGCTTTTATCTTTATCATCGTTGCCTTATTGTGTGTTTTATTTGAATCTATATTATTGTTTAAATTAAATAAATTAAAGTAAAAATGAAGAAATTTAGTATTTTTTTTGTGATTGCTTTGTTGCAACTTACTCTTTTCGCAGAAGAAGCGAAGAAAGACTCTGTTAAATATTGGAATACTAAGAATAGTATTATTCTTAACAGTGAACAAGCTACGCTTTCTAACTGGTCGGCTGGTGGTTATTCGTCTTTTGCTTTTTCTTCTTTCTATAAAGGTTTCTACAATTACAAAAAAGGAAACAATCAATGGGATAACTCTATTGAATTGGCTTATGGTATGATTTGGCAAGACAAAACAGGAAACGGATTTAAGGATCCGGAAAATGAATTTCAAAAATCAGATGACAAAATCGAAATAAACTCTATCTATTCAAGGAAAATGTATAAGGCATGGAACTATTCTGCTTTGGTAAACTTGAAATCTCAATTCGATGAAGGGTATAAAGATGGTGCTTTGGTGTCTGCGCCAATTTCTCCTATAACAATTACTTCTTCTGTTGGTTGGGAGTACAAGAATAAGGGATTTTCTACACTTCTTTCTTTCCTTACAGGTAAGACAACAATAGTTACTGATAATAGATTAAAGGGA